>Ga0307931_1000485_pt1 | contig 25170 bp, 24 predicted proteins | sample OrgLakmetageno47_FD_201816 | JGI IMG/M metagenome (GOLD analysis project Ga0307931, IMG submission 201816) | Saline water microbial communities from Organic Lake, Antarctica - #47 | ecosystem: Environmental > Aquatic > Non-marine Saline and Alkaline > Saline | place: Antarctica: Organic Lake...
CACCCCACCGTTAGCCAGTGACGCACTTGCCATTCGGATTGTCTTCCCCTTAATCAGGGTGACTCAGGTTTCTTTCAACCTGACGGGTTTGCCAGCTTCGCTGGGCAAACAAAAAAGGCTGCTCATAAAGAGCAGCCTTTTCCAATTCAGCTTAGATTTTGCTTAGCACAAACTAAGCCGCTTTCTGTATCCAAGCTGAACACCAACCTTTAGCATTCACTACTTTGCCTGGGAAGATTCCACAAGGGCGCCATTCTTGGCCGTCTTCACCTTGTATGTATTGGCAATTTGAACAGTATTGGCCTTCCACTGCTGACTCGTGGACATATTTTAGTGCGACAGCGGTTGGATCATCTAATTTAATCTGCTCTTGTGCATTAGCGCGCAATGCGACGCCGCCAAGAGTTAAGCCGATAAGAGTAGAGCCTGATAATTTTAAAAAGTCACGACGATTAACATTATTCATAGTGCGTATCCCAATTTGTAGACGAAAATAAAAATGATTCTCTTTTACACTACCCCTAAAATGCAAAAACTCGCCAAATAGAGGCGAGTTTTTAAGGATAGCGAAGTTTTGTTACTTCTCTTTATACTTATACAGAAAAAATTTAGATCCATCCAGTTAAATTATATAAATATGCTATTTTTGATCTGCCGTTTAATCCGTTTATATGTCTGCAACCGTTGTAGTAACTAATCGTCATCGATACAGTTCTGGTCAAGGGGCAACTTTAATAACAGCCAAAAAATTAGTGATACAACACCAATCGCAATGCCGCAAACCAACAGTAACTGCTCTAAATTTGGTATCATTATTGCATTCCTCTACGTCTTTTTGGGCGGCATCGTAAAAGGTTTGTCATTTATTTTAGCGTATCCCAAACGCGCAATTTGATGGGTTAAATGATAAGAGTCTAAAGACGAGATTGCCACCGATTCAGCAGCTTCAATATCAACATAGCCATCTTCGCTAACCCAATAAGGTTCTACAATTACCTCCACCACTTGGCCAATTACCAGTTCAGTTTGATTAATTGCTAACAGCTGAATATCTTGCACCTGCATGCCAAGCTTAATGCGTGACTCCAATACATACGGTGCCTTTACCTGATCCGTTGTTTGCGGCGTTAGCCCTATTTCTTCAAATTCGCTCAACTGTGTATCAAATCTCGCTGATGTCCAGTGCGCCTTCTGAACAATGGAAGCGCATATATGGTTAATTGTATATTCACCCGTATCTTTAATATTTTGTAGGGTATCGCGAGGCACCGTATGTGGACGCATTATCATTCCTAACAAGGGTGGATGCGCACCAATATGAAAAACAGAACTGACAATAGCCAAGTTATCAACGCCTCTAGCGCCGTCTTTGCTACTAGGAGAACGCGTACCAATTAAGTTACCACTTTTAAAGCCGGACAATGAATTAATAAAGTTGGCCCTAACGCGTTGATCCATATTATCAATGTCGCTCGCGTTAAAATACTTTGGGTCCGAATTAACCTGCTTCTTGCTCATTTTAGTCATCATCCCTTTTGGCGATAATCTCAATACCAGAGCCATTGTCGATAATACTCAGCTCGATGGGGGAGCAGCAAATGTGACAATCAACGATTTGTTGTTGCCCAATATCGTTTGCTTCATCAATCTCCAACTCGTTATAAGTCATACAATACGGACATTCAAATTTTGCAGCGTTACTCAACGTCATTTTATTACCCTGTAAACGTACATCTTTTAAACACGACACCCAAAAAAATACTGCCATTTTTAGACCGCACTAACACTCAGCAGATCAACCAGTGCATCATTATCTTTGTCGTCACTTTGCTCAATCTAACACTATCTACTACGAATAGAATGCTAACTTGGACGTATTGAATTCTAGAAAATTTCCAGCAGGATCGGATAACGCTATCAGCTTGGTGGCCCGAGCGCTGCACCTATAAAGTATTTCAGCATTTGTTCGTAAAAAAACTCATCAGCTTCGACTCTATTCAAAACGAATTACCCGCACAGAACTTCAAATAGCTCGGCAAACAAAAAATCAAATAGCCTAACAGCTTAATCACAACAAAATACTGTATATGTAACCAGTTATTTAGTATGCTCATTCTTTTTTGGTAACAAAAGTATGCAGCGTCCCTTACCCACTTACTATTATTTGAGTCATTTTCATGAATTTTTGAAGTTTGTGACGGGCCCATGTAACGCTCTATTAGACAGTAATGACAAGCAATTCATTGACGATTTCATGGCCCTTTCGAAACCACGGCAATGCCTGATCGTGCGTTTTATTAACCGTAAATCAATATTTGTAAAAACCAAGTCTTATACTTACGAGGAAATCGAAGACATTCCTGATAATCTGGATTTTCTATTCCAACAAGATTGGTTTAGACCACTGCAATCAGAAAATATCGTGGCCTTTATCAATCATCTCAGCAAACGCGAAATGATTCAGATCATCGATGAATTGAACGCGTCAAACTGTGCTGAGACGCCAGCATTGGTGTATAAAAAATCCCACGCTAAAGCCACATTAGTTGCCTGCATCTTAGATTCAACCAAGGTTAATGATGTCCACAAAACCAATCTTGCAAGGTCTTATTGGCAAGAGAATTTTGAACAACACATTAGTTATTTTCTGTATCTATATTTTGGCAATTTCCGGTCTAAATTGAATCAATTTTCAATGCGTGACTTAGGAGTTATGCGCACTCGCACGGAGCAAGCACAGGTGCTGGCTAGATTCACCGACATTGCCAGCGCCAAATCGGCTTTTGTGATGCACTCGCTATTAAATGATATACGCAGCCAATTGCCTTTATTGACCCACTCACTGGTCCTTAATCAGCTTCAAGCATTGCCAAGTCCTATAGGCTCCAAGGCCATTGAATTGGATACGCAGGTTCAGTTTTTACTGGCTTGCGAGCTATTGAAACAAGATGCAACTGACGCTATCCGAGTTTTAAAGACCATAAATACCGATATAGCACAAGAAAAATGGGCACGAGAAGCCTACAAACTGGGTCTAAAGGACGAAGTTGAAGCTGAACTCGAACGCATGATAGAAGTCCCATTATCAGAACACTTATTGGCCTTTGCTGAAGACTTTTCAGCGCGTAAATATCACCACAAACGCACCAGCGTATTGACCGACATGTTGCGCGAAAACAGCCAAACTATTCTTATTGATGAGATGCACAAAGGAGCGGTTGAGCACGGTGTCGTTGCCTATTATGAACAACGAAAATGCAGCGCCTTGCGCACCGAAAACGAATTATGGCGCGGGTTATTTGGCTTATATTTCTGGCATGAGATATACGAACTAGAAGGCTTAGGATTAAGCAACGAGTTTGAACATATACCGGCATCGCTCAAAACAAATCAATTTTATGAATTTGCCTCAGAACAAATAGAGGAACGCCTTAAAAGCACAGACACAAAGGCCAAGTTGATCCAACAATTGTCCTTGTGTGCGGCAAAACATTATGGTCAGGGTAATATTGTATTTAGGTGGCGCCAAAACATATTGGAACGTCTTATTTTGCTGATTAACTACAGTAAATTGGACGCACTATTGGCATTGTTAAAAGCCATGACTCAAGACTGGAAAAACTTGAGTGATGGGTTTCCGGATTTAATGCTGATAGATAATGAAAAACTGCGTTTTGAAGAGATTAAATCAGAGGGTGACCAATTGCGTCGCAATCAACTTCTCAGCATCCAAAAGCTCCAGAGTTTTGGCTTTGATGTGCGTATTACCAATGTAAATTGGACTGTCGACCCCATGCAGCCTTATGCCGTCATAGATATAGAGACTACGGGGGGCAAAGCACAGCATCATCGTATCACTGAGGTAGGTATTGTTAAGATGATTGGCGGTGAAGTGGTGGCTCAGTGGCAATCATTAATTAATCCTCAACGCCGTATCCCACACAATATTACGTCATTAACCGGTATAGATAACGACATGGTAGTTGAGGCTCCCTTGTTTGCTGAAGTGGCTGATGATATTGATGAGTTCACGCAAGGATGTGTGTTTGTCGCCCATAATGTTAATTTCGATTACGGCTTCATTAAAGAAGAATTTAATCGCTTGGAGCGCCACTTTCGACGGCCAAAACTGTGCACCGTTAGAGAAATGCGCAAACACTACAAAGGTTTACCCTCCTACTCTTTGGCAAATCTCACCAAACATTTCAGTATTGACATGCAGCGTCATCACCGCGCAATGTCAGATGCCATTGCTGCAGGTGAATTATTAAATATGGTGAACGAAAAGCGCCTTAAAGACAGACTAGCTTGAGTTTTTTATAGATTTAAGCACAATGACATTGCTTGCAATAGCAACTAATCCAAATCGCAAATATATAAGTAAAGATGTTATGCAGATAAGTTTTAAACAAAAAATGAAGCAATTTAGCGACGATGAAACCTCGCGGATCATTGAAATGGCGTGGGAAGACCGCACTCCTTTTGAAGCAATCGAACGCTTATTCGGCGTAACTGAGCCCCAAGTGATTGAAATTATGCGTCGCAATATTAAACGAAAAACCTTTAATAACTGGCGCGCTAGGGTGACTGGACGTAAAACAAAGCACCTTAAACTACGCAGCCCCGATGTCAGTCGTGGTTATTGCTCATCCCAATACAAAGCAGTGCGCAAACGCTAGGCTTTTGCTATCTGCGACTTTCTATATCATCAAAAATACCGCGTCTAAACTGTGCGGTAACCTCAAAGTACCATGTGCTTTGTTGCTTAGTTTGAGGGTCTTGTACTTTAATCGCATTCATAGGCCTTTGTTCATAATAAACAAGCGACTGCCCAATTGCGACCATGCCATTAAGTTGCACAAAAGCATATAAGTCATTGGTGCTCGTAATATAGAAGGCCGTAGCCGGGGTTTTGCCATCTCCTGAGCGCCAAATAGCGTCAATAAAACCGTCGAGCATTGCGTTGTGATATTCCCCGTTCTCTTGTTGGCCCGATTCAAAATGACAAGCCAGTGCACCATAGTGACCCGTAATACTGGTATAATTTTCTTCTAAAATGAGCTTGGTAGCGTGCAAACAAGCATCCCAATTTTTTTCTTCCATGCTTGCAAAAGCCACTAACTTTTGTGCTTGCTCAACGTTCCCATACGGGCTGTATTTTGTGGTTAGTGGATAAATACGTAGAATGGCGTCAAAATCGATTGCTTGAACCTCTTCACCGTTGAATTTAGCCACCAATGCATGGTAATCGGCGTCTGCTTTAGCGTAATCCAAAATGTGTTGTTTTGCTTCGCGCTGTTGTTCTTTTACTAACGCTGCTTGGTTATGCGTTTCCACTGAGGAGGATTGAGTCGTTTCGTCAGTCGAGCCACAGCTTGAAATAACCAGTGTTAAGATGGTGATGAAAAATACTTTTGTCATGGTTGAAAAACTATTTAGCATGCTTGCTCCTTATTAAAAGTTTACAACGAACAGAATAAACTTCAACTAATTTGCAAAACTACACACCGTACTTAAGTTAGTAACTCTCTGGTCTATACTTTTTATGGAATGTTTTTATATACAATCGTTCCACTTTATCCCTTGCCCACGGTGTTCTGCGTAAAAATTTCAAACTACTTTTAATCGAAGGGTCGGATTTAAAACAGTTAATGTTTATACGGTAGGCTAGGCCCTCCCATCCGTACTGTTGCTCTAAGTTCTCAATAATCGTTTGCAGTTTAACGCCATGTAATGGGTTATTAGCCTGAGTATTGCCAGAGTCGCTATTGGTTTCAGGGGAAGCAGAAAAGGTGGGATCTTCATCTGCTTCAACCTTTGATTTTTTATCGTTCATATCAGCTCACAAGCTAGCGTTAATTAAAAAGGTAAGAAGTTGAACGCGTATTCTAACTCAGTTGTGGTGACATTTTGAGTCCCAAAGTTAATTAGTCCTATCCGGCTTATTAATTTTTCAACCAACTCGGGTGCTCCAAGCTCACTATCCACCAATCTCACTGACCATAAATAGCCATCAGGCTGTATAGTTAAACGCACTGTTAACTTGCCTTCAATAGAAGGGTTTTGACGCAACGCGCGGCGATATAATGAATAAACAGCACCTTTGTTGGCGTCTAGGATTTGTCTAATACTGTCTAGGTCGCGGCTACCAATAACGTCTTGTGTTTCTTCAATACGTTGTTGAGTCGCTAGTGAGGCTTTGCCTATTTCAGCGCCAACAAATTCAGTATTCCTGCGCCCTTCAAGTTCGCCTGCCGCACCCACATCTGAGCTCAAACTGCCCAGTTTAATACCGCCACTGGTTTTGTTGCTTTCTCGGCCCAGAATTTTGCGCTGAGAGGTGTCTGTTTGTCCGCCACCTTGAGTTTGCTGAGTGTTGGCCAAATTAGCCAAATTAGCCGTATCTCGCATGCTTGCAAGCTGGTCCTGCAAAGCGAGTACACCTTTACTTTTTGCGGATTCGCGCGCCTGCTTGGTCTTTTCTTCCAACGTTGGCTCTTTCGGTTTTGGTTTTGGTTTTGGCTTTGGCTTTGGCTCCGGTTCAGGTTCAGGTTTTGGTTCTGGCTTAGGCTTTTCCGGCTCAGGCTTCGGCTTTTCCGGTTCGGACTCAGGTTTTAGTTCACGCTCAATTATTTTTGGCGGTGCTGGCTCCTTGGCTTTGATTAATTTGGCCAATTGCGGCGGCAACCTATCACGCTCCGCCCTTGGTACCTCAGGTAACTCAGTAATTTGCACGTAAAATGCAATCGCTAAGGTCAGTGCCAGCAGCACAATTGTAACGCCGGTAAACCTTGAATTTTCTTTATCACTGCTCTCCCAGGGCAGCCTTGAATGAAAATACACTGAAGACAAGTTTGAATTACTCATGAGCCATCACCTTCAGCGCTAACATCTGCTTGTGTATCGACAGGTGCAATTTCGCTACTCGCTTGCAGTTGATTTTCTACCGCCAGTGCAATGTTGGTATAACCCGATTCAGCACTGGTTTGCATGATTTTCTTTAATATCTGATAAGGAACTGATTTGTCACCCATAATGGTAATTGAAAGACCAGCATCGTCTTGTGCGTCAGGATCCTCTGGATCTGCCGGTGCTCTGGTTGTGCGAGATGCTCGGTACAGCAACTCCTCCTTAAGTGCCAATATTATATAGTCTTGCTGTTCATATAAGTCTGCTGTTTTCGCAATAGGCTTGCCTTGCAACAAAATATTGTTTGCATTGATCATCAACAATAAGGTTTCTTGAGCCGGTGTTTTCACTGTCGATTTTGGTAATTCAACCGAATCGTCACGTTGCAACACTTGCACATCTGACGCATTAAGCATCAAGAAAAAAACCAATATCGTGAATATATCCATCAGTGACACTAAGCTAAGCTTGGTTGTGCCGTGTTTACGGGTGCGAGCCATGCGTTTAGCTCTGGCTGACATTTTCATTGCGCACCTCCTGCATTTTTTAACTCATACCGTGCTGGTGCTTCTGCAAGTGATACTTCTGGAAACAACTCGGCATCCACAACCGAGGTTACCAACACCTCTTTGTATGAGCGCGTTGCATCAATCAAGCTAATAATGGTTTGATAGTCTGTGCTATCGGGCAGCATTAAGATAATGTCTTTTTTATCTACTGCCTTGTCTAATAACGTTTGCTTTATTAACTTTAAAGTATTCTGCAGGGCTTTAAAATCGTGCTGTAAGGTAGGTTCTGCGCCAGTGGAAACAAGAGCTTCGCCTGCTTCGTCCACAGCCGGTATTTTGGTAATGGTTGTTACCAAATAACCTTGTGGAAAAAAGATATTTAATGAATCATCGGAAACTAAAACTTCCAAGCGTTGATCCTCAACAGCTTCATCCGATCCCAGTGCCTCAATGCCGGGCAGTATTAACTCCACAACTGTAATTCTTGAGAACACCATCATCATTAACAAAACAGGCACCAATACGATCATCAAATTCATGAAAGAGGTGATGTCTAATTCAGCGTCTTCTTTCTTGGCGTTACGCCCGTGGCGTCGTCCAATCATAAGAATATTTCCTACGAATCTGACTGGCGAGTTTTAGGGCCCAAATTCTCTTTGGCAATAAGGGTGTTTAAACATTTCACACCGGCCATTTCCATACTGTCCACAATTTCCGCGGTCTTGGTGTTCAGCAACGAGTGCAACAGTAATAATGGAATTGCCGCAAGTAGACCAAACGCAGTCGTGTTCATCGCTACGGAAATACTTTGTGATAGCAAGCTCGCTTTCTCTGAAGGATCGGCATTGGCAACCGCGGAGAATGCTGCTATTAATCCAATAATCGTACCTAACAAGCCAAGAAGCGTAGAAATATTGGCCAGCATACCCAAATACTGGGTGCGTTTTTCAAGTCGAGGAATGGTTTCCATCAACCCCTCTTCCATCGCATATTCAATATCTTCACGACGTGGACTAATACCTAAACGGGTGATACCGGCACCAATAACACGAGCAATAGGCGCTGCGCTATTTTGCGTAACTTGGATAATTTTATCGAAATTTTGGTTAGCTAACAAAGGCTCAATTTCGCGAAACGCCTTTTTATTAGTGTGTTTTGCAAACCCCAAAAACCAATAACGTTCTAGCGCAATCGCTAAACCAATAGCCAACACAACAGAGATAGGGAACATAAAAGATCCCCCTTCTTGGAAAAAGCGAACGATGGTATCCATGATATCCTCTTTAATATAGTGATCATTTAATAATCTAGCCTCAATAGTTTAGAATGAACACAGCAGTTGAGCGCTAAAATTTAGGTTGCTAACAGTCTATTCGAATACGTTCTAATGTTATGTATTGTGAACCATCAACGTGTTGTTGTATTTATACCCAATCAATTACTTTGTGCATCTACTGCAATAGTAGATTGGCCATTTTGAATCCCTTCTAGGAGTTTTATCTCCCTTAAAAAACGGTTACGTTCAAATAACTTAAGCTCAGTTTTAATGGGTGCCCAACGTTGTTCGTTGCGATCAATACGCTGATACAAAGGCAACTGCCAAGGTACAATTGATAATACCTTTGGCTGCTCTTTATTTCCGCGAATGGTCTCTTCCAGCCTCAAAATATCTGCGTTTGATGAGGCATTTCCGGCAGATGCGACAGTTAGCGCTAAGGGCTCTTGTTCTTGAGTTAATACTTGGGCCTCAACGGACGCCGGATTTTGTGCTTTTTCTTGTGCAAATAGATGATGTTGCGCACAAACCAATAAGGTAATCACAATCATCTTGCTGAGCGACCGTGTAAGCACGACTTTTATTTTATGCAGAGGTGTTAAAACCATCCCGTTATCCATCTGTTTGCTCCCGCTGCAGGACTTTTATTTGACGTCGAATATCCACGATCCACTGGCTAGTTAGTTTCTGCTCTTGGAGCACTGATTTTGCTGGCGGCACAATACCTTGAATTTGAAGATCAAGTAAGGCTTTATATATTTTATAGTCCGCTAATGCCGCAATTTTATCGCCGACATACAGGTCATTTAAAATACCTCTATTGCGATAGCTGTCAGCATTGCCAGGCCAAGCATCAATTGCCTGATTGTAGTGCGCTTTAGCTAAATCAAATTTGCCTGCGTGACGATAGATAACGCCTAGGCGATTGTGCGCCTGATAATTACTTGCGACTAACTTTAGAGCTGCTTGATAATCGCTTATTGCTTTCTCGTTTTCTTCTTTAGCAAGCAATATATCGCCGCGTAATACCCACACTGCTGTGTTTGGTGATGCCTTAAAATCGGGATCATCAATCACGCGTTGCACCTCAATCAGGGCTTTATCCGGTTCACCATTAGCTAACTGATTTATCGCGCTTTGCACCTTACGTAACTGACTAGAATTTAAATTCGCTTGATTTTGTTTGTCTAATTTGAACGCATTCACTGTGCCCATTAATCGACGTGCTTGCAATGCAAGAGCTTGCTCTTCTAGTTCCTCTGGGCTTAATTCAAGCGCTACTTGGACCGCATCAACAGCATCAACAGCATCACCCTCAGCATCGGCTATCAGACTAACTTCATCTAGTTTTCCGGTGTGACCAGATGCAGTTTCAGCACCTTGCGTGGACTCAGCGTCAGGGTTTGAAAAACCGGGCAGCAACGGCAAGCTTGAGCAACCCGATAAGCTCGTAGAAAAAGCAAATACTAGGGCCAAGAGTCGCAACTTTGCCTTATTTAAAATCATTAGCGCTCAACTCCTGAATTTGTTCTGGTTTGCGGTAACGCACTGGTAGTAATTTTTCGAGGGTTTTTAAACTCTCCTTCACCCAGTTATCATACAAACCACCATGCGCACGTTTAGCGTTATTTTCATGCAAGGTAATAGACGTTTCTTCAAATGGAAATGCTTGCTCTTCTAATAGCAATTCGTATTGGCTTAACTCCAGCGCAGTCAAACCGGCTGGACGACTCGATTGCATCAAATCTTTAGCCAGCACAAAATATAGCTTAGCCAACGAATAGTTGGCTTGTGTGGTGAACTCAGCGATACCATAAGCCATCACACCATCATAACGAGCAATCGCATTTTTAAGCGCATTTTGCTTGCGTTGCAAGCTTTTGTTTAAGGGTAGCGTTAACTTAATTTCTTTGTAGACAATATCTGCGTCGGTAGCAAATACTATGGACGCCATCGCGGCTAAATAACGTGAACGCGGGGACCGCTCAGAACCGGCTTGTTGGTCTGCTTCAATTAGTTTGTTTAGCCAAAAACGACGTTTTTTGTCATCATTCGTTTGATTATAGAACTCGGTCATCTTAAAACGCGCTTCGTTTGCATCAGCTAGAGGCGATGGATATCGATGCGCATAACTTCTGTAGGCACTCAATGATGCTTCCCGATCGCCTGCTTTGGAATAATAATCAGCAGCAACATACAATGCATCCCTACCCAATTGAGTGTCCGCTTGTGCTTTGTGCGTTGCCATCAATAATACAGCCGCAGGGTGCCATTGCGCAGACTCTTCATAAGCAACTAATAGCTTGCCCGGGATGCTCGACAGTAAGTCATTTTTTGCGAAACGAGTTTGGAAATCAAGCAACAGTGGTAAGGCTTGCGTGAATTTTTCTAAGGCCAGTAAGTAAGTAGCTGCATCATATTGCGCTGCCGCTCTAAAGGTTGAATTGGGTGTTTCTTGCATAATACGTTGAAGTAACGCCACACTGTCAGTAACTGCGCGTCGTTGGGTTTCACTTAACTGAGCAAAGTCCCTGCCCCCAGGTAATGGCGCTGCCAACGTTTGCTTCACTTTCGCTGACGCCAACAGCTGCTCCGACTGTTGAAAGAAAGTTGCCGCTAAACGATTGGTAAGCCCTTGCACACGTTCATCCTCTGGCGGCAGTATACTTAATAATGTTTCATAACCGCCTTGTGCTACTTGGTAATTTTCAAGTGCGAAATTACCATGCGCGACAACAAGACGAGCTGAAATTAAACTTTCTGCGTTCACATCGTGCGCTGCAATATGAGTATCGCGCCAACCTGCTTTAGGCACATTTGCGCTTGCATAAGCTAAGCCATTTACTTTGTCAGCCGATAATAGCCAACGGCTCCAGCGTATTGCATCTAGGTATTTTTGCTGTTCGAACAGGCGTTGCATCAAAGCTTGTGCCACATTCACCGTGCGTAAGTCGGTAGCAAAGTAGTCAACGAACAAACGCTGACTGATCATCTTTCTGGCTTCTAGTTTTTGCGCAAAGTCAGCCTTAGGTGAAACTGTATTTTCACCTAATTTCTCAAACAACAACAAAGCAGCATACGCGGCTTCGTTAGCCAAAGGATTAGGTGAGTCTTGATATGCATAAATTTCGAAGCTTTCAATAGCCAAATTGAATTTATTTGCAGAACTTAATGCCTCACCAAGATAGAAGCGCATTTGTGGCACTTCATCATCAGGTGAAAAAGTACGAATAAATTGGTCATAATAACCGGCCGCATTTACAAATGCTTGTTGCTTAATCCTACTCAATTCGCTATTTGAAGCCGCTGTCCAAGACGCGCTTTGCACTTCCGATATTGCCAAACCCACGAATGATCCTTCGGCTGTTTCGCCACTGCTCAATTGCGCATTTGCTAGCAGCATATTCTCAAGCGTTTGTGCGATACTGTGCTCGTTTTGTGCCAACTCTTTTACATAACGGCGCAAGTAAGCGCTGGTTTGGCGACCAATAATACTCTGTAATCCCCAATAGTGCTGCCCATCGACACCATACGCAGATACAAATTTTTGCTTACCTTCCAGCACCAATGTAGGGAATTCACCCAATATATAGGCATCAATATGCTTAACGTAAAACTCAACAGCACGCTCATGTAAAGGATAAGTATTAGCGAATACAAGAAGGGTGTCGGCGCTGTCTTTAAAACGGTTATCATTCAAATGTTGCTGAGCTAGCTGTTCATAAATTAAGTTTTCGTAAGCACGCTGACCATTCACAACAGAGAAACCGTTAATGGCCTCGCCATTGCCTTGGTACGAGAACAATAGCGCCATAATACGAAGCGTGTCTTGCACTAGTTTCTGCTGACCTAGCGGTAATGTGTTAATGTTGATGTGAGTTTGTGTGTAGCTGTTTTGCTCTAAGGTCTCATCTAGCATTTTAGAAAATGCCACCAATGCATTGCCATGTTCTTCCTGCTTGAAGTAGCTCCAACCCAACATGTAAGCGGAAATAGCATAAAAGTTACTGGCAGCAATGTTCGCTTTTTGTTCAGACAAGGAGAGCACTTGGCTATAATTTATGACTGCGTTATCGTACTTTTGGCGATTAAAATAGTACTCGCCAATACGAAAATATAATTCAATATGATAGTTAGTCACGGCGCTTTGTGTGCTTGGAAATGTGCTTAAAAAGCGCTGAGCGACAATCACTGACTCATCCGGCTTTCCATCTAAATCAAGTGCTCGAGAAAGTTGGTACATGGCGTCCATGTATTTTGTTTCTGAGCGCTTGGCTGCGTCTACTGTTGCTGGGTTATCAGACAGTAAATCGGCTTGCACAACCAGCTTGGCTTGCTGCTCTAGGACTTCTTTATAACTAGAAATTGCTTGCTTAAAGTAAGTTGCAGGTTGCAGTTGCCCAATGCTTAAAGCCTTGTTATTGCCCGCTGCGCCGGCCTTTGAATCCTCACCGCCTTGAGTTGCAGACTGGCTCGCTTGCAAGGCTTCTAATGGAATACCATCTTCTTGGGCTTTTTCGGCAAGTTGCATTTCAATATCAGCTAAACGAAAAGCGACTTGTTGGCGCTGCTTCTCATCTTTTAATAACGGTAACAACGCGGCATATTCGTCGCGTGTTTCTTGTAGCGATAATCTTGGCGCTATAGAGGGCTCAATCTTTATCGGCTGCAGGTCTAATTCAGCTAATGTTGGGCGGTTACTTATACCTTCATTGATAAGTGCAGCTTCTTCATCAGAGCTAAACATACTGCAACTTACCAGCATCATGCAAAAAGAAAGAATAAGCATTTTTTTCATCTTATAGACCTCTTCCTGGTTCTGCTAAATCTTGTAAACGAATAATCGCAAGCCGAGTTGCTACTTGTTGATCAACTAACTCTTGCATTCTTAGCTTCATATTGGCTTGTAAAAACTCAGTTAAGCGTTGGCTAAGAGAATCTAATAAGGCTTCAGTCCGTGTATAGTCAACTTTGGCGCTCAAGGCCACCGCATCAACACGCGAGCGCTGCTCATCAATGCTACTGGTGTCTTTTTGCAACTGCTTAAGTTGCCTATATTGATCGTTGGCATCAGCGTAGGCTACTTTTAGTTGATTAAGTTGTTTTTGGTGTTGCCAGCGCGTTGCCGGATAAGCTTCTGATAATTCCCATGCCAAAACCCCTTTTAAACGAGCAACACGTTGGCCGTACTTTTGCGATAAATTAGGTTCACGTTGAGTATTAATACGCAGTATTCTCTCTTCGCCTTTATCGAGACGCTCAAGTGCTCTTACTTGCTCATTTGTGGCCAATAACTTAGCCGAAATTTGGTCGGAGTTAAGGATCGTTTCAAAAGCCTCAATACGTAACCGGGTGCGGTCAAGGGTTTCTTGTGCATCAGTTAACGACAAGGCCTCAATTCTGCGCTCAAATGCGAGTTCACGTTCATCAAGTAAACGATACATGCCGTCAATTTGCGCTAAGTTCCCTTCGAGCGTGTTCAACAGTTGCTTCGCCTGACCCCGCACGCCGAGTAAATATGCGCTGTCGATATCGCCATTACCACTAAGTAATAAAATTTGCAGGTCACGATGTTCTATCGGCCAATTACCATTCGCCACAGTATCGAAAAAAGCAGCTTGTTGCACTTGTTCACCAAAGCTATTCAACGAGGTTATTGCGGCGTCTAATTGACGAGAGGAATCGCGCAGTGAATGAAATGCCTCGGCCAATGCGCCTTGCTGCTCGTAGCCATAAGCCAAGCCATGGCTGGCCTGCAATGCATAAATTCCTTGGCTGTTATCACGTAAATATTGCCAAGCCGCCATTGCCAAGGGCCAACGGTTTTCTTGTGCTAATGTCCAGCCATAGGTCAACATGGCTTGTTCCGCGTGCAATGATCCACGGCCAATTAATTTGAGTGCAATCAGCGCGTTGGCGTAGTCTTTTTGTTCAAGCAGGGTGACACCTAAACCATAGTTTAAGCGGTCAAATAATGCGTTACGTTCTTGAAAGGCGCGGTCTTCTTGGCTCTCTGTCAAACCATTACCAAACCAATTAAACCATGACCACCAACTTGCGCTGTTGTTCTCCTTTTGTATCGAATTTTCAACCGGTGTGGCGTTCAACTGCAATTTTGCACTAATGAAGGCCTCATTCGCGGCGTCGTAATCTTGCTTGTTATGTTCTATTACAGCTTGGTTAGCAATAAGATAGGTTTGATAAATAGAATCACTGCTTAATTCTTCTGCAAGTGTTTCCCATTCAGCGCCCATATTCATGCGTTCATGACTAACTTGGTAGACCAGCTCTTCCCAGTGATCTAGACTTAACTCGTCTTCTAAATCATTCTCGATAATAGCTGAATATGCTCGTTCGCTTACGCCCATACGTTTTTGTGCAAAGCTCGATTTAGCTAACCAAAACCAGGTATTTGCTTGAATATAAGGATTGCCTGATTGCGCTAATAAGCGATTAAAAATGCCTTCGGCTTGCTGTGTCATGCCTAACTGCAAACTCACTGCACCTTTCATTAAATCGAGTCGGTCTTGGTTGTCGGGGCCGTAAGGTCTTTGCGCCCTCAATTCGTTTAAGCGGGTTAATGAACCTTGCAATAAGGTTTGGTCGGGTGCGCCTTGGAAGTAGCTATAAACCACCTGACCAAGGGCGAGGTCTTGACGTTTTTGCGCTAAAATTTGCTCAGCGCTGCGCGTATCTTCGACAGGTGTCGGCAGTTCTGGCGTGGAAAAACAGCCGTTAAGTACTAGCGAAACGAGCGCAATACATCCAAATTTAGCGGCCTTGAATTGAATCATAAACAAAAGCGAGTCGACCTAAAGTAATATAGCTGAAAAAGTAGCTTGTTGCTTTGATGTCGAATCCACAATTTTCAGTTCTATCGTGGCTGCTTCATCGTCTTTATCAAACTGCAATGTAACAGCGCGCTTGTAAGGTCTATTTTCAGGTCCTGTACCAATAAAGAATGCAGATATTTCTCTGTCACCTTGATTTATATTGCCGACGAACAAACGCTGAACTCCGCCTTTATACAAGGCATTCACTTGCCGTTGTGTATACAAATAATGGGTTGCTAATTTACTATCAATCTTTAACTCAACCGCATCAAGCTTGAAGTATTCACCCACGTCCATGGATAAATAAACGGCAATTTGGGTGCTTGATGGAAACAACAAATCTTCTTCCAAAATAAATAAATCACGATTCAAATTCACCAATGCTTGTTTGAGCGTTTCCATTTCAGCCGCTAAATCGCTTTCCGCAGCCCCAGGCTGATTTTTAACTTCGGCTAGTACAGGCATTTGCGCATCGCTTGAGTCTTCTTGCGCATTTGCGTTGTTGGTCCACAATGCCGCTGCAATTGACAACATAATCGCTAAGCACGCTTGCATTAATACACTCTTAATTAATGGCAAAGCAACAATGCGCGTGGTGCTTTGCAAACTCTTTGCAGTAGTATGGATTGATGCATTTCTAATTGTCATATCTAGTACCAAATTGAAGCAAATATGCGTAACACATTTGCTGAGAATCCAAACAATGGCTCTTCACCAACAGGCGTTTGGGCCGTGGCATCTCTGAAGTCATCGTAATCAAATGTCATGTAATCCCATTCAAAATGCACTGCACTCTTTTTGAAAGTAGCGGTTTGAGAGAATTGCCATTCGTAGGACACACTAACGCCAGCGGTTAGGCCAGTATAGGTGCTCATTTCTTTGTCGCGAGCCATAAAGTTGAACTCATCGGGACGACTAAATAAATCTTGGTAAAAATCAGCTTTATCCTGTTTATAGTGGCGCAAAAACACTTCAAAAATCCAATCATCTTCAATCGGATGGATATAACCTAGCTTAACGTTCTGCGCTTTTATACCCCAAGTATCATTATATATTCTAGCGTCACCATAAATAGCAGCTCGATAAGGAAGATAATAGTTGGCATTTATGGAATAGGCAGTGCTTGAGCGAGTATTCGGGTATTTTTCTGTCGCAAAACTAAAGCCGCGATCAGTCGTAGAATCAAGGAAACGCACTGCACGGTATGGATTATTCAAATAACCTTCATCCGAAATATGCTCAATGTTAAAACCAACAATTAAACTCTTTGTAGCCACTTGGCTAAAACCTAAACCAAACTTTTGACGGTCGGCTTCTTCTTCAAAGCTTTCGTCACCGCGACGACCAACAACATCCCACCCTTTCGAATAACTCAATGAAATAGTACTTAAATCACCAAAAAAGTCTTGGCTAACACCGACGTAAAAGGAATTGGCTTCAAAATCATTTTCACTACTGTTAGTGAAACTCGTGCTTAATAATGTTTTGTTATTAAGGTAATCCAAGCCGACGGTTGTTTCCTTACGTACTTCTTCATATGGACTCGCCGTTGCGCGCACATCAATTGACGCACCTGAAACAGTATCAACATAATAGTTTGCTGACACTGACACTTTACCGGCAATGTTTTTGCGCAACAAAACCGACGGTCCATCAATCGTCACGCCATCGCCTTCGTAGGAATGATAAAGCAGATCGGCGCGTTCAATGGGCAGTACAGCAGCTTTAGTTGCCCCCATAAACAAGAAACTTAAAATCAGGCCTAAGGCGACTAATACAGGCTTAACCATATTCATATTTTGAGCAATGGCCGGTGTAGTTTGTATTTTAGTTACAGCCACAACCACCACCTGCGCCGCCATCGGCACCACGCGCACCCTCGCGAGATTCAAACACGTGCTTGGCATACGCCGAAGCCACCGGATTACGATCCATACTCATAATAGGGTCAGCTAAGTTACTGCGCTCATACGGCTTAACCCAAGGCTCGAGATTAGCCAATGGATTGATACTCTCATTGATACTTTCAAACGTACTTGCACAGCCGCTAGAGAGGGTTGCGATGCAGGCTACAAGCAATAATCGGATAGACGCTTTGTTTAGAAAACCCATGTGCACTACTCCCTCATTAACATTTTAATCGCTTTCTCATATTTTTTTTCATCACCCTTGCGGTAACCAGGGTGCAACAAACGTACGTTACCGTCGCGGTCGACTATAACGGTAGTGGGCATTGCGCTGACATCATACAACTGGCTTACTTCACCCGATGTATCGAACAAAACCGGAAAGCTCACTTCAATGTCTTGCAATAAAACCTTGGCTTTTTCAGCTTCGTCATCCACATTTACGGCAAGTATTTCAACACCTAAATCTTGGTATTCTTGATATAGTGCTTCAAACGCCGGAAGCTCTTGACGGCATGGACCACACCAAGACGCCCAGAAATTGACCAGCACGATATTGCCACGTTGTTCAGATAGTTTAATATTGCCGCCATCACGACTCTTTAAAGTAAAATCAGGAGACTCCTCACCGGATAGCGGTTTTGCCATCGCGCTGATGCTACCAATAGTTAATGCAACTACCACAGCCCCAGTCACTAAAAACTGCAGCATGCGATTTGCTGATAACGGTTTGGCGAGTATTGATGTTGCTAACGCTGTATTCATGTTTGTCATTATTTGGTCCCGTCAATTAAAAGAAGAACGTTGTACTTAGTGTAATTGCTATATTGTGAACGTCCTTTTCTATGCCAATAATGTCACTGGTAAATACATGATCACGCACGTCTACTTTTAATGCCCAAAAATCAGTAAACAACAGTCGGTATCCTGCACCAGCGCTTATCGTAAAACGTTCATCACCACCAAATTCGGTGCTGCCCCCGCCCAACGTAAAGTAAATATCTGAGTTGAAGACTAGGTTATCTGTGAAGAAAGTTTCACCATTGATGTTGTAACCTAGTGATAAGTTATAATACGTATAGTCACGTTCTGCTTCGCTTAAGAAAGGCGCGCCGCCGGACAATTTTTCAAAACTGGTTTGCCCTGCTGTTGCCTTTGCATAGCGGGCTTCAAGAAATAAATTTTCATTAATATGATAGGCCAAAGAGACACCAACAACCGCACTTGACTCAAAATCTTCAATCGCAATAAATCCACCAAAAATACCTATTTCAAGGTCTTCAGTATCAATATCCGACTCATTAATTTCACGGCGTTCAATATTTGGGTCAATCAATGCAGGAGGCTGGTCAGTATTTGTTTGCATCGAAGGCGCTGCGCTTTTTACTGATGAGCTTTGCGCCAATACCTGTGCATTTAGCAAACCAATACTCAATAAGACAACTGTGCTCAATACCACATTTTTGTTAAATTTCATTCTTTTCACCATGCTATGGGTTCCATGCTAATGCGATATTGACTGCCATCGCCTGTCTTTTATTTATTTAATGCATTTATTAATGGCTTGTGCGCTAAAAAAATACTGAAAAACCTAATTTAAATTCTTCAATTTGTTCTTGGTCATCGCGATCTGTTAGCGCAATAATGTTTCGATATTCAAATTTCATAACCATATTGCGCGCAAAATAATAACGTATACCTGCGCCTACTTCATAAAAATCACTCTTGCGAACCTCATCGCCACTTTGGACCAAATTGGAGCGCGGACGCGTATTTATGCCACCCGCACCAATGGTAAGGTAAGGGCTTACTGTCCACTCAGGGAATATATGATGCTGTATTCTAATTGACCACAATTTATTTTCAGAAAAATCGCCAAGCGCCTGAGTATACGTTGCTTCGGCAACTAAGTTACCCGTAGCGTTCCAAGCAGCAGCAACTGACATTGCAGTCATATTTTCTAACATGCCGCCAAAAGCACTGAATTCAAAAGTACGCTTAGTGTAATCTTCGAAGCTGCCAGTTGGCACATAAAGTAACTCACCACTGGGTTTAATAGTTTTACCAAGTTGCTCTGCTGATACCCAGCCTTCTTGGCCTGTATAAGTCATGGCTTGGTACCAGCCGGTTTTCTTTTTCAATATGGTGATGGTTTCACCTTGCTCGGCAACGTGAAAAATAGGGTATTCGCTGGCAGGGCCGGTCCGAAAGTCAATATAGGGTTCGACAATACTTACCACCAAGTCATTGGCTTGGGCTGCAAGGCTAAAAAAAGCAGAAGCCATAATAACGATAGATAAAAAGTGTGGATTTAATTTCATTAATTTATTGGTGCATCAAATGGGTTATTGTAGTTTTGGCCGCCGACATCGAGCCATTCGCTTATCGTTTTTAATTCAGCTGGACTCAACCAACCTTGGTGACTACCACTTTCAAATGGGGCAAAAAATCCAGCGCTATTACTGGCACCATTTACACTCATCGTTCTACCCACTCCAACTTGTTGTGTTACCTGAATTGGATTGCCTTCTTCATCGAGAATAGGCTCATCTGCTTCATCCAGCGCAAATACCGGATCACCATTGTTATCAAAAACGGGGATCAAACGCGGCAAAAGCGCGCCATCAATTAATGCCAACTCAACATCATTAAACATAAGTTCGCGGTAACTGGTTAATAACTCTGCATCGGCTAGCGACGGATTACCCGTTAATTCTAATTGCTCTGCAGGCACTTGTAATTGGTTATCGGCATCAAAACGATTATGACAAGCCACACATGTGTTATCTGTTACCACCAAACCGTCGGCATCAACGATTGCACGATCAAGTTCAAACAGCGGTTGGATGTGTTCCGGAAAATTAATCACAGTGCGGCAAACTGAGGTCCACGTTTGTGCGCAACTTTGGGTAATAGGCAATGGCGTTAGCAAATCTGCATAGCGGTATTCAATATTATCAGCGGGCGTTTGAACTGCCGGGTCTGCCCACACATCTGTAAACAAAATATCGGGCGTTAAGTCAGGTATACCCTTAATGCGTGTATAGGTTTCAGCCATGGTTTCGCCTACATCTGCAAGAAGAACAGGGTTAGTATCAGGGAATGGCGCGCCAGTACTCGGCGCGCCATTGTTAATAGAAGGCGTTTCAGCGTCGATTCTGCCGTGCGGGCGCGTTGTGATATCAGAATTATTACTGCCATCATGGCAACCACTGCAGGTTTTAGTTTCACCGGGTGCGACTTGCAGCCAATTTTGGTGGCGCGCAGAAATACGTTTACCTAGTGCATCAACAATACTGATGGCAAAAGGCACTTTTGCTGGCACCGCTACCTTAACCGAACCATCAGGTTGGATCGGTGTGTAGCCAAGCACTTCGCGCATTAATTGGTTTCTTGAACGCCCAAATGCCGTATTCTCGATATCCAAGGTATTCTCATCGGGTATAGACACGCTTTTGATAATTCTAAGGAAACGAGCGGGTCTCTGGTCAGGGGCAACTACGCTAGGATTTGCCATATTCACAATGCCCTTTGGACTAAAATCTTCGCCCGCAAAATCATACACGCTACGAATATGAATAATCCCCATATTGGTATCAATTAAGGCTGTTTGGCTGGTATCGATGGTTGATGATGGATCCGCAGGAAATGGACGGCTCTCAACCGCGACAACTTCCGAATAAGAGGCATCTTCTTGGGGCACAACTAAGGGTAACTGCGTGCCTTGAACTGGGTCAAACATCCATAAACCATACAGCGGAGGTGCTTTTTCATAACTTGGGTCAAGTAGCGTTTCAGGAGAACAAGGCACTACCGAACGCACTTCTTCCGCACCCGCATCGACTGCCAGCGGCACCAATAAACGGCATTGGCTCCAACTAAATAATTGACGACCGCTGCCATCAAACAAGGGATATAAAGCGGCAATATAACCACCAGGAGAAATATCTGCCTCTATATCAATGGTTTCAAACAACGCCTTTTCTTGCGCCGGGCCAGTTAACGAATCCGCCGCTGCAATAGGCGTAAAATTATCTATATAATTGGCCACATCAATAGCAACAAAATCAGTACCTAGTTCTTCTTTTTCAAACGCAGTGAGTGCAACAAGAATACGACCATCGGGTGTCACCCGCGTTTGCGTAAAATGAATGTCTGCGTTATTACCGTTAGAGTCGACATGACTGTGGCGGCCATACAATATTTCCAAATCGCTACCGTCCGGATTCATTTGATAAAGATGCACGCCTTTACTGCCAGCGAATTGATCCCAGCGGCTAAAGATAATTTTGCCATTAGGCATCACCAAAGGGTCTAAATCATGGCTTTGATTATACGAAATTTGTTCCAGATTTTCACCATTCGCATCCATAATGTGCAATACTGAGGCATGCACATCTAGGCTTTCCTCCAAGCCAGCGTATTGCGGCTTACCTTCATCCAACAGACGTGCTTGATTACCACGCTGACGAGTGGAGCTGAATAAAATACGACCGTCAGCTAAGTAAACAGGGCCGGTATCTTCACCTGTTTGTGCAACAATATCAGAGGAAATAACACGTCGTAACTCTTTGCTTGCGACAAGGTATTCCCAGATATTCCACGTTGGTTGTTCGTCATCATCGGCATTTTCATCTTCTGGAGCACGCATACTAAAAATAAGACGTGAACCGTCATATGAAGTTTCTAAATCTTTAATATCAATAGGCAGGCGATTGCCCTCTTCATCTACTCGGTCTTCGAATACTTTTTCGGTAATGTCAACTTCAATGGCAGTTGCATTGGCGCGCGCTTTTAAAATCAGCGAAGCACCAGGAATAAAGAGAGCAGGGGCCGTAATAGAGCGCTGCATGTAAGCACCTTCAATACTCAAATCACGTTTCACAACGGCGATGGGTACATCGACAACAACCGGATCAGGCTCTTGTTCTTGGTTGATTATAGCTTCACCGCCACAAGCGGCAATGACAAATACGCATGAGCAAAGCAGTAGTTTTTTCCGTGATTTTTTTAACAAATAGTCAGTGTTTGAATTACCAGTCATCATATTGCTCTGCTTATTTTAAAGATAAATCTGCATCGCTACGATACCTACCTTACCTATTTATACTGTCACTAAAGCGCAACGCCTGTATTTGCCCGACGCTAAAGGTATATTTATTCGACGCTATACTAAACACACTTTGACCTCAAAATGATAGCCTTACACCAAGCGGTCTATACAGCAATCTTGTTTTCTATATTTAAGGATTAATTTTTATACCGTCCTTTAGGTATACTTTTCACCCCGCAATTGCGACAGTTAATAACCAAAATAGTAAATTTAGTGTCGATTAATTCTAAATTGATATAGCAATTGTTTTCCCTAATAACAGCTTGTCGGCAATTATCAAAAGCACATTAATGCTACAAGTAATAAAAAATCCCCCTCCAGCCCGCTAAAAATGACAAAACCTATCTTCATCACGGGTTCTTTCAGACTAAGTAATTAAAAACAATACTGGTTAAGTGTTGGATTTAGGTAACAGTTAACTATGTTTTGATTTGACGAAGTAACTAGGATAAGTCAATAAATTTTAGTTTAAACCTTATAAAACAATATGTTAAAAAGTACGGCACATTTATTCATTGGAGGCAAAACTAGGCCCTTTAATGCCGTTTGTTTTTTATACCACGATCGACTGGGTGATTAATCGGTATAAGGGCAAGCACTTATTGTTAACTGAGAATAACTAACTATACGTAAAAGGCGGGTATAACATAATTCACATTCAAAAAAGGAGTTGGTTCGATGTATGTATTGGCAAAACAATCAAATGACCCACTTAATAACGTTTGTATTGATAAATTAGCTGTTCATAAAGTAGCTCTGAATATAAAACAGCTACTAAAGCTGATTTGCTTGGTTGTACCGCTCATTCTAACCAGTACCTTAGTATCTGCCGGATCATTAGAACAAGCTAAACGCATGCATGATCGTTTGGCTGGCGTCCCAGGCACCACAGCAGTAATTCAGACAATGTCAGACTTAATAGAAGCAGGCGATGCTCAAGGCGCAGCACAAATTGCGATGCAGTCACCTAGCTTTTATAACGTCACTATTAAGAACTGGGTTACACCGTGGACGAACGAAGAGTTTGACGTTTTCGCGCCGCTTAACGACTACACAGCGACGGTCATTGGCATGGTTAGAGATGAAGTTGATTTTCGCCAAGTCTTAACCGGCGACATTCTGTATATAGCAAATGCCAACGCAGACGTGCCCGCATACAGTACAAATAATAACGCACATTATGCAAGCCTAGAAGATAAAGGCGTAGACCTATCAAGCGTTTTAGTAGCAACCACACAGTCCTCGCTGACTGGTATTCCGGCACAAGCAACTGCCGGCGTAATGACAACAAGAGGCGCTGCCAAAGCATTCTTTAAAGATGGTACAAACCGAGCCATGTTCCGCTTTACACTCATGAACCATATGTGTGCTGACCTTGAAGCATTTAAGGACACCAGCCGTCCACCAGACAGAATTCGGCAAGATTTGAGTCGCAGCCCAGGTGGCGATAGCCGTATTTTTACTAACTCATGCTCTGGTTGTCATTCCGGCATGGACCCATTAACTCAAGCCTTTGCTTATTATAATTACGACTACAACGTTGAAGTCGACCCTGATGGCGAAAATGGCCAAATTGTTTATAACGCTGAGGGACAAGTCGACCCTGAAACGCAGCTAAGAGTACAAGCTAAATACTGGATAAACTCGAATAACTTCCCGTTCGGTTATGTCACCATGGATGATACATGGGACAACTATTGGCGCACGGGCCAAAACCAAACAATTGGTTGGTCCAACCAACTTCCTGGCACAGGTAGTGGTGCTAAATCGATGGGTGAAGAGCTAGCTAACAGCCAAACCTTTGCAAATTGCCAAGTAAAAAAAGTGTTCAAGAACATCTGTTTACGCACACATCAAGACCAAGCTGACCGCACAGAAATTGCTCAAATTCAATCTGAATTTATGCTTAACAGCTACAACATTAAAAACGTGTTTGCCGCGACTGCAGACTACTGCAAGGGGGAATAAAACATGTTTAACTCAACTTCAAACGCTAATTTGCAAACGCTGCTAAGCACAAATTACAGCTGTGGCACGTCAACGTATTCTCAAGCGGTGCGTTACATTGGGGCTGCTAGTATCGCAATTTTGCTACTTGCTAGTTGCGGCGGAGGTAGTGATACCATCGTAGAACCAACACCCTTGCCACCGCCAGTTCAGCAGCCCACTTTGAATTATACAGGTCCTGCACCCGCAACTACCGACGTGCAAAACTTTAAGTTAGCCCTTTGGGATAACGTGGCGAAACCAGATCGTTGTGGTGCTTGTCATATTCAAGACCAGCAATCGCCACCTTTTGCTCGCTTCGATGATATAAACCTTGCTTATACTGAAGTTAACCGTCTTATTAATACCTCGCGTATCGCTGACTCTGCGCTTGTCACCAAAGTAGCTGGTGGACACAATTGTTGGTTAAGTGACCCATCTGCTTGCGCTGATATTCTTAGCACATGGATTGGCAATTGGGTAAGCACAGAACAGGTGGCTACAAGCATAGAGCTGAATGCCCCTGTAGTTAAAATTCCTGCTGCAAATAAAAATTTTCCGGCTGACTCAGGCTTGTTCGCATCAAATGTGTATCCTGTGTTGCTTGCACATTGTGTTGACTGCCACCAATCAAGTG
>Ga0307931_1000487_pt1 | contig 25124 bp, 23 predicted proteins | sample OrgLakmetageno47_FD_201816 | JGI IMG/M metagenome (GOLD analysis project Ga0307931, IMG submission 201816) | Saline water microbial communities from Organic Lake, Antarctica - #47 | ecosystem: Environmental > Aquatic > Non-marine Saline and Alkaline > Saline | place: Antarctica: Organic Lake...
TTTGACCTCTGCCGAGTGGACCTCGTGTTCCGCATGTCACGAGCTTCTTTGCTCGCGCGCCTTCCTCTTTATTGTTCTGCGGAGTGCGCAACACCCACAAATTCCTCGCTTTTTGCAAATTTTCCGATGAATTTGGCCAATGCCCCTCTCCCTCCTGAATCATTCCGCACTTGATTTGTTTGCGCAACGCACGCGCATTCCCACTTCTGCCCGCAGCACTGGCTTCTGTGCCATTTGGGTTTGTATTAGTTCGAGTTCGAGTTCTTCTGACCTCAGCCTCATATAGGACCTTGTTGTCCGGGGGCTAGCTCGCAAACACATGGCCTTCTATAACATTGGCTATTCAGAAGCCGAAGCCATGTCCAAGCAGAATTCGCTCACAAATGGGGCCATGTAATCGCTCGAGGGTGGGCGACTCTTCTTTTAGATCGTGTAAGGGACTTCGTTGTTTCCACCTCCTCTGTGGGTGGGAACTCCACTTCTCTGCAAGATTCTCAGGGCGTGGACGAGCGAGCCACTTTGGACCGCTACCACCACTTCCATCGCCGCTCTGGCCTGTGTGCCTGATAAGGCTCTCCTTCTAGTGAAAGCTGCTTTGAATTATCTGACTACCTCGGGGCCTGTATTAAAATCCACATTGGGGGGGGGGGGGTGAAATTGGCCATTCGGTACGTGTGGGCAACTAACAGCCCGCTGTCATTCGAGGCAAGAGCAGGAAACCAAACCAGGAAGGCCTTGGACACTGGTCAAGAATTTCGAGTGACCTTGCTCTGTGCTCTGTCGTTCTGAGGATTGCTCAGGTACAGTAAACTACAACTGCAGCGGCGTGGGTCCGCCGCACCGCGATCAACGAAGGATTTTTGTCCCTGTGATGTGACCGACGGACAAAGATCCTTGGTAGGAACCTGGCCAGGTCGAGACTAAACTTAAACTCTTCGTTGATCTATTACTACAGACGTACTAGTAGATCTGATACAGAATGTACCTTTACCTCAAAGTCTCACAGTACGCCTGTAAGTAGGGATCCGTTGATTCAGGTCATAAATTTACGGATCATGAGTCGCGAGTCATCAACATCTCAGTCGTTCAGTGCGTCGTGCCGTCGGCTGACTTGTTGTTGTTTGTTGCCTTTCGGCTGTGGTCGGCTGTCGGTTGTCGGCTGTCGGCTCGTGTGCATTTAGTTGCAGAGTTGTTATCGAGGAGTACAATGACTGTTCGCCGTGCATGCGCCGCCATGAGGATGTACTTTAAACAATTGTGCATAAGGAGCACCGCTTTTGATTTATAGTGGGCCTGCCAAGCGTTGTGCATTGACAAAAGCTTCAACAGACTGACTACGATATATATTCCGATCAAAGGCTCTTTGTGCCAGTTCATTCTTGAGAACAATATCGAAAGTAAATCTTAATTCGCATTTCGCAGCATTGAGGGCTTAATACTACTTACATATACGATTGCTGAAAGAATACCGGCATAATAGAATGGGCTGCGGAGGATCCAAGGAGCTCAATCAAGTTTATCCCGACGATTGGGTAAGTGATCAATAATCTGAAAGTCATTTATCCCCTTCTTGCGGAAACCGCCATCGCAGTTCACACAATTTTGTGAGTTGTTCTCGAAAAAAGGTTATCTTCGACGCCCTCCAGCTAAGACTCGACGAGATAGTACAATTTGAGAAGATTTTCCAAGATGTACGTGGGAGGGATCAAATACATGACAGCAGGAATCAGCCTCAAACAACTGACATAATACATGGGTCTGCAGATATTCTTCCTGATTACTTCTATGCGTGAATCTGCAATAAAGATATTATTGATTTTAATTATCCCTGGGAATTTACAGATCGATTCCAGCGCTGACGGTAAATTAGATTTGATGGAGCTCCTCGACTACATTGGATTGAAATCCTCTTCGTTCGCAAGAAGAGTACGTCTATACTCGCAGTATTATGCTGACTCTTTTGGGATATAGGTTGCAGCTTTCGAATATGTTTTTGTACTCTTACGAGCAAATTACACGTGTTTCTAATCTTTTGTTCGTCCAGGTATTTTCAATTTTTGATGGTGATGGAAACGGACAAATTGACTTCAAAGAATTCGTGCTTGCGCTCTGGAATTTTTGCGCCTGTTCCGACAGCGCGCTTCGCATTTTTGCCTTCGACCTTTACGATAATGATACTTCTGGAAAACTCGAAATTGAAGAAGTTGAGCACATGCTCCGAGATGGTATCGAAATTAAATTAAATGACAAACGTTCGGGCTTGGTTACACTCGGTCAAGTTTTGAAGAAGTATTCGAAGTTCATCTGCTCACTTCCGTTAAAAGTTTGAGAGCTATATATTTTGCTTGTTTTTTTCCAGGCACATTTTTACCTTGTATTCCTTCTCATTAGCACACAAGCACCTGGCAAGCAACATGAATTGTACAACGTGGTCCCTCACTGCTCCACCAATCCTTCACTGATCGACAACATCTCTACTTCTTTTTGCGTAGTTTACGGAACTGGCTTCGAATCCTCGCCGCATGCATCGCGTTTGATGAACAAAATGAGACACGTGAGCGGCGGTCGACGTAGATGGGACGGCGTGATTTCTCTTGAGCAATTTGCAGCGTTTTCAAAAAACAATCCCGCTATGTTGTATCCAGCCTTTAAAGTGCAGCGCAAAATACAGACAAAGGTCATGGGCGTCAAGTTTTGGGACAAGGTTTTGGATCGGCGCATTTTGGTTACCGATAAAGGGTCAGACTTCGTGTCGGTGAAAGACGTCTTGAATGCTAAGATTAGCGAGGTGAGAAGTGTATTTGATGAAGTATTTTTTGCATTGTGTTCATCATTGTTTAGTAATTGTTCTTGTACGTCTTGCAAAGAATCTATGGATGTAATTTCATATGAACGGATGATGTGTTTTGATTATCAGCACAGATCTGTACACTCACTGAACTAAAACAAATAAAATCCTTTGCTTGTATGCCACCATAGTCAGCCTTCAAGGACTTGATGGAACGCTCTTTAGAGAAAGAAGCTGAGCGAGCGGATGCCCTCAATTCTTTTGACGTCCACCCTCACTTTGTTGACGCGCTCGACAATTCCGGCATTCGGGCCACGCGCATCGCTAAACAAGGCAGCAGAGCAGTAAAAAGCGTTCTAGCGTCAAGACAACGGTAGAATTGAGTGGGGACAACGAATGCACTAAACTCGGCCCGTTGTACAAAAATTGATGTAGGAGATTTGAAGAGTGCATTCAGAAATTCAGAATTGAGCACACAAGGCGCCTGAATAAATTGAGGGCTTGTAGTGCGCCACCAAGCAGAAAGCAGCCCGGGCTGAACATGTTCAGAATTTATGAGCCGTATGGCATTACGAATTACACTGGTTTAGCTCTTAATACATGTACCAAGAATGGGCACTAAATTATTCCGATTTCACACAAGCGACTGTGAATTCATTCATGGCGGGGCTCTAATTTTGCCTCTGCTCTTCAGATTTCAATCGCAATCGCGATGATTTAAAATATAAGTTTCCGCTTCTTAGTACATAATCGGCTTTGTTTTGGAAATATTAGGTGGACCAAGTTGGTTGCGTAGGAACATATGGTGGCTTCCATTTTTATGATAATTACGGGCTGAGTTGCAATGCACAGGCACAGCACTTTAAAAGGCGCAATGAGATATGGGATATGGATTAGATATGATTCGATTATTGCACATCTCAGTTGTAAAGAAACACCAACAAAACCAGCAAATAGTAAATAGCAAAGAGCTGTGTGTTGATTGCATGTATCGATGAAGCCTATAGAACAATTCTGACTGGGCTGAGTGCCCTTTTGCGTATTGCGTTATGCTACGGGACATGCGGAATTTCTAAGTGTAATGTGTCCATTTTGAATATTGCGTTATGCTATGGGATATACGGAATCTCTAACCAATACATGCCCTGCTGCCCACCTATAAGTAACCCGAGTTTCAATAGCAGTTGCAGCTTCTATTGCGTTATGCTATTGGATATACGGAATCTCTAACCAATACATGCCCTACTGCCCACCTATAAGTAACCCGACTTTCGATAGCAGTTGCAGCTCCCCTACATCCGCGAATTAAAACGAATGAAAGGAGGCAACAGAAATCATGTCGGGCTTATCCATTATCCTTCCTGAGTTGTTGAGGGGCAGCCACCTTCTCTATCAGGTCGAGTTCTAGAAGAACTCCTTCGTTTACCTCATGAGATCTTTCATCCTCGTCTGAACTTCGGTCTTCGTGACCAACCACTTCACCAGAACTCATGAGATCTTCAAACTGCTTCCCAATGAGTACACTAATACCCAGCAAAGCCAGTGATATCAAAATTGTTGGCACGCTACCGTAGCGCACTAGGAGAGCTGGGTCATTTCTCCCTGTGTGTGTAATAGCGCTTCCCATAGCTTTCATGGCCCGCATTCCGAGCACATCAATCCAAGTTTTCGCCTTAAATTTTATCGCATCGGTAGTAGGCACATACATGAGCTCTTTGGCTGGCTCATTCATGCTATAGGTCATTGCTTTGAGAGTTGCGATAGCTCCAAACAGAATCCATAAATTTCCTTGCACAAAAGTAGACCCCAGTGCAGCGAGAAGCAATAGGGCTGGAAAGAGGCGCAATACTCGCTTGATGCCAAACGAGTGCATCACAAATGAGAAACCGAACAGTGAAAAGAGAAAACTGACGACGTTTGTGACTTGTCCAAAGTGGCCCATTAAAGTGGCAAATTGAACAGCTGCCTCGGGTTCATCTCCATAGCGAGCGCGCCCGATGACCTTCATCTCGTAATCGAGCACAGTAATGACCACCTAAAAAAACAGTGAACGAGATGTAACTTACTTTCATGTTGATGAAAGGAAAAAAAACGCGACCTTTCGATATAGTACCTCATCGAGGCAAGAGAGGCCGAACAAAAGGATCACGTACTCGTAACGGACGACCAAGAAAAGGCCTTCACACATAGATGACATCGGATTTTTAGAGCTCCGCTGGGCTTGCGCGGCTGAAGGCGGCTCCGGTAAATTATTCGGAAAAAATGACACAAAGCCGCGCACTATCAATCCAGTGAGGAGACAGGACAACCCGCCGACACCGTAGAGTTCAGCAACACCAAAGCGCTATCGAACATGTAGATTTAAAGGGCAAGCATATGGATTAGTAGACTTTTACTGCAGTGCACATAAAGTGCCTATGCGCAAAACGGAATCTTACCTCGGCATAGGTGGCTACAGTGCTGCCGAAGAAAGCGCCCACTTGGGCAAAACTAAGGATGAGCCCATAGGACGAGCTGGCGAGCTCTAAGCTGCATGTACTGTTCGCAAAGGCCCAGAACATAGCCACCTGTGTGCGATCAACAGCAGCTTCAGGAATAATATTGGATGGTGGAATACCTGTGCAAACAATTACGAACCAGCAAAGACCCATAGCTCTCGATGGCGAAGTAAGAGATCCATCCCAGGACGCGATTTGGGTTCGCAAAGGTGTTCGCCATCCCAATGTATTCGTTTGATAGAGCCCATGCGATGAGCATGAAAATCGCTGCGTAGGCTGTTGCTACGAAATAAAACAACTAGCACCAGAACAAAAGAAGTGGGATCAAGGGCTTAGTAATGAGGGCATCGCGCATGCAAAGTAACAACAAAAATTACCTGCAAAACTAGAGGGATACCGCTAAAGTATGCTCACCGTTTGAGCGTCGAAGCGATCCAATAAACTGTTGAAGTAGAGAACCACGAAGAGAGTTGTAATGACTGAAAGCACTTTTGCAACAGGCTGGTGCTCCAACCCAACCAGTGTGGCAAATACAGTGTCCTTTAGACTGTCAAGCAACCAGAAGCTACCGATGATGGAGCATAACATTATGGAGAGCCACATTACGCGTGGCAATTGGGCAGGATCGACAGAAGACCATGGCCAAGATGTTTTCTTCGTCGTCAAATGATTCGATAGCGCTGTTGGTGCCTCTTCATCTCCATCAGATTTGACAATAAATGGATCTGTTTCACCCACTTCGTCACTTGCAGATCCCTGTGGTGGCATGCGATTCAATGCTGCAACTAGAAGTAGTCGAAACTGCGCGTAAAGGTACAATCGAGGACGAAAACCTAAGCGATTACTATTCTCCTTAGAAACTGATCGGCTCCAGTATGGCTGGTCAAACGCAACAGTGCGACATTTCTCCTTTCCACCACTCTTTAACTGGGCAACTCCTCTTACGAGGCTGCGGGCAATAAGAGAGAGCTTAAACTAGTGGCTACTCTTTTCCTTGGTCACAATACAGTAACAAGTGCAACAGGTTTGTGTTGCAGCAAGCAGCAAGCAGCAAGTTAGCACAGATAGCGTGCAGCGTGTATTTCGTGAGTCTGTAAAGAGTAAAGAGTGCGTGGATGCGTGGAGCGTGGAGTCAAGAAGGGAGTTTATTATTTGAGCTCTCGATTTTTTTTTAAAGATAGAACTGCTGTACTGATGCCCCTACGGGGTATTGGCACCAAGTATATATATACCCCTACGGTGTAGTTCTGCAGGGGAGTCCCCTGGTTCTGCAATCTTCATCCTCGTTCTTTATCTTCTCTCGAGACGCCCATGCAGCCCTTCGCCCTTACAGGCTTGTTGGGGTAAAAGCATTCGCACTGGATTGGATTGTATTATACACGCCAATAGAACGGTTTCATTAACACAAAACAGGGGGCTATATAGGGTAACCACCCTAACCTCAACTTCAGTTTTTTTTTCAAAAAAGTGTATGTCGATTTTATGACAAAGGCCCCGAGGGGCCGGAATTCGAAGGCTAAAAGGGAGAGCTAAAAAGCAAAGCTGCCCGAACTAGGTAGCTGCTTAGGCAAATACTCATGTGTGGCCGTGGAAGCGGTCCAAAGTGGCACGCTCCTTCGTGCTCAGAGGCCCAGAGGGTTCTGCCTAAAAAAGAAAAAGAAGAGCTTCCGCCTGCAGAGGAAGTAACAACTACGAAGTCGCCCCATTTTTGTTTTTTAGGGGGTTTGTGTTCCTTTGCCTTTCTCTTTAGTAATATACTATTGAGTTAAGAGTCATAATTTAACGAGATACAGTTTGATACAGGCGAATCAAGCTTGATGCGCAATGAGTTCCTTTACAGTGCGGTGTTGCCCTGCCCAGGGGGCGCATTTGCTTGCTCTTGAGCCCTTCGTAATATATCTGCGTGAGTGGCATTCATAATAGCATCACCTCCTGATGAAGAAGATACTAGAGGCGGTGGTGCAGCGGCAGCCGCTGCAGCTGCCGACTTTTTCGCGGCTACTTTCGCTCGCCTCGCTGCAAGGGCTCCTGACTCCCCGTCGCCAGGAGAGCTAGCAGGCGAAATTTCATGTTCCCTAACTCTTGCTGAAACTGCGGGTGCTGCTGCTCCCACTTCTGATTGTTTCGACGCAGCTAGTTTTTCCTGTAGGCGATCTGCGAGCGCAGCGCCGTTGCCACCCGTGGTGGACATGAGCGACTTTGCAGGCGGCGGCATAGTAGGTCGAGGCGGCATCGATAGCCGTTTCGGTTGGGTCTGCGCCGGCGGAGCAGCCGCACTAAGAGGCGGCGCATTCGATGCGGCTGGCACTGGCGCGGGAAGAGGACGCGGCGGTTGAAGTGGCGAAGGCGGCTTTGCTTTCTGTGATGCGGACGGGCTAGGCGGCGCGGGCGATGGCTCGAGACCTTTGGCAGAGCGCATTAAGCTTTCCATTATTACGGATAAGGTTCGGGCGGACTCGGGCGTGGGGCATACTAACTCAAAGATGCACTCGTCAGCTTCTGCTGCGTCCCCGGATGGCTTTGAATCATTACTGCTGGCGCTGCTGCCACTGTTGCTTCTAGCGAACGCATCTCCTGAGTCGTCTCCTCCTGCGCTCTGGAAGTATAAAGTGACGCAGCAAGCAGCGTCAATACTGGTGCTACTGCTACCGCTACTGCCGCTGTTGCCGCCATGAGCGCTGTTGCTGCTGCTGGCTGCGCTTACATGTGCCGGTGGTGTGGCATTAGGAGGTGGTTCACTCCACGCAACGATTTCCTGTAATCGGGTCAGCGGCAGGCGAGGCTGGGCTTTGCTCAAGAGAGCTACGCGAGACGTGCTTCGCCAGGTGAGCACTGGAGCCCCACCGTGAGTGCGCATCGTCTTGGGCGTGTCGTCAAGCACGAGCACCCGAGCTGACGGCTTCCCGTTGCGGCCCACCTATGTATGTTACAGAAAAAAAATGCAGTTTGGAATGAGGAACTAGAGATGAACAACATATATATCATGAGTGAAGAATTGGTGCAAGCGTGTTGAGAAAAACTGCTACTAGTACATCCCTGGAAATCATTTTGGATTGGAATTCACTAATATGTATGCATCATGAATTCCGCACTTCCTCGTACCTTTTGCACTGGCATCCCAGCGCGGAGCACTTCCAGCAAAGTGGTTTGCATGGACTGCGAGGGGCGGGGCGCTACCTTGTAGGCAAAGGTTACGTGTACTGACTCGTAACCGCTCGCTTTGCGCGCCTTCACCTGCGAGAATGCGAGAGTAAGAAAGTAAAATTAATAATGCGATGGAGAAGGGGAAGGAAGAAAAAAGGAGGCGGCAGAAAAATATACAGGGATCATGGTAAGTACAGTACATAAGTGAGTAACTTTCACTGCAGCCGATACATCATGATGCGAAATTAAACAGAAACAACAACGATCATCTGCTCACCTGAGTGCCAAGTTCGTCCAAGTTGTGAACTTGCGTGCCATGGGCAGCCACCAGCCGCCAGCCTACTCGAATGCCCATATGGTGAGCTTGTAAGCCTACCGCGACGTCGGTGACCTTCGAGTAGGAGAAAAGACAAACACAGGACAAAACGAAGCGACCAGAATGTTAAAAAAAAAAAAAAAAAGAGGAAGAAAATTGTACTATATATCAGCGATGAAAGAATTAAAAAGGAAAGACATCTTCAACTTCTTTTCTCACACCTTAAGCGTGTCTCGTGTAAAGTTCATGCCCCAGGATCCCGCCAAGCTCAGAATGCGTCCTACTTCTCCCGCTTTCCACGCGTGTAAGCAGCCCACCCAGATTTGCCACCCGCTCCGCAGCTCGGCTAATTCACTGCGCGCGACGTAATTGTTGGCCAGACCGCCCAGCACCATTTCTAAGGTGCGGCTCTTGTCGCGCTCCAGTAAACTGTTGGCCCGCTCCTCCGCGCTAGCCAGGGCTTTGGAATGTTCGTCTCGCCAGGCTTGTAAGGTCTCTAATTCTTCTTGCAGACCCGCGACCTCTTCTGCATGCGCAGCCACCGCCTTGGCTTCGGCCTCCTTTTGACTTTGCTGCTCTAATGTAGCGCTGCGAAGAAGGTCGCGCACGGCCGCTGCTTTTTGGTGCAAATCTTCCACCCAAGCATTTTCCGAAGATGTTTTGTCCTCTTCAGCACCATTGCCTTTTTCACCCTCTTGATTGGCGGCATTTTCATCCTCACTGTCATCATCGTCATTCTCCATATCCCAAACCGACTCCCGACGTATCAACTTTCCGCTCTTTTCACCACTTTCACCGTTACCACTGCCGCTGCTCTTAGCGTCTGTAATTGCTGCTTCTAGCACTGATGCAACTTCTGAGGCGGCCTTTTCCGCTGCAGTGGCCTCCTTCACACCTTCTTCAATTGCAGCGAGCGTCTCAGCGCGTGCACTCGCAAGATCTTCCATGCAATCGGTCAACTTCTCCTCTGCAGCCTTCACCTGCGCCAATAGTGCCTCTTTTTCGAATTGTGCAGCTGTCACGGCTGCTTGCGCTTCCTCTAGTTCACTGCTCAAAGCGAAGATTGTCTCTTCGGAAGCGGCCTTCGACGCAGCTGAAGCCTCCGATGCTTCTTTCTCCGTGGCCGCCTCCTCTGCTGCTTTCGTCGCTATTGCAGCTGCCAGCTTTACTTCGTGCTCGTTCACAGCTGCTTCAAGCTGAGCTTGCAGTTGCTCAACTTGATCCTGCGTTTGCTTCAAGTCACTCTCGAGTTTCTCCACTGCTGCGGTCCGCTCTGCAGAGGTTGCCTTTTCGGACGCTACGTCAGCGCGGGCGGCATCCAACAACGATTGAAGCTCGGCTGTGTTTGCATCATTTCCTCCAGATGTTGGTGGTGCAGCACCAACCGACCGCACCGTCTCAATAGTCGGTTCAAGACCAGTCGAAGAAGGAGCGTCATCACTACCCTCTTCGTCCTCTTCTTCTTCTTTGCTGCCCTTTCCTCCTTCCTGCAAACTGAGCCATTCTGCTTCGCGGTGCTTCATGCTCTTCGTGCGAGTCCCCTGCAATTTGCCTGCTTGCACTGAACCCCGGCGCAGTTGCTTTACTTTCGCAGCAGCCGCTGAGTCATCACCATTTCCTTCGCTGCTTGCTCCTCCTTCTCCATCTTTGTTGATGTCTTCGGAGCCACTGCCCGAGTCTTCCATCTCAACTTCAAGCTCCACTTGACATTCCACGTCCACGGCAGCCTCCTTGGAAGAAGAAGAAGAAGAAGAAGCGCTGAGGGCTTCGGCTAGCACAGCTTCATGTTGTGCAGTCAGCTCAGCGACGGCTTCGGCGTGAGCAGCTTCGAGCGCAGCGAAGATCTGGACGAGGATATGGGTGGTGGGCATGATTGTAAAAGGGTAGATATGAGAAGAAATTGAAGAGAACATTGCACAAGCACAGGAATGATTCTGAATTTTATTCTACCATCTGATGCCCCCCCGTCTCCCCCCTCAATATATTTTTGATTACCGTGGCTTTATCACGCGCGAGGGCCGTTTCGAGGTTGTTCCGCTCGCGCAGCTCGGTGGCTAGCCGCTCCGACCGCTTGCGCTCGGCATTCAACTCCGCGTTCATCGCTAAGCTAGCCGCACTTTGACCTGTTGGCCCAGCACCGTTGCCATTTGGACTGCTGTTGCCACTGTTTCTGCCACTGTTGTCGGCTTCATTGCCACCACTGCCCGGTGGAATCGCTTCCAGCGCTTTGGCTGTGGCGCGCGCGAGTTCACTTTCGAGGCGAATGACGCGAGCTGCCTGCGCTGCGAGTTCCTGCTGGAGGGCCACCGCTGTCGAGGGGCTAGGCTCAGGGAACAGGTCGGCGAAGGCGCTCTCGAAAGCAGCGGCTATCTTCGGGCTAGTGCTGGTAAACGGGCTTGCAGTCAACCGAGGACTACTTGGAGACATCATCGGCGAGGCGAACGGATTGTTGTCGACATTGACAATAGCAGTTTGGGGAGGCGAATTGGGTTGAATACCGCCGGGGCCAGATGGTGAAGAAGGCATGGCTGAAGTGTCAGCAGCAGTGCTACCGCCAGCAGCGACAGCACTAGTACTACTGACAGAAGGCTCGTTGAGCAAGAGCATAGCCGTGCTGTCGCTGTTCCGGCGCTTCGGTGCTTGGGCCATGGTGTGCTGAGCAGCTTTAGCCTCGAAGTAATTGCGTTTGGCCGCGGTGCCTCCAGGCCTGTGAAGTTACGAAGCACAGTGGACGGAAAAAGAAAACGATAGCACGGCTCACGAAAATAATACCGGCAACAGAAGGAAGAATGTGGGCTACATAGCAGCTTCCTTTGAAGTGACTTCCTTCATTTTGAAATAGTGGACATGGCACCCACCTCGTCAGTTGAGCTGCATCGAGCGCTGACATCGTCGCGGCTGCGCGCTCTCGTCTCGACTGGTTGCGCTCGTGCTCCAGCTCGGCGTGTGCGGTCGCCAACTCTCGCTGCAAACCACTTTGAGCTGCTTCGAGTTCGGCAATTTTTGCTGTGTTGGTCGCTACCGCTGCGCTGACCTGTCATTCGCGTTTCGAAAACTGAGAGGTGCATGTTCTCACAATTATGGAAGCAAATGCAGCGTCCTTGCACGAAGCCTAGTTTATCGTGTACAAAGCCCAGCGTAAAGAATTCAAGGTGAGCACACATACTTTGAATTGTGCGGCTTCCTCTTTGGCTGCTTCAGCAGCTATGGCCTTTTGCGCTGCATCTTCGGCTTCCGCCTGCTTTTGGCTCGCTTCGCGAGCTTGCTCTTCCGCAGCTGTCACCGCCTCCTGCGCCTCTTTTAAGGCACTGGTAAGCTCTTCCAGCTTCTTCAGTTGTTCCGCAGCTGCGGTGTCGGTGTCATCTTTCAGAGCCAAAAGTTCTCGCTCCAAGGAAGCATTGCGCTGAGTGGCTGCAGTGGCAGCAATTTCAGCGTCTTGGGCAAAGGTCTGATTCAAGGAACAACGGGCAAGGACTGAGGGCAGGGAAGATTGCAAGAGAAAAACGCGATTTCTCTTAAGATCGACATGACCTCTTTCACATGCGCCTATTAGAATCATACCAAGCACGAATGGAATGTAAAGTAAGCACCCTCGTCGTCAAGTATTCAATCTTACCTGCGCTTCTGCGGTCAGCTCTGCTGCTTCCACTGCCCGCTTCGATACATCTTCCAAATTGCTCAGCGCCGTCTTCAGCTCTTCTTCCACGTCCTGAAGCTTGCTTTCTGCAACGGTCAAGGCAGCTGAAGCAGTTGCTTCGTCTGCGCGGGACGTGAGAAGCTCCGCCTACCCATGATTTTTTAACGTAATTCCATAGTACACAAAAACAAATTAAAATTAACAAGTGAGTTGCACCTACTCTGAAGTTTACGAGGATACCCAATGTAGATGTCGTTCAGTTTCTACGCTTTCTTCCCCAGATTTCTTGCTAGCAAGTATGCATTAAACCTACCTCTACTGCCGCCTTCTCTGCCGCTAAAACAGTCTTTGCCTCTGCTAAAGCGGCCTCCTTATCAGCATTAGCCTTCGCTTCAGTTTCTGCCTTGGCCAGTGCTTCTTTCACCTCTGCTTTCTCGCTCTCCAATTTGCTCACTTGAGACGTGAACTGGTCATGCGCTGCCTGATTGAGCTCTGCATTGGCAGCTGCATCTGCCGCTGCGGTCGTCAAAGCTTCGTCTCGATGGGCTAGGGTTTCTTCAAGGCGCGCGACCACTGCAGCCGCGGACGCTTGCGCTTCGGCAAACTTCTCTTCGGCCACCACCGTCTTGTGCGCTAGAGCCGCGGCATGGTCGGCTGCAGCTGCCGACGCTTCTGCGCGCACTTCCACCAACAAGGCCTCGAGCTCACTGACCTGCTCGAGGGCGGCCGCTGCGGCAGCCTCAGCTTCTTCTTCGCCCCCGCTGAGCAACACCAGCTGCTCTTCCAAGCCCGCCACCTGTGTACATGTGCGAAGAAACCGATGATGAGGGCAAAATGAACCTTCAAGCAGGCGTAACAATGCGATCCAGAAGGGTGTGTGAGAGCGCTGAGCATGAAGAGATCGGCAGAACACAAAGAGCAGTGCTATAGCCAGAGGAGGCTCAATGAATTCCCTTCAAAGTAAGCTACAAAACAAGCACGCACCTCTTCGCGCGCCGCTGTACTCGCAAGTGTAGCTGTTTTCAAATCGGCTTCAAGCTGCTCCTTATCTTTGGTCAGCGCCTCAAGCAAGGCCTGTCTTTCGGCCAATTGCGACCTGTGCGCCACCTCCGAAGACATGTGTGCCCATTTCCACCATGCAGCACTCGTGGTGCGGCTTAGATGGCGTGACGCAGTGCTGTACAAGAGGTGCAAGCCAGTGTTGCGGTGCGCAGAAGCCACGGTGAGCGACGACTCATTGGCCACTGCTTCAACTTCATCGGCAGCGCGCTGGTACCTGATTACACATTGGTGTAGAGAAAGAAAAACGTGAGAGAAGGACAGATGGGTCAAGACTCAGCCAGCGCTTTAAAATGATTTCAATAAGAATGCAGCATATATGCACAACTCCAAGTTTGTCTGTCTGCATCGCAGCCAAATAAATATACATACCAACTGTCTTCTAGCTCGGCTCGCACTCGCTCGGCTTCTTGGCTCGCTTCGCCGTGCTTCACTTTCCGTAGAGCCAACGACCACACCTTGAACGCGCGGTTGCAGCACCACCGGCTCACTTTCAGCGAAGTGCCCCACAAGGCCCTCTTCTGTTGGGCCATGGGCGCAAAGATCGAAGCACGCGCTCCCTGTAAGGCCACTGCTGCGCCTCGAGCAATTGCCGCGGCGCTGCGAGGCGAGAGGGCTAAGGCGGCGGCAGCGGCTGTTTTGTCTCCGGAAGGTGAAGTAGGAGCGTCACTGTGGCGGAGGGCAGAGTCGCCGCCATGCTGAGCGCGGTCCAAAGCAGCCTGCATGTGCACGTACAAAAAGAAAGAAAAGTTATAAAAGACTTTCCTAAAGATTAAAGTATAACTTTTCAGACTGGAGAAATTAGAAACGTAGGAAATCAACCACCCCCTACAGTGCTCCTCACCTGGGTCCGTGCGAGCTCATTGGCTAGCGCTGCTTCAATCACTTCGGCCTGTAAGTTGGCTGCTTCCACTGCGGCCGCACTCTGCTCCTGCACTTCTGCGGTCTTCTTCTCGGCTGCCACCAGAGCTTCCTTGCACCCGTTCAACTCCCTTTCCAGCGCTCGAATCGAGGCGGCAGCCTTGGCGGCCGCAGTGCGGTCAGCTTCTCGCTGGGCGGTGGCTGCTTCGAGCTGCCCCTCGCACCACGCCAGCTGCTCGGCCAGCTGCACGCTGTGGTGGTGCGCGGCTCCCGCAGCTCGCTGGGCATCAGCCACCTATGAATGAGAGAATGTTAGAGTATTGCGGCAAGGGTGCACAAAACTGAACTTATGACTCGGATTGAAAGTAACGAAAAATGACATTTGATGCAAGAAACACGTGCAGGCATATACATGAATAAAACAAAACAAAAGGAAAATAAAAAAGTAGAGCGTGGCATCTTTATCTCGAACGTAAAGAGCTGTACCTTGGCAGCCCACGGTCCCGGCGGTGACGCGCGCTCAAGGGCGGCTTGCACGGGCGAGGTCGGAGACAGTGGCCTTGGTGCCTGAGGCGAGGTCGGTGATGACGCCAGAATCACGGCACCACTGTTGTTGTTGTTGCGCTGCGCCAACAGCGAATTCTCGGTAGCAACACCAGCTGTGGCTTGCATCAAAGCAGCATTTTCGGTCTCCGCAGCCGCGAGGGCATCCCGCAGTGCGGTCAACTCGTCTATCAGAGCTGCTTCTTTAACTTGGGCTTGTGCCGCTGCCGCTGCTGCTCCGCCCTGGCCTGAGTCCGAAGCTCTGCTCTGCGCCAATTCTTCGTCGCGTTGCTGCAACTGCAGCTGCTGTTCTTGAAGCTGCTCCTGAGAAACTGCCAATTCTTGCGACAACGTGTCGATTGCTTGCGTCGCCCGGTCAACGTCCTCTTGGACGGCAGCTGCTTCTTGACTGAGCGAAGAGTTTTCCGCTTCTAACGCAGCGCACTCGCTTTCTGCAGCCTCCAATAGGCGCTGGTCCTCCGCAGCAGTGGCTATGAATTTCTGCACAACAAACGCGTGTTCTTGGCGCTCTGCCGCTAAAGTTGCTGCTAGCGCAGCACACTGCGCTTCTAACGCTGCCGTGCTTCCCTTGGTCTCCTGTGAAGAGTTAACGCGATGGTAGGCTTCCGCACCAGGTAGTGGCTCCTTGAAGAGCCAGGTGGCGAAGTCAGAAAAGCTCAACTTGCGGCGGCGGTGCAAGTCTGCAGCTGCAAAACAGCGCGGGGCGGCAGCTGCAGCGGCTGCTGCGTGGGGCGTGACAGGAGCGCTGCCTGAGCTGCTGGGGGAGGTGGCTGCAGCTCCTCCATTGGTGGGCTGTAAAGCGCTCGAAAAAGATCTTGCTCCAGGATTGAGGGCTCCCGCATAAGAAGCTTGGGTGTTTCGGTTACCTCCGCTTGCAGTATGACCATGCACACTGCCAGCGCTGCTGCTGGGTTCAGGGAGCTCAAGGAGGCCCGTCTGGGCCAGCACCTCAAACACGATGGGTAGGCACTGGCCGAAATCAGCCTCGTTCAAAAAGCCGTCACTGCCCGTGTCGTAGGCCTCAAACAGAGTTCGTGCGTCAGCTTCGTCGATGGGGTATTCGTCGAAATCGGGTTTGGTGTTGCCGTCGGTCGAATGGCTTTTCGCGGGCACAGGGCACGAGCCGCCGCCGCCACCGCTGCTGCTGCTGCTGCCGCCGCGTACCTGACCGCCGCTGTGGCTTGCAGGGCTTAACGGGCTAACGTTGCTAGGCGCTGGGATACCCTGCCGGGGTGCCCCAGAAGAATAGTTGGAGCCTGGACTAGCACCACTGGCGAATGCATGAATGTCTGCCGCCAGAATGTCGTCTCCGACAGCCACTGCAGTTTCCGCCGTTACTGCCGCTCCCGATGAAGAGCGCTGTACCATCGATCTTGACGCTTCCTCGTCAAGCTCATTCGCAATCGACGGCATTTCTGCCGTTTCATTCAAGAAATTCGTGAAGGCGTGGCCTGCTTCATACAAGCGGCGCGTCACAGAGTACTCTGCTTGCGACCACTTGTCGTCGAGCTCTCGGACCTTACCCATGAACTCATGGGGCGGTGGCGGCGAGTTCGCCAGGAGCCTCGCAGCTGTGCGTGAGCCGATACTCATGGGCGAACGTGTCAACACCACCTCCTCGTCGTCATCATCGTCCATGATTACTCGCTCTGGTACCACTGGATCCTTTCCCTTCGACGTACAATCTGAAGCTCGTATGGTAGCTCTCCGCTCCAAAACGTGTGAATTGTGAATCGTACGAACTGCGAACTGCTCTCGGTCTCACACTTTTTGCTCGTGTATGTTCACGCGCAACCCCCAGAGGGTGCGTTGAATCGGCTTGCAATTCCCACCTCCCTCGCACCTCGCACCTCGCCTTCCTTGCACCTCCCAACTGCTAAGCTACAAAGCTATACAGTATTATTAAGGTAGCCCAGTCATGTAAAAAGCACAGAGAGAAACCGAAAGAAGTGTCAAATATTCAGTAATGATGCTTCATCGAGCTAGGGCCTGCTTTTGAACCGTAGCAACAAGCTAGCAGGCTGTTGAGAACTTCGATGTAATGATCACTTTTTTCGAGAATGTATCCCAACGCTCCCTTCACTCTTCATATGTGTCTTTCTATCTCTCCGACTTCATTATGTATTCATGCCAAACACACAAAAAGCAAGCATTGTAATGCTGTGCAATCGGAACCACCTAGTAATGCAGTGTCCTTGATAGTAACGTTATAGTATCTTCGATTATGGGAAGTTTCGTACCTTCATAGCTTGCCGTCATTCACCATGGCGCCAGCATTGAGGCAAAATGTGCAGCCTATTTCATTCTCGAGACTTTTAATGATTAGCTTCTTTAGCTTCGTTGCTATTCTTGGGTTGAGCAACTTTGCAATACTTTTTAGCAGACCACATGCATTTCCCGAACGAGCAGGAAGCAGTAGTTCACTAAATTTGTCACTGAGAAGATTGGTCGATGCTCAAGCTTCTTCACTTGGTGTCATAGTATCAGTTCGAGGAGCTCGAGCGGTCGATCGCGCCGTTGCAATTATGGGTGCCCTCAAGCAATATTTTCCTGAGATGCCATGCTCATTATTCACAGATGTAGCAACCGAAGAAAAACTACGCCGGCAATATCATGAAAATGACCCGTGGTGTTACCTAAGCCGTCTGAAAATTCAGCATTACAATAACGAATCATCCTTTGTTCGCACAGCCCGTGACTTTGCTGATGTTGCGTTTCGAGTGCATCGATTTAAATCAGCCATCTGGATCAATGGTGAGGCTCTCCCATCTTGTTCTCAATTTAAGGGTTTGAAGCAACAAATGGATGTGATGTCGCAGAAGTTGAATTCTAGCGCTGCTTTGATTGCACCTGAGATTGCATTGAATTTGGCGGAAGCTGCGTGGACTGCAGTGCCCATACTGGGAATTTCCGTTGGCAAAGCAAACAAGTCGCGCTGAGCCATGCAGGATTTTGTTACTCATTTTGCTGAATTGCTACGAAGGCACGGGACCCGCGACGTTTTTCCGATACGAAGTGTGATGCTACTTTTCAGAGAGGCTGCTCTTCAAATTCAGCTCGAGGCTGAGTCAGGAATTCGCAAAGGTGCTGTAAGTCTGCTTAAGTTGGCGCCGACACCCTTTACTCAACGTCACGACGAAGGTTGCTCTCTTGGAAGTCATAACGAAGATCACATTTTCCTCAAGCATAACGCTGAAATATTAGGCACCTGTTCAAGGTTGCAAATATTAGGCCGAAGTGTCGCATTGCAAAACACTCCCCATGCAACGAATGCGATTGATCTTCCTGTACTCGAGTCTGCTCTTGAGTTAAATGCCTCTTTTAGACCTGTCAGGAAGTGTACAGATGGTGATTGTTTTACAACAAAACATCCCTGGGAAACCGGTTATAAGCAGGTAGGACAGCTTGAGCATTTGAATATATCTGAGATGCGCGCGGTCAATGAAATTTACGCACCACCTGCTGCATTGAACAAAAAGCCGCCTTCAGTTGCTATTATCACTGTCCTGGATGTAAATGAAGTATTCAGGCCTCGAGACAGTCGCATATATATGGTTCGCATCAAGCAGATGTTCGCAGAGTTTTCCAATGGTCACATTACATTCCAATTATATTTTGCTCATGAACTTTTGTGTGGAGATAACGAAAAATCTTGGGCTGATATAAAGTCATTGAGTTCCAATGATTTACCAAATGCAGCTGAGGATCCTAGCGTGCGGCGAGAAGGTGCAAAAGCTCAGAGGCGTCTGGGACTTCGTGGCGAGTTTTCCAAGATTTTAGCTGTGAATCTAGCACTTGAAAAGAATGCACGTGCAGGAGGTGCAGAATGGGTAGTTTTACTGGACTCAGACGTGTGGTTGCATCCAAATCTCTTGGGAAGTGGGGCACTTTATCGGATTTTGTCTACTATACCAAATGACAAGGTCATGGTCATAGCCAATTACCGCTTTTTCAATACAGGCTTCATCGCATTTCGAGCAAAAGGTGCTCCTGGCAGCGCTGCGCGAGAACTCGTCAGGGATTGGTGGGCTGTGGCCAGCACACCTGGTGCCATCGAATGCCATGCTTTTGATCAAGCAGCTGCGCAAGCTTTAGTGCTCCTACGCGCGACCAATTGGACAACCAAGGAGCCAGGCGAATTTACGTGTACCATTGAGGGCAAATGTGGGGGCAACAAACACCCAGTATTCAGGACGTGCGACCAAGCCTATGCAAAAGGCCTCCGAGCGGTGGGCGTTCAACGCTTTGACCGTGGCAACGCTAATGATAATCCCAAAGTTCAAGGCCTGTTTGTCTTGAGCGAAAGCGACCGCTGGCCTCGTCCGATGTGCTTGTAAGTTTTTATCTTTGATTGGCCCCTAAATTTCCTATGAAAAAGGATTTGAAAACGATTTGATTAATCTGTGTCCTATTTTCTTTTTACAGCTGGTGTGAGACACTCCACCAGGGAATTCCGGAGGAGTTCGCAAATTTTAAAGTGAACAAATTATTCACGAATTTCAATTTGTTTCTCTCACCTAAACGAACGTCAAACGAATTCTCAGCTCCAATTTTCGATGGCTGGCTTTGCAATCACAAGGGCGAATGGTTATTTAGACGAACTTACTTTGGAGACGAAATTCTTGATGGCTCAGGTCCAGCAGGCAATGAAAACAAGTCGCGCACGAGAATGGTACACCTTCCCTCGATCCTTCCCAGACCTGTTTGGAATGACGAAAGTTCCGAACTCCCCTTCACGTAACACATGACATTCATTAAGAATACGAAATAGATAAAGCGATGGTGTCGCCGACGAATTCAAACTTGGGCCGGCACCTTCTTGGACGGCGACAGATGAAGTGCTTTTGTTAGTTTGTTGGCAACATTTTGCAAATGTATGTTAATGTAGCTCCATTTCAAAAAAATGAATCGCGCGGGCCTTGTAACTTTTGTAACGGGCGACTGATGCCTTCAGATGCGAGCTCGATGTCCTAGTGGCACGTGGCATGGGGTTACTACCACTTTGCCCAGGAAGACCATATTAGTGAGAATAGAAACTTGCTGTAGTAATGTGCAGTGCAAGTATTTTTTTTTAAACTTTCAAGATTCCATTAGCAAGGTGAATGCAGCTTTACCTCCTGCTCCTGCTCTTTCTCTTACTCTTACCCCCCCCCCCCCCCAGGTCGTAGGTCCAAGGCCTATTCAGGGCACATCTTCTGCTTTGACACCAACACTGGTTTTGTTTGAAGGAAATATTTCGCCTAAAATTCTTTTTTTTTAATCTTTAACAGGCCTCTAAGGGGCGGAATTTGAATTAGAGGGCTAACAGGGAGAGCTAAAAAGCTAAAAACTAAAAACCAAAGCAGCTCAAACCAAGAAGCTAATCAGGCACACATGCCCGAGTGGCCATGGAAGTGATGATAGCGGTCCAAAGTGGCATGCTCCTCTGTGCTCTGAGGGTGCTGCTCAAAAGAAAAGTTTCCTCCCGCAGAGGACTTTGATATTCAAGGAACGCAAGGGGCTTGAGTTTGAGTTCGAGTCAGAAAGTCAGATACCCCTTAAGCTAGCCACCGAATGAGACCGCAGACTACTGTGTGGCCGACTGCAGGATGTGCTGAGTAGCGGACTTCACAAGTAACACATATCATTTTTATGCAGTGGTGTGCAGCGCAAACCATACTCATTAATTGGAGGACCACGGACCGTAAGTTAGAAGAAGTTAGTCTGTAAAGAAGGAGGTTATGAGAAGTTATGAGATTAGCTACGAGTACTATGAGGTGATGTACTGTAGAATTTGTACTATATTAGGTAGAGACTCGTTACTTTACACGGTCACGCTTTTAGAAAAGTTCTTCTTGAACCATCTCTGAAGCCCTCTACCATCGAGTAGTTGTTCTTTCCTGCCTTGACGTTATTGGCCCCTGAACTGAGCAGGGCTCATCTTAGCGCAGAGAAATGAATAAATTTGCCCTCACTTTCCCTTTTTTGCTCGCTCGGACGTTGGCATTGTCCAGCGGCGGACAGTTTTCTGGGTTGAATCCCCCGAAATCAGCTGCGATGCCGAACGTTGCGTCAGATGTTCCATCCCGTGGTTCCCGCAGCTTCCTTGTCAACCAGGCATATGCTTGCGAAACGACGTCTCGGGGAAGTAAGTCAGCCTCAGCTGACACCTCCAGCACTCCCTTTGGTGCTATGCCCGCAGCATCTCCTAGTCAGGCTTCACAGGGCCAAATGAACGCAGCGCTCGGTACCATCAACCACGGAGAGTCGTGGCTCGGTATCTCGACCAACGGTGCTGTTCACTTTGGAGTCGTATGTGACGCAAGTCGAATGAAACCCATTGTAGGTACGCGCTACCGCCGCATGAACGAAGATTATGACTTGTGTGAAGCCGAATTCATCAAGCTGCCCGAGGACGAAAGGGCCATTTATGTTATGATTGCTCGCCCAGGCGCACGACCGCTTCCGTACACGAAGAAGGCGGCTATTCAGATCAACCAAGGGCTTGATCCACTCACTGAAATGCCCGCGGAAGCTTCCACGACCACTCTAGCGCAGCCTGGAGAGCTAAATCTTTCTCCTGCGCAGGCAAGCAGCATGCCATACTCAGAGGTGCGCGGCGCGCCCGCGGCCAATGCCTACGACAGTGTGCCACCTCCCACCAAGCCAAAGGTTCGGGAGCCTGCTCCTCGCATTTCGTCGGGCGAGTCGTGGCTTGGCATCAGCAGCAGCAGCGGGTCTGAGACAGGGGCAGCATCTCCAGCAGAGCGCCGTGGCTCGCGTAGTTTCCTTGCAGCGTCGATGCGCGCGTCAGAGAGCGAGCACCGATCGTTTTGGGGTTCGTCACAGCCTGCGGCACCAAAAACTTCCACTCCTCAGAGCACTCCTGCCACACCATCTCAAACGGCCACGCCTCTCCCCGCGGCAGCTCCCTCCACGGGCTATTCCGATTCAGTAGCCGATCATCTCGCCGCTACTGCGGCCCACGCAGAGGATCAGGTGATACACTTACATACTTACTTGACTCGAGATTCTATTGTATTTATGATGCATTATACATACATATGCGCTTTTCTTTTTCGCGTTCATCGCACATCTCAATTCACTCTGCTACGTACTAGGCAAAGCTGGCTGAAGCACTTGAGCTGCTCGGAGCTGCGCGCACTGAAGCGGATCGGGCCAACGCGGCTGCAGACGAGGCTCGGAAAATGAGCGCCCGCTTGCTGAACGCGTTGCAAACCTCAGCAACGGAAGTGAAAGCAGAAGCTGACCGCATGCGCCACAATCCAAACTGAGAGCACTTCATTGAACCACATGTGTAAGTAGAATATCAAGTGCAACAGTGAAGGTCAAAGGCTCAAAGAAGATGGATACCACGAATGGCGATATACATAGCCGGGGGCGAACACGAAGGAGAATCATTCCAGCAAGCCGGTTCATATCAAAGCCATTCACTAAGAACTCTGCCAGTGCTGTAGTTTTTTTCTCGTGCCAAAATATAAATATCAAAATATAAAAGGCGCCTCGCAGTGAAATTTCAGTTCTTTCTATGAGTGCACGGTACACGAGACCGAGATCACGCGTACTCGGATTACCTCATGTAGATATGCTGTACTGGTATACGCACACGAAGCTACACGTAACCACTCGCCCACCAACATAAACCATAGCCGCAGCTCCGCATGAGCCACGGGAGACAGGAGCCGCAGGTTTAAATTTCATTTTATTGTTTTCTTCGAAGGCCGAAGGGCCGGAATTAGAAGGCCAGCATGCAGAGAAGAAGAGCAAAGCAGCGCAAACTAGACCTAAGTAGCTAATCAGACGCACACGCCCGAGTGGCTATGGAAGTGATGATAGCGGTCCAAATTGGCACGCTCCTCCGTGCTCGGTGCTCTGAGAGTGCAGCTCAAAAGAAGAGTTTCCTCCCGCAGAGGAGGGGGCTACAACGAAGTCCCTCAGGCGATCCAGAAGAAGAGTCGCCCAACCCCGAGCAATTGCGTGACGCCATTTGCGAGCAAGTTTTCTGCCTGAACAAGGCTTTGGCTTCCGAAATGCCAATGTTATAGGATGCCGTTTGTTTGCGAGCCATTTCCCGAGCGACGAGGTCCAAAATGAGGCTGAGGTCAGAGGAAGCCCCCCCGTATCGGCCAATGACTGGGGCAAGAACACGACCGCTGTGGCCGTACTCATTAAGTTCGCTCTGAAATTCAATTGGGCCTCTCTGATCAGGGAAGAAGTTGAAACACGGAAAATAAGAAGAAACGAAACATGGACTTTTCAGGGATTGTTTCCCGGGTGCACCTGAGTGGACGAGAAACCGGGGAAAAAGCGCGACATAACTGTTTCGTTTCTTATTAAATAGGCCTGGATGGCTGAATGATTGTTTCTGTTTCCCAGGCGGAAACGGAGCACCTTGATTTTCCAGGTTTCTCCCGGGTTTCGTTTCAAATTCGCCCCTCGAAGTAGGTGATCCTAAGGGGCCTATGTTAAAAACTAGCCTCGATCAAAGGAAAAGAAGTCCGACAATGCAAATTTGCATCTGAAGTGGAGTTCGCATGTAAATTTATGGCGGTCACGTACAAATATTAATATTTCGCCTGTTCTCTGCGCCTGCCGGTCTCACCTGTGACGCCCCACATACCAGAAGATGGAAACGAAATATTCAGCCGGATTGCTGGAGAAACGGCGCGCGGAACCCTAATGTTTCGTTTCTCGAAACCAGAAACGCCCAGGGCGGCGCTTTTTGTGTTTCTTAGAAACGAAACACGCGCAAAATCAAGGTTTGTTTCATATGTTTCCATTCCCCTGTGTTTCGACTTCGACCCTATCTCTGATCTTCCTGCCTGCCATGCAGCTCGAGGTCGAGCTTCTTAGTGCGATCGTGGTACTCTTTGTTGGCGTTAACAGCATTTTGCCTTTTCTCCAGAGTGCCACCGGGGACAGTAGAGGTATTTTCATATTATGAAAGGCCTTGTAGAGTTCTGATGTCCAAAATGTGGTCTGAGCCGTCTAAGTCACAATCGACTCCATTGCTACCTGATAAATGAGAGGCTCTTCTCTTAATGACTTAATGTTAATGTGGTCTAATCACAAGATCTGGTATTATTTTATTTTATTTTATCAACTATGAACAATGAAAAACCATTAGCAACAAGAAGGGGTCAACTCTGCCAGCTTAGCGATCGGGCGTAGTGCTCTTCTCCTCTTCTTCTTCTCTTGACTACAGTAGACGATAGACGGTAGTGAAGAGTGACTAGCGCCATTTTGTTTGTAAAATAGAGATTCCCAGAAGCGGCGTAGAATAGACGGGCAGAGTCAGGGCTTTGGTCAGATTAGTTCGTGTTCAGTACTCAAAGCTTCAAATAAGTTTTTTTCTTGTGCTGGCTGTACGTCTATTCTTCAATTGCGGTGAGATGCTGCCGTTGTTCACTACTAGCTAGCCCGGGACTCTTACTTAATTCTTTGTCATGATCTTGCATCCAGCCTTGGGTACTTTGAACTGGCACGTTCGAATAACTTTTTTACCATCCAATAGAACTTCGCAAGTTCCGCATTCACCATTTTTGCAGTTGTATTGAATTTTGGCGCCCGCCTTGGACGCTGCCGCTGCCATCGGGCTGCCAACTGGTGCCTGAATCGTCTTCTCGCCTTTCATAGTTTTGAATGTCACATCTGCCATGGGTCCCTTCGGAGCGACCTTTTTGGCCATTGCTCCGCCAGGCCCATATGACGGATCGTTTTTAAATGCGTCTGCCCATCCGTCGACGGCAACTCGTTCCCGTCGTGTTACAATGCCGACCTATGTAGCACAGCATAGCATAATTCTTTATCAGGCACCCAAGCCAGGCTAGACAGCGTAATCGCAATACGTAAATCTTACCCTGTGAAAATTAAAAGCAGAAGCCGCCGTAATCAATGTGAGCGTTAGCAAAGCGCGCATCATCTCCAGCACGTTGATGTTTTATGTTCTTGCTGAGTGTACGCTCGTACAAGGCACGAGGCTGATGAGCAAAAAACTCTTGACGACGTCATTATTACGGTGAAAAATACGAAATATTATGATGTCTTGCCTGAAACCTGAAACCTGAGTTGTTGGCGTGATGATTGATCAGGCATGTGGACATGTGTGCAGCTCAAGTGCATTCTTTGTATGCCTCTGTGACTGCTGTGTACTTGCCTTTCTTTGTTTTTGGGAGAGTATTAACTAGACTAGACTAGACTAGGAGAGTAGAAGGGAGGAGCGCTCCCGCAATGGGGAACCAGTCAACGAAGATTTCC
>Ga0307931_1000490_pt1 | contig 25044 bp, 21 predicted proteins | sample OrgLakmetageno47_FD_201816 | JGI IMG/M metagenome (GOLD analysis project Ga0307931, IMG submission 201816) | Saline water microbial communities from Organic Lake, Antarctica - #47 | ecosystem: Environmental > Aquatic > Non-marine Saline and Alkaline > Saline | place: Antarctica: Organic Lake...
TAAACCCATAATTCGACCAAGAAAACAAAAATGCGTTCCTCTGTCTTCTGCTCTTATACTTCCCTCTTTTACATGGGCGAGCCGCGATCAGACGCAAACCACCATTTGAAGTCTAAGCGACAGACCTCAAGTTTCTCACTAAAAACTTCCTTTTTCGCCCAGCACCCTCTTCAAATGGCAGAAATCGAATGCCTGACTGAACTTCCATTTGTTTTCGATGGCATTCTAGAACCTTAGCTGAATTTACCTTCGCCGCCTCTCTTTTCTTTTCTCTTCTTTTTCCTTTCCTTCCTCTCTTTTTTCTCTTCTTTTCCTCCTTTTCCCCCTCCTTTTCCCCGATTTCGAATTTCTGAAAAGGCTCCACCAGCACAGTCTGTAAGCCAACAAAATGTCTAGTAGTCTAGTTAATACACTCCCAAAAACAAAGAAAGTCAAGTACACAGCAGCCACAGAGGCACATAAAGAATGCACTTGGGCTGCACGTGCGCTAGCAAATCTGCTCCAGAAGGCCAATTCAGGCTCCAACTGGCGCCTTTCCTCCGAACAAGTCGGCGGCACTGAGTGCTCGTTTGTGTGTTACGTCCCAGGTCCACGAGGGATATTTCTGGGCTATATTTTGCCCCAGCAGGGCATCGTCTCAATGTCTTTCTCAGGCGCCGGGCGCCAGCCGATCTCAGCATCGCCTGTCCTCTTTCTTGCTAACGAAGTATGGGCCACGTAGTAGCTGCAATGCTGCAGGCTGTTCAAACACGAACGTTCACAGGTCTACGATCACCAGAATGCTTCTCCGCTCCAAAAGCTGCACTTAGTGTGGTCGAACAAAGATCCGATTGTGTTTAGGCTCAGACTCACTTGCTATCTGAGTTTGGTGGGGGGTTCTCACCGCTCATCCTGAACCGAATTCCTCTCCTCCAAGTACGAGGTCAAACCCACTCCACCGATAGGATGCATTCACCCATCGAGGAGCTGCGAGCCTATGCCCACTAGGATGAACAGAGACAAGGAAAACGCAAATGCAAAGGCGCCTCACGTATAATGGATGCTAGGCTATACACACCACACGCCAGGGGCTAAGAACAATCCAAATCAAAAAGAAGATTTGTATGTCATAGGGATTTGCGTTTAACGCTGGATGGAGGACGACCACGAATAGCGACCGTGGCATTTGATTGTTTGTATTTTGAGGGGGGTGGCTTTTCATTTCACTGCCACTCCGCGGACGAGGAAGGAGTTCCTGTCCCGTCAAAGCCTCTTGCCTCTTATGGCTCAGGGGCAGAACAATAGGCGCCTTGCGCGCTGAAAGGCACACTTTGACCTCTGCTGAGTGAACCTCGTGTTCCGCATGTCACGAGCTTCCTTGCTCGCAGCGTGTATTCCTCTTTATTGTTCTGCGGAGTGTGCAACACCCACAAATACCTCGCTTTTTGTACATTTTCCGAGAGGTAGAGATTGAGCCAATGCTCCTCCCCCTCCTGAATCTGAATCATTTCGCACTTGCTTTGTTTGCGCAACGCACACGCATTCCCACTTCTGCCAGCAGCATTGGCTTCTGTGTCGTTTGGGTTTGTATTCGTACTAGTTCGAGTTCGAGTGCTCAAGTTTAGAACTGAGAACGGTTTAGGTGCTGTGTCGTACTAAAGAGCAGTGCACAGTTCTAAGAGGCAGGCACACAAAATTTTCCTTCATTTACAAATTAATCTCAATCCCACAGGGATAGGAATTTCCTAGATCGCTGTCACCGAAGAACCGACATTTGTCCCCGAGTATCTTCCAGCTGCATCCGAACCTTCGCTGCCAGTGCCTTCGCTTCCAGCGCTGGTTCGCCCCGAGCTGTCCCGCTTTGCTTCTTCGGCTTTGGTGGGGAAACGCTCGAGGGTCAGGTGCAGGGGGCGGCTGGCCCTTCTCAGGCGCTCCATTGTTGCCCGGCGGGACTCTTTCAGGGGCACCAGTTCACCGTTGACCCGGTGCACACGGTCGCCTCCTCGCACCCCTGCAAGCCAGGCTTCCGAGTTTTCCGCCACCGATTGCACGCAAGCACCGGTCATGGCGCCCCCGAAGTCGCTGCTGCTGCTGTCCTCAGCTGTGTCGCTGCTCCGGCTCGCAGGCATCGACTGCGAGAGCTGACCTGCAGTCACCAATTTCGGCGACACACCAGTGGTGGTCGCGGTCGCCGACGCGCGCTTCCATTGCGACTCGAGCTTGGCGCCCGTTTCGGTTTTGCTGCCGAGCTCAATCCCCGACACCGCTTGCGTCAAGGTTACCTGCACCCAATACCCGCCGTTGCTTTCTTTTGGGGGGCTGTCGCCGAGCGCAATGCCTTCGACAAAAGCCACGAGCCTCGCCGCGTACTCGTTCGGGGGCGCCACACTCAAGCCCTTCTTTTCGTACTTGAACGACTTGAAGTTGCGCTCGGCCACCTTGGTCACGCCGTACCGCGTTAAGAAATCAATTACCCCCAGGCGGTACTCGTCGATGCCGTCGTCATAGGAAGCTGCTCCGCTGCTGCTGCTGTCGCTGCTGGCTGTACCGCTTCCGCCACCACTCGCTAAGCTCGACACCCGCAAGCCTCGCATCGGTGACGTCATGGCAAACGACTCTTTTGACTCGCGGATTTCTCCACCTTTTCCATTCCCACTACCGCTACCGCGGGCAGTGGCAGTGCCAAGCAAGGCTTTCTCAAAGGCTACATTGGGTTTTCGGGGCATGAGCCAGGGTGCGTCAGGCGGCAAAGGAAGAGCAGGCAAGCCTCCGCTGGGCGCCACGGTGAACCCACATTCGCCTCCTCCTCCTCCTCCTTCGGCGCCTCCGCTCCATCGTGTGGCTTCCACCATGAGCTCTTTCTCTTCGGTCAGCGCGCTCAAACTCTTCATCGACTGCCACTGCTTGGTGTACGCGAGCTGCAGGGACCTCGACGAGTTCCGGCGCAACACTTCCGCAGGCCGCCGCAGGCCTCCATCTCCACCGCCGCCGCCGCCATTCGGATCTCCCGCCGGGCAGTCACTAGAAGCAGCGCTGCCACTGCTCACCGAGCTGGCCGAAGGAGACAGCGCTTGTGCCATGACGTCCGCCGCTTCCGAGTTGATGTGGTTTAAACTGCCTCGATTGCTGCCACCACCCTCCGCGCTGCCACTGCTCGTACGCCGATCGGACGACCGAAACAACCACGACTTCTTCTTTGGGCTAGCCGTTGGTTTCGTGGCAGCAGCGGGCGATTGTGCAGCAGCTGGCGGCGGTGGTGGCGGAGGAGCGCTTGGGGCGACAAAGCTTGCTCTCTTAGAATTGGTGGTGGGAGCAACCACATGACCGTTACCGTCGTCCTCTTCTCCCTCTTGGTCCTCTTCGTCCGTTTCGTCCTCGGCTCCGCTCTCACTCGCCCCATTCTCACCATCTTTTGCCCCGCCACTACCACTGCCACCGCCGCTCGCCTCCTCCACCGGTTTGTAGGTGGCGCCAATGAGCAAAGAGTAGTCGAGGAAACCGAGGTTGCGCAGAAACTCAACGTCCGCGCGCACCTGCGCCACCACCGGCTCCCGGTTGCTGCCCAGGCGCAAGCGAAAGCCCTCCTCCAGCAAGTCGTTGTCCTTTTTCACGCTGTCCTGCGGCGCTGACCGCCCCACGTGGCTGCCCTTGCAGTCGTACTGCACGTCCATCTTGCGCGGCGCCCCCTTGTACGCCGACGCCATCACGATGAAGTAAATGGTGCGGTTCAAGTGGTACATTTGCACACGGTGCATGCCGAGAATGCGGCACAGAAAGCTCCGCGGGTGGCTCTGCAAGTACTCGTAGTACTGCAGCACGATTTTCTGCAGCTCTCTCACTTCTTCGTGCGACACGGTTTTAATCATGTAGTCTCCGTCTGGAGTGAAGAAGAAGAATTGCCCCGACTTGGAATTGGTGGTGAAAGTGACGTAGTTCACATCTCCGCACACACTGAGCGCAGCCACAAGAAACAAGGAATAGAGGTCAGCAGAGAACAATGCAACTAGAAATATCAGCGGTATTATCACACTTTCAAAGATATTATGGGCCCCCCCCCTCCCCCCCCTAACTTGTGTCTACGCCTAGAGCACACCCTGAACTCTCTTCTGTTGTTACCTGTCCATGTACGATTGCGTGTCGATGCCGCTTAAGAGCCGCACTTGGTGCAATACCTTCGGGCAGTAGTCTTTGAACTTGAAAGTGTGGCTCAAGTGGTGCCGCGGCGTTTGCGGAAAACCAGCTTTCTCCATGCCCTCTGGAGGGAACACGTACTTGTCACTGCCGTGAACGTCGTCGGCTGTCATGGTTCGGTTGCCAGCGTTTACCTTGCTTTCCGCGTTGTACAGGAGGCTAACGCGCAAGCCAAGCATCATGCCGATCGACATTATATACATGTCATTTTCTGCCGTGATTAACTTGCCCGGGACCACAATCTCAGGGCCATTCTCGGCCGCAGTGGTGGAAGCTGCCTTGGTTGGCGCCTTGCGCTTTGAACGCTTGAACAACTTGTCAGTCCGCGTCACTTTCCGCGCAGCGTTCGCGGCTAAAGCTTCGTGGGCCTTGGTACCTTGCTCTGGTGCAGGCATAGCGGCGCACTGAAGCCCCTGCGCTGATAAAGTTACTCTGCGCTCAACCCCATGTGGGCGGGCACCAGAGATGGAGGCCCGGAGCGCCATAGGACTACGGCGTGGGAAACGAGACTTTCAAGGACTCGAAAGCAACCACCCTGATAAACCGGGATAAGATTACGTTTTTATAAAGAGGGCTGCAGTCGATCCGCGAGGATGCACACCGAATCCACACCGTGTGGATATCAACACTATGCTAAGTTGTTCATAAGGAAGTAAAGTTATCCTTGCCTTTCGTACCTCGTCTCGTTGGGGATGCTGTCCAGAGTTCCGCTGTTCTTCAATTCTGATTTGCGATCTTATGGGGCTGGAAAAAAGTACGGTATTTTGCAACAGGCCACGAAGCCACGAAGCCACGAAGCTGCGAAGTCGCGAAGCCGCGAGGGGCCAAATTTCTTTGTGAGTAGTGCTCACGGACTGAGAGGCCAACAAAAGAAATCAACACACCAACGAAAATTCGCACAAGAACATACGGCGATGAACTTGGCGACTGCGATATTAGTCTTGCTGCTTTTTTATATCCAATTTCCCCGATAGGTCGGAGTGGAGATCGGACGTACTCGTAGCTCGTAGCCTATGCCCACTTCCGAGAATTGATTTTGCAGGGTTCATGAGAGTGAAGATGAACATTTCATTACGCAAAAGGACACTCAGCCCAATCAGACTTGTTCTGGAGGATTCATCAAAACGCAGCCTTATGCTATTTGTTGTTGTTTCTTTGCAATTGGGGAGTATAATCTAATCTAATCCAATTTCCCCCTAGAGGGGGTCTAAGAAGATATGGACCCGGCTGATGGAGACTTAGCCATTTGAAAGCCCCCAAGGCAAAAAGAAGGGAAGTTGGCCGCACCAGGGCTTCAGTTTGTCCCATTCATATATTTCTTCAGGGTCCAGGGTCCTAAGTTCAATGTAAAGTACCTTCCAAGATGTCCATCAAAACTGTAGACGCCTATTACGTAGATGGCACATGGAACCCTGCCTATTAGTTACTAAATCCAGTCCGCTTCGGGGAGGCTCAGAAAATATCTCTTTGACGCGGACTCCGAAGGGCCGGATTTAGATTGAGAAGGGCGAATAATCAGACACTCATGCCCGAGTGGCCACGGAACTGATGATAGCGGTCTTAAGTGGTTCGTTCTTTTGTGCTCTGAAATTAGATTTTTTTCACTTGTGTGCCTGCGCTCCGAGATGGGCTGCTAATGGATAATCCGGTGATGGCAACTGCCATTCCGATTTTGTCGGCACTTTTTGTTGCTTTTCTGACAAAGGCCCCGAGGGGCCGGAATGAGAAAGCTAACTGGTTTAGAGATAAAAAGCAAAGCAGCTCAAACTAAAAAGCTAATCAGGCACACATGCCCGAGTGGCAATGATGGTTATGGTGGCGGTCAAAAGTGGCGCGCTCTTCCGTGCACTGGGAGTGACTCAGAATAGCATGCCTTGAATCCAAGCGGAAATGTTTTAGGTGCTATGTGCCGATTATGGCTTTAAAGTACTAAATCGTACAAATGAGCCCCAACCACCGCACTGCATCCCAGGCGCATCTACCGCACCCATATCTGGAGCTCTTCCCTCCAGCTAAACTGATAGGATCAGACACAGGCCATTATTAGGGTTTGGAAAATGGGCTTATTAGGATTGCCATCGCTACTTCCATGGCCACTCGCGCGTATATGCTTCATAAGCTACAAGCACCTCACACTCCGCACCTGCACTTGTTGTTGCATGTGAGCTGTATGGCTGTACGCTACATTTCAGTTACCAACTGAGCACAGAGGTTATCACTTCATCAAACATGAGCCTTGGTGCGTCTGTAAATTGCCTCCCGTGCAGCCTATTTGTATTTTATCTAGTCATTACGCGAGAGGATTTATCTTTCAAGTGGACAAAGTTTCCACTCAGAAGGGGACTGGACGAATTTTGACATAGGCCCCGAAGGGTAGGAATTAGAAGGCCAATAGTTAGAAGTACAAAGCAAAGCAGCTTATACTTTGAGTTGCTGGTACTAGAAGACGGTTTAATCAGGCACACATGCCCGAGTGGACATTAAAGTGATGATAGCGGTCCAAAGTGGCCCGCTCCTCCGTGCTCTGTGAACGCTGCTCAATAGAACAGTTCCAACCCGCAAAACCGCAGAAAAGAGGGCTACTACGATTTCCCTCAGGCAATCTATAAGAAGGGCCGTGTCGCACTTCCTGCCAAGGTTTCGTTTCACGTCCACACGTGATTCACGCGTGGAGGCTGTGAATTTCCTTTCCGCGTGATTTAGGCGTGATTCACGCGCCATTCACGCGCCAAATTTACGTCTAGGGAATATTTTGTTGTTTACGTCAATCACTTCGGCATCGTTGAAAATTCACTTTCCGCGTGACTTCCGCGTGATTTCCGCGGAATTCCTAACCCAGCTTTCTTCTTTTTACAACGCAAACATTTCCTTTTTACGGTTTTGCGATTCTGACTTGCGCGCACTGCAAGCGCGTAAATACTTGGATTTGAATTAGTTCGAGTTCGAGTATTTATCTTATAGCAAGGCTTCCATCAAGTGCAAGCTATTCATACGCCACATAAAACAAATCGCAGGTCCTAAGAATGCCATGGGTATAAAGAACTCAGGCCAGGGCGTGGAGAAGAAGCTGCCTCGTTCTTGGAGAAAACTTTTCTTGAGACTATCGGTGCAGGTGAAATTTTAGCTTTTGAACTGTTCGGACCAGCTACGCCAAGGTTTTCAGGGGAAAACTTATCCACCTCAGGTAATTTCTCAGCTGAAGATGAGTCCATTGAGCTAACGCTGGCGTCACCTATCGGTGAAGTTCGGCCATCGCTGAAACCGGTCGAAAAGAATGGATTGACTGAATCAGCGTCGTGGATTTGCTTAGGGGAGGGCATCAGCCGCTGCCGGAGAGCTGCACCGCTCTTGCTACTACTTCCCATTGATCCAGATGACCTTGGTGTATCTGAAGAAGGGTTAGAGGCTCCGTTGAAGTCTGCAGTGTAGAGCCCTGTCTGGCTTTGACCCTCATCTTGCGTTGCGCTAAGGCGCGGAGATACAACAAGTTCTCGCCCTTGAAAGAGTTGTGACGCCGCGCTACCGCTCTCATCGAGTGCCTGGACGGTTTTCCTGCTGCCTTTGTTGCGTCCAAATGTAGGTGAGCCCTGAATCGACGGCAGCGGTGAGGGGAGCCCTGATGGTGAACGGCTTGAAGTTGGAGCAGCAGCCAAGGAATACGCACGGTTCCCAGAGAAGAACAAATCAGAATGCCTGGTACGGCTGTCGAAACTCCCACCAAATCCAGGCCCCTGCACCACTCCACCACTTTCATTACTGTCGAGACTGCTGCCAAGGTCCTCCGCGCTGCCAAAAGATCCGTGGCGGTAAAGTATGCCGCTGCCAATATTACGGATGCGGTCAAAGCTTTGACCTCGATCGAAGCTGCTACTGTTTGGCGAACTATTATTGCTTCCACTCGTCGGCACGCCCCTACGAGGTCCAATGTGAGAGCGACGCGGTGAAGGACCACTGCCACCATCACTGTTGCTAATATCTCCCTCGTCACTGTCGTGAGAACCATGAGCGCAGTAGCGTGGTTTCATGATGGTCTCGAGTGCCACACAGCATGCAAATGCTAGCGCAATTATGAAGTAAGATATCGCTGCGCTAATGCTGCTAGTATCATTGCTCCACTGTGTATCATAGCCGTTACTAATGCGACGGGAGGATTCAAGAATGCCATATGAATCTACAGATGAACGAGCGCGAATTTCGCTCTGCATCGCGAGCACCACTGCACCAGCCACGACGAGTAACTGAAAGGTCCGCGCACACAAGGTGCGGCGTGTTGATACTGATGTGGTTGCCTTCGCAGCACTTCCTTTGAACCGAGCAGAGCTCCGGCTGGCCGCAGAAAATCTGGGTGATTGAGACATCAGTGCGTGGCTTCTTAAAGCATTGATGTTGTCGTTTTGCACTGAAATGGCTGCCAACGTATCTAGTGCTAAAGTTGCCAAGAGCACACAAGTATAGCACACGAGTACTAAGCATAAGTCTGCACGCAGCGCACGTGTGAAATGTTCCCCTGAAACAAATCCTTTCCAGTGTAGGGGTATGCTGCTCATTGAATCAACCGACGGGTGGTCTTTAGCCACCTCATGTGTAAACGGCAATAAAGGGTCTCTCCAGGAACTCAGGCTCTCTTGTTTCGGTGCCATGGACCTTGCCAGGAGGGAAAGCCCCGCACAAGCTGCTGCTAACACACGTGGCAGCAATTCGAGAGGCACCTGTAACCTCTTCCGTGTGTCGTGTAGACCTATGCCGTTACCAAGCGGTCTCTTGGTACTGGGAAGTAGAAAGCCTAGTATCAAAAACATCAGTAAAAGGAAGCCACTTGCCGCGACATCGTCGTTCCAGTATGGCATATACTGGGTATAACGGTTATTAAGTGGATGGCCGTCAACAAAAGTACTCGTAGCGGCAGCGACATTCTGGACGATGTCTATTTTACCATTTGTAGTACCGTGGGCTGCTTGAGAGGGCAAGTTTTGAGCGAGGTCTTGTAGGCGCTTTAATTCAGCCTCAAGTTCTGCTACACGTGTAGTTTGTGGGACCGCTTCATTCGGCCTTGCAGATATTGCATTTGTATCTTCCTCCACAGCAACTTTCCTTTCAATCGACTCTGAACTTGATTCCTTTGGGCGCGTGCTGTCATCGTCGTTACTTTCAGATCTTCGATTGGTACCTGAACCGCGCACCACTCGGCCCTCTAGATTTCCACCGCGAGCTGCCCGTAATTTTGACCGCAACTCTTCGATGGTACCAAGATCCTGTGAGGTGTCAGCTGTAGCTGGCTTATGTTCGGCGAGCAGGTGCTCGTCAGGTGCCGCGGCCGAAGCTGCTGCTGCGATGGTGCTAGAGGCGGTAGGGTCAACGGCACGAAGTTGCTGTTTGGCATTGATGAGCGCTGCCGCGCAGGCTTCGAGCTCATCATTATTTCTTTCTGAAGCACTTTGGGCGTCTTCCTTTTGTACTTCAAGGTTTCCGAGCAGTCGCCTCGAAAACGCCAACCGTTCCTGCGACTGCTCGTGTTCGCCAGCGGTACGTGATGCTTTGGACTTCAAATTATGAATCATGGCTGCGTCATAAGTGTAAATAGGCTTTCTACTACCACTCAAAAACTGCGAGACTGAGTAATTCACCTTTAGAAGAAAAAGTACAGCCAAGAATGCTCCTGCCTCTATTCTAGGCATGTTCTATAGCTATGGATAAAGGAATCACTACCACAGATGATGAAATACGCTGTATACTATAAAAGATTCAGACTTACGTCAACATAGAAAGGAATTCTCATTGCAGAAATATGCCTCGCAGTACTGTTGAATCGAGCCCGGTCGATCAAATCTTCTCAGTCATTTGTGCTGCGACTAATGAACTGCAATGCCGAGCGGACAAAGAGTACAGGTTAAGATCTGTCCTGTAACAACAAAAGCTTGATGGACAGAAGAGTCGAGCAAAGATGTGGCGCGGCGGTGGCAAACATACAGTGCACTCAAAGTGCACTGTACAGGGAGTTGTGGTGCAAGCCCACTTACAAATATTTGGTTTGTACTACGTTTTGCACCAATGATATGTGCTCGTGCCATCGTCACGGCAATGGGCTAGTGACCGAGAGGTGTATTTTAAGCTTAGGATCAAACTTCTTGCCTCACTGCTCCGAGCAGATTCAGACCGGGCCTGTATTGGATTATTCGCAACCGAAGGTAAAAGAAGGAGACCACTCTCGCTAGCAAAAAGTATCCCAAGCACATATTTGCCCACGTAATTCTGATGGACTTCGATCACACGCTCATCATCGCTTCAAATTGAGCTCAATGTATCCTTCATCCTAGAGTCTTTTGTCAGAATAGTAAAACCATGTGATAATGTGTTGAAGCCTACTCATCTCTATTGCGTTGACCACCTTCTACCGACAGCGGCATTATTCCTTGGTCCCTTGCCGAATCATGCGGAGTTACGTCGTGGCCTGCGCCATCTTCGCCCCCCTCGCTTCCGCGGATTACATGAGGATCGAGTTCATTTCCGCGAGCTCGACTTGCGATGGCAACCCAACGAGTATAACTTCCAACGTGATTGGTTGTGAAACCGACAGCGACGGCGAATCGAGGTGCGTAGCTTTCGACTCAATCTCCAGGACTATTCTTGTGTGGTTTGTTTCTCCGTCCAGTATTAAGCTCTCGTCTTACTCTTTCGACAGTCTCCATACAAGTACTCACAAATCGGGTTCATGCATAGGGCTCACACCTTGCATTGTAATACATAATTGCTACTTACAATCCAAGTTTCCACTTTGATTATTCTGATATCAACCTTATTCTGTCTACTGCTTCGTCGTGTCCCTACAGCTACCAGCTCGCTTGTTCCAATGGAAGCAGTGCAACTCTCTTGGGGTACACAACCGCAGACTGCAGTGGGAATGTGACCTCCACCGCTCCGTACAAAGCTGATTTCGGTTGCACGCGCCCCAGCTCCAACAGCGGCAGCTCCTACGTTAGGTGTGTCTCTGGGGACTTCGTTGCGCCGACACCCGCGGGAAACACGTACAAGTACAACGGCGTTGCCACCTGCCCCCCACCCGCTGACGCGGACCTCACGATGGTGATGACAGATCCTTGTGGCACGTGCATCGATTATGGCAACGGTGCTTTCGGATCGTATTCTTGCGATTCGACGTCCATTAACTTGGCATATTACTCGGATTCAAGCTGCAGCGGCACGTCTACCTCCTACCCAATACTGTACACGGGCTGCTCGCCCTCCTCCGACGGCTCCACCCAAGTCAGTGTGAACGAGTGCGACACGGGCAGCAGCAAAGGTGATAGCTTAAGGCAAGCAGCTCCCCCTAATATCAAGGCAACTCAGGCGCCCGAGTTGATGTTCCACGAAGCGCATGAGGTGCCTGCGAGCATGAAGGCATCCCGAGCGGCAGCTCTAGCTGCACACCAGGAAGCCGTCGCTAAGACCAATGAGGCCTTGGCCGCTGCATTGGCCTAATCCACGGCTTTTGAGAAGGCATTCATAACAAACACTTCTTTAACATCCCAGTGCTTAATTATTCGTAAAAATATTACTCATAAACATAAACATGAAAGATCTCGTTCTTATTTTATATTCTATTCTATGGGCAATACTTTCAACTTTCAATCGTCAATAGCAATGGCAGTGAAAAAAAAGAAAAAGAAGAGAATTACCAGATAAGCAGTGATGTCTTTCTTGGTTAAGCCGATCTCGCGGTTAGTCGGTGCGTGTCCTCGCATGCCCCTAAGGCGGTGCGAATTATACGATCGGTTTGCCACCTCATTCTGAATGCAGAGTACAAGGCTGGGGCTGACTCGTTCCAACCAAGGCTGACTTCGACGAGCCCTAACTCAAAGCCGTGTGGGCCGATTGAGCTATTCTTTAGCTTGCTTAATAGACAATGGCCTTATTACGCGACCATGGCGTGGGTTACCACTATCCTGTCAGTCTAGTTGAGCTCTTTTTTTTTTTTCAGGACCCTGAACTTCCCGATCTAGCGAACGAAAGGACATTGTGCCATCGAAGGGCTATTTGAATGTTCAGATGCGAGATTTTTTAAATGTACTTGCTGAAGTGATTGATTAACGACCATTTGAGAAGACAATATTATTTTTAAAGCGCTTAAAATGGCCTCGGAATTAGCAAATAAGCTGCACTCGACTTACTGCCAACCCGAACAAGTTGGTTCTCGATGGTGCTTCACTTTGATTTATGTTAACTCTGCACCAAATGAACCAAACCAACCATGCTGCTTATGGCGTGGGTTACAACTATTCTGCCAGACTAGTTGAGGTATTATTTTTTTTCTCTGTGGGTCCTGATATCCCCGATTACAGGAAGCTGACCTACAACTGATTGCATTTCGCAATGACTGACCTCGTAAGACTATGAATTAATACTTACTAGGTAGAGTAAGCTGCTAGCAGCCTCATGGATTGCCTTCTTTTTGCCCTCGAGCAGGAATTTCGAGTATGTTGACTTGCAGGATGTGTACGTGTCATTCCGTAAAGTCATAATTATTGAAGTTTGAAGGGCTGCTGCTAGAGCACCGCGAAGGGCAGCGTCGATCAAGTTTGATTGATGTCGGCGATTTTGAAGGAGACTATACTGATGCTTTGGTTTGGTGAAAGGCGCTCCCTGATGGTCAAGAGGCAAGCCAAATTCTAGCAAGCATTCTCCATGTCACAGCAAAAAAGAGACGAAAGTCGCAGAACTATTGTTTGGAACGAATCAGCCCTGCATAAGTATTATCGCAAGCTGCGTCTGCGACGTCCCTTGGTAAATAGTAACGACGATAAATATGGGGAAATCAAACACAGAGGGGACTTGCCACAGCACATTATGAATCATGTACGGTGGTTACACGCATGAGGCACAGCACAGAAAGACTTCATCACGCCCAAATGCGAAGGTCGCTGTCCCAGGAACCCGTCGCCAGCGCAGTGCCGTTTCGTGACACCTCAACGCACGAAATCCGCCCTAAGTGACCTTCCAGCGTCCATGCGAGCCCGTTGCTTCCACTAGTGCTCCCACGACCCCCCTTGACGCCTTCAACTGAAGAGGCTTCTTCTTCTTCGGGGCCTACTTTCCTATTCCTGCTACTTCCACTGCTGTTGCTCGCCGCACGTGCTGCTCCTATCCCGCAGCAATTGCCTCTCCTGTCGCGGCTTCCGCTGCGTCTGCTTTTTGCAGGAGGCAAGTCGTACAAGTCCCACGCGCGCACCAAAGAGTCTTCGTAGCCTGCAAAGAGGAGCCGGCCGCTCGCCGACGCCGTCAAGGAGGTGACGCCGCGCACGGCCTGAGTGTGCTGGAGCACGCGCAAGGCCCCACCTCGGGCACACCGCACGTCAAAGACCCGCACCGTGGCGTCATCGCTGCCAGTGGCCAGTGCCGTGCCCCCCGGTAAGAAATGGCACGCATTCACTTCGCCCTGGTGTCCCTCAAAAGTGACCGCCGCACCGCTGAGGCTCCCCCCGCCTAATGTGTGACCCGCGCCGCCGTTCCCGAGGCTGCTCACCCGCGCGTCCCACAATTTGGCGGTGCCGTCGAGGGAGGCAGATGCAAACACGTGGGGGTCCTCGCGGCTCACTGCCAAATCAATGACGTCGCCCGCATGGTCCCAAAATCGAGTCTAGTTAGCAGTAGTTTAACAACCGCGGTAGCGAGCAGAGAGAAAGCAGCACAAGAAGCGTAAGACGATGGAAAGTGCACGCGAAATGGTGTGCAAATTTCTCTGCAATCATCCAACGAGCAATACTCGTCGAGATTTCCCCCAGTGCTGCCATCTTTTAAAATAAATCGTTACATGTACAAGTGCTCGTCAATAAATGTTGGGCATGCTTTGAAACAAACCTTGAGGACAGCTTGCGCTGCGTCCCAAATGGCGCAACTCGCGTCGCCGGAAGCGGTCACAGCGTCGCCCGAGTCCAAAAATCGCACACAAGAAATGTACCTGCAACACAGCAGTGAAGATGGAAAGAAACAATGCGAACACTTATTGAACCCCAGGGAATGCAAGGCCGAAGAGGAAAAGGGTAATCAAGAGAACCGTACGTCATAATTAATAGTGCAGCCGACCAGCTAGAGGACATCAAAGGCATTTGTCACCAGCACTGGCGGAACGGCGTGATACACAACTGCAAAAACTGTAATGTCTACCGAATTCAGACACTAGCATGCCAATAGACTTACCCGCCATGGCCTTCAAGCGTTATGTCGGGGCGTCGCACATCGGGCTCAGGCATCTGCGCACTTGCTGTGAATTGCCTGTCGCTGCTGCTTGCTACTCCATCGAATCCTATCGTTCCACGCCTTCGATGACCAACGATTGCTGTTGCATCACCTCCCGCTCTTACGCTATTTGGAGCAACGTGGTCTAGCGCTCCACTGTCAGGCTCGTCAGGCACTAGATAGACGCTCACCATGTTGTCTAGACCACCCACTGCCGCTACGCATCCGTCCAAGCAGCACGTCATCGCCCAGGACCCGGGAGTTTGCCAGGTGTGGGCCACGCGCGCACTGGGACCGTGCCATAAGTGCATCAAACCATCGCGAGCGCACGAGACGAGGGTGTCACCTTCTCCCCATTTCAAGTCTGTCACTCGGCTAGAATGGCCCCGGAGGAGCCGCCGCGTCTTGGGCTTTGTTGTCTTTGCAAGCTTAGCAAACTTCAGCTGAGCGTTGACGCTGCCACTGCTGCTGCTCGAAGCCGTAGATGCAACAGACTCGCGCTCCTTCGCAGCTCGTAAACGCTGCAGCAGCTCGTAGGTTGCAGCATGTGTTGCGCTGAGGGACTCCGTTCCCCCCCCTACATCGGCCATGACAAGTTTCAGTGCTCGAGACGCAGTGATGTCGCACCCCACGCCGATCGTTGAATGGAATTACTTAGAGTTTGTCCGCAAAGTTTCTAGAATATGTGTTTATATCCAGTGAGGAAGAGCTCAACCTTCTCATTCCCAGGCTTCATCTCTTCCTACCACGCTGCCTGCAGCCTGCTGAAGCCAATGCAGCCCGCGTTACTGCGTTGTCTCTAATAATATGCACTGTAGAGAGATGGGCTGTTGGGTCGGGTGTTGTTGGGATGTGTGTTGTGTGTTGTGATGTTGTGATAACCGCTCCTTACAACCTTTCAACGGCTCTCTGAGAGCTCTGAGCCCTCAGTCCTAGGCTCATCATACGGTCATCACGGTCGACACAGTAGACACGCATTCTGCACTGCTCTCTCTCTCTCTCTCTCTCTCTCTGCTCTCCCTGCTCTTCACTTCAGTGTAGCTGGTCCTCTACTTAGCTACAGTTGACGCCGCTTCCTTCCAAGATTGGAGCATAACTTGATAAAACAACGCCACAAACCCTCAAAGTGCCAAAGACAGTCAGTACCTTTTGACGTGGTAGCTTGTCTCACGCTATGTGCCGCTCCGACCAGCGAAACTTTATTGTAGTTGTCAAGCGAGGTGTAAGAATCGTTTCATTTCTAGAATTTATCATTGCGGCTCTAAGCACGGTCGCGGCTTTCCTTCACTATCGGCACACTGACGGATTTACTACTGGAAAGCTCCGGGGGGCTACTCTTGTGACGTTCAATCTCTCTCATGCGGCATTTTGCATCTTCTCCGTTGCGATTCATACATTATACGATCATATCGAAATATGTACTTGCGACCCAATGAATATCTCATGGTTGGTCCTTGAGGGATTGTTCGCTGTGATGCTACTAGTATTCTCCCGATTCTGGAGGAAGATACTTTCAAATGAAAAGCGATACAGAGCTTCTTTCCGCCTCGTAGGCTGGGGCATTGTGTTTGTCTTAATGGCCGTCTTCTACCTTACAACCATATTCAGTCCTTCGTGTGATGGAGATTCAGGCTCCTATTGGTTCGAAAGTCACAATAATATGGGTTTCACGCGCACTCTGATTTGCTGGTACGTTATGTACCTGATTATTGCCGCTGAGTACTACGATTTGGCCTTCGTTTGTCTTGCCAAAATGAAACAAATCAGAGACGCGCGTGAAGATTCAGAAGTGGGTTATCTCGAGCTTCAAGTCTTGTTCTTCTTACTTCTTCCAATTAGCATCACTGTAGGCGTAGTGTTGGTTTCTTTCGGTTCTCTCAGGGGTGCGACAGCCAAGAATGTAGACCATTTTTTTTATATGATCCCATCCGTTCTTACTTTTACACTCATGTGGTCACGTTATTCTATACGAGACGAGGACAGACTTGATGACAACGATCCTGATGATATGGAATGGAAAACAAACCGAATGTCGAATTTGGTGCGAAGTTCTGCCTCTGAATTCTCCGGCCCCCTTCGTGCATCTGAAATAGCTGATGTCGAAATGCCTTCCTTCTTGATGTCGAACCCACTCGAGGATGATTCTTTTGACACAAGGATGATGAGCCTTCAAAAGACAGTTTCTGCAATGCGCGAGCGCCTTGTGCGAGCGCCTCCGATATCGTCAAACATTGAGATTACAATTGCTGCAGCTCTCGATAGTGATGAAGCACTTCAAAAAGATTCAATGTTTGCCGTTGAATATCTACACGCATCCCCGTTTACAATTAGCTGTCCACGATATTTCCTTGGGACAGTTGGGTTGCCCATGATCGAACGCGTTGCGGCGTTACAGCTTCATCAAATAAGAGAGTTGCGGCCAACTACAACGAATTCTGATCCTTCTCTGAGAAATATGGAATCCTTGCTTTTGTCAAAATTTGATGCCGCTGAGAAGTATATCGTCGATACTGTCATATCTATTCGAAGCTCTCGGTCCGGGTTTTCTGCCGCTGGCGCTGGAGAAAGCTGCGTTAAAAAAAGGTTGAAGACAAAGGTACTGGCCAGCATTGGCGATGTGTCAGATAGTAGCAAAAACACACAGACAGTTGTTGGCAGTGCTGTAAATGTGCCTCTTGAAGAGCTGGCTGTTTTTAAACCATCTAAAGAAAAGAAAGAACTTATTTTTGCCTCAATTAGTACGAATTGCCAAGTGCATACAACTACCCTTCGGCTTGGAAGCACGAGGCGTTCATTTCAAGTTGCGGAATTTGCTTCGATCACCTTTGGGGCTCCAGCGGCTCACGCTCTTGGCTTCGAAAATGGCGGCTTGCGCAGTACCAAAGCCAAAGTCCTCGAGGGGTTCAATAATCTCAACAAGCAAAAGCTTCAAACTGCGCAACAAGGTCGCCGTGGGTCTCTTAATAACTCAGGTGTTTTATTGGACGCTAGGCTGGATCTAATCACTTTGGAATTTGAGGCACGAGCGCGCGAGGCCATTGTTGTTAGTCAAGCTCTCGGTGCTGTAGTTGTCGCCGCTTCGGAGCTTCTGGAAAGATTCGTGAAAGAGAAGAAAGTTAGCGCAATCCGGCAGGTTCACAGCATTGGACTGTTACTTCACTCGGTTTCTCTTTTGAGCACAAAGGGGTCGGAAGAAGGCATGCTGGACGACTTTGCCGGAGCCTACGATCACCTTGGCGTGGTTATCAGACTCGTGCCTCCTCCTTCGGACGCTCACGAAGACGACATTGAATCCTCGGGTGTAGAAGGGGTTCAAATGTCTTTGATGGCGATTGATTCTCTAGGGAGTGCAGCTTCAGTTTTGAAACGAGGGAAAGCGCATCAGGGTGGCGAGGGAGTGGGCAATACTGTTGTGACATTGCAAATCGAGCCATACTCTGCTTTCACATGGATTCTTGAGGCGCTGCAAATGGAGAAGTCGGAAACACGTGTTGAAATTCCTGTCGTTCCAATACTTTTCAACCTTGGTGCGTACCCTGCATTTCTTATTTCACCCTCGTTATTGATGGTCTAAATTTAGCTTTGGTATGATTCTCATTTTAATAAGGTGTCAACGAGCATCAAACTGTGGCAAATGCGCTTCAACATGTTTCCATGCAAACCGAAATCAACAAAAATGGCGTACTCAAACTCAGAGCTTATTTCGAAGACTTTGTAGAATTCTTGTCGGGGGGAGATAAAATGTACAAATCCATTGGCGACCAAATTCCTGAGCTCCTTTATCAGCTCGAGCAACTGGTAATGATATCCCTGCATTTTTCTCGTATGAACTATCGGTCTGCTTTTGAATCCTTCGTTCTGTTCCCAAGAGACGTGTGCAATGATTATACGATAGGTGGAAGAAGAGATACGCGAAAGAGCGAAGCTCGTTGACTTGTTGCTTGTTAGTTGCTACATAGCTCGCCTCTTGAATGGCGCTCGTACAACGAGCTGCAAAAGCGCAAAAGACAGGTCATCTGTCTTTGAAACCCTGGAAGTGACCAAATTGGCCGAGCGGCTTGGTGTTCTCGACACTTCTCTCGTGCAAATTTTGCTCGACGAATTGCGGGGTCCCCGTGGCGTACGTTTGCGCAATTGCGAAGCGAACACTGGCCAGCCGAAGTATGCTTTCAACCAGCTGCTGGTGCAAGCGCTGCCGCCAGAGTTGCGCCCTCCTGCGCATACAACTGCGGCGTGGAGCCAATCGTAATTGTGAGTTGCGAAGCTGGATGCCGAGAAAGATGGAAGCGAGTTGTTCAACTGACTTTCTTTTAATAGATAAAGAGAGTGCATATAAGAAGTATGTATTATCCTTTATTCTTCTTTTTTTGGCTCCCATGTGTGGGCTTCTTCACCAAGTGTTTGCGTTTTGTTTGTGATATATGTCATGCTGAGATCCCTATAAACCGCTTGGTTTGCGATGGGGGATGGGAGTTAAGTTACAATATGTTTTGTCGCGTTATTTTTGCAGAGTTGAGTGTTCTGAGGTAATTCATTTATCAATTAGCAATAAGTATGCAGCGCAGTAGTCAGGGCTGGGACTAAACCACCGTAATCGTGGAACTGGGTGCCCCAGATGCATTATGCATTGGCAATTGGCAATGGCAATAATGGAACAAACACTCTTGAAATAATTTTAAACGCCCAGGAAATGGCATATATGCGTTATGCGAGTTCGAGGTCCGAGGCCTACGCCTAGGTTTCTGTTGATATCAGAGAATAGTGCCCGTTTGCTTATTTTTAATTTATATTACCACTGATCATTGCCTACTATCCAAATGCTTATTTTTGATTTATATAATCAATAATCATTATCTACTACTGCCTTTCTGATTTGATTTGTGATTTGATTTGAATTGATTCGATACTATTTGTGGATTGGATTTGAAATTACATTTCAGATTTACTATAAGTATTTGCATAATATTACGCACTTGTATTTGAACTCCTGTTATGGGGTTGGGGTATAGGTATAGTGGTATAGAAATCGGCGATTAACAGCTGTCATTAACAGGAAGAAGAAACCCGGGGCAAGCCTCTGATCTAGGTTACGATTTACGCAGTAAATTACGCGTTAATTACGCCACAAAATCTTGCGAATAATGTGGTGACGTCACCGTAGAACCCCCCTTAACCTTTCGGGTGTAACTCATCAACACAACCACTCATCGTGGTAGACTCCATCGAACGATACCTATGCTGGTAAAGAGTAGCACTTCCCTCTGGGCAGAGACCACGCCCATCACGAAGGACGTGTGAAAAGAAGTACAAATCGCACACAGGCAGAAAGGCAGTGAGTTAGTGAAGTAAGAAGTAGGGAAGGGAGTTCGGAAGGGCACAGCACCACCAAAAAATAACAAGAGCCCGTATTTTAACGATATTTACCGCGCGTATGGCACACGTAAATTACGCGTTATTTACGCGTTAATTGCACGTGAAGTAAAAAATAAGCTCGAGGCGCGTAAATTACGCGTGTACGTAAATCGCACCCTTGCCTCTGATTTGGACCTTAATTGCCCGCCGCCTTGATCATTTCTTGCTGGCTATAGCAATTCGTTGTTGGTGGAAACCGGCCTGCTACTGAGCACCAAGAACTGCCTCGACCTCTGCTTCCTCCCTCTCTCTCTACCCTCTCCCTTGACTCCCTTCTCTCTTGCTCATCAGGGGGGCTTCAGAACTGACCAACTGACTGGTTGATTTAGATGGATGGCAAGAGGAACAGATTCGCGCTATGTGCAATACGCACGCGACCACATGCGATACATAGAGAGAAATCCTGCCATTCACAACGAATGGAAGCATCCCTCCTCTCAGCTCTATGGGTTTGAATTGCTGATCTTGGGTTTGCGCACTTTCTTTACTTTTGCCGCCATCCGACGTTGATCGCGATTGCCCTTTGGGGAGTCGTTGACCTCACCGGGGACGAAATCAGGGAATCTATCGCTGCCGTCCGCATTCTTGGACTTGAGTGCGTTGCGCTCTAGGTCACTGGCCGCAGTAACGCCTCGCATTTGAAGCCAGTACTTGTTGAAGCCTAGGTACTTGTTTTCTTCGTCTTTGATTTCGTCCAACTTGATTTCGTCGTACACTTCTTGGAGCTTCAGTTTGAGTTCCTATCCAAGCAGACGTAAGGATCGAAATGAACATATAAGACTACGTTTAAAATTATGGATCAAACTCCATGTCTTGGGGGCGAATCTGATGGTTGCATCGCGGTGCGCTTCCAGAATTGCGGGTTATCATGAGAAAATTCAGGCCCTCCCCCAATGAATCGGATTACTGCCACAAAAGGAAATGCCTTCGAGGAGGCAAAATAAGTACCTTGCTAGTTGCCAAGCTCTCTGGAGAACCTTTTTCTTCCAAAGCAGCCACTTCACCCTCGATAGCATCAATGAAATCCTATAGAAGAGGAGGAATATCATCGACATTCAATTAACACTTCCTGGCTCCTTTTACAATTCGTTTCGAGTCGTGGGCACCTAACTTGCGAAAATCTTTGTATACTTGCACGAAACCTTACCTGACGCTTTTCTCGAAACTCGCTAATCCGAAAGGTGTCCATGGTGCCGCCCACAAATGGCACTGCGATGAGCACACTCAGGAATGCAAAGTAGCCTAACACCTAAGCCACCCAAGTAGACAACAAGAACTCAAAAAGTGCAACAGAGATCAATCGCATAATAGTGATCACTAGAGTTTCGAGAAGCACCTGTGAGTTTCCAAGCTCGCCTGCGCCAGCTACCACCAGTGATGGCAATGATCCCAGGACGTCTGGAGCCCCTCCCACAGGAACGATGAGTTCTTGAGTCGGAATTGCATCCAATGGCTGAGTCCGCAAGCGCAAGGGCTGCCTTAAGGCGGGTGTAAACGCATTAGTTTGGGCTACAAATAGCACCGATGCAACAGCAAACACTCGCTCGAGCATTGTGACTACTTCTTTTAGTTGGTGCTATAGCTCTGACTGATCAAAGATTTCTTGAGGTCGCTTTCAACTTCCAGCAGCTCGACATGAGAGCTCAAACAAAAAGCACGAGCAAACTTCAGAAAGGATTGGGTTGAATATACGACGACGCCAAAAAGTCCAGAAAGAGTCGAGCGAAGAAGAAGACAGATCAGATGTGAGTTTGACAGCGCGAGACGAGTTTGCGAAGCGAAGGTTGTTCGAAGTTAAGATAGTAGAACCGCGACGTGACGAAGTGCTGCATATAGAGCTGTGAGTCCATTCATTAGATTATAGACCAATTTAAACCTAGTCTGATAGTACCCTAGTTTGAATTGACTCTGGCTACCAGGCTGAAATTTCCCGTAACCTTCTTATTACAACAAGCTAGACGTTTCAAATTTCGGCTACAATGGACGGAGCAACTGAAGCGTCTTCCCCAGAGATAATGGCTCGGGCCCCGGCCTCAGACCTCGGTTCTCAAGTCGGAGGTTTTGCGTCCAACAACCGCAGCGCGGGGCCACGGCCAGTTCTAGCACCAGCGCCACAGCATATCATTGCGCAAATCAAAGAGTGGGCCTTGGATGCTCTCGGCGGTGCCCCGTTACAGCCTCCATCTGGCATGCTAATACCAGGGACTGCAGGGGCTCCGGCTACCGACAGCTCTAGCCCAGCCCTGTTGCCTCTAGAATTCCACGTACGGCAAATGGCGTGTCGAAAGCCAGATTGTGTGCCTCTGGAGACAGTAGTCCTGTTGCTGGGCGAGGGCTGGCACGAAAAAGAAGAGCTACTGATGGCAGCAGACCAAGTGTCAAAAGAGAACGCTGCGGAGGCAGCACGTGCACTATGGGCCAAAGCGGAATCTAGAGCAGCGACGCTGGCTACGAGATCCACCTCGCCAGCTGTAAAAGAAGACGCCGTAGCTGCTCCGATGTCTCAGCTTACTCTAAACCAAGCTACGGTTGAGAGCATAGTTGGGAACGCGTCGGCGACGACAGCTGCACCCGCAGGAGTGGCAGCGGTGGAGGAAAGAGTAGACCAAGCCGACTTCCAAGCTGCAGCATCTTTTGAGGGCCCGCGCGAGGGGTTCGTGTATCGCACCGGTGCTTGGGGCTCGGGCTATTACTTAGACTTGCCACCTGTGCCACCCTCAGATCGCGTCCACGGCACCGACAAACAGACGACAGAACAAACAGCGGCAAATCTCGCAGCCGTCGAAGAAGAACTGTTCACCAAGAAGGCAGTTGTCTCTACAGAGGGCAGCGCAAGCGGCAGCGGCGGCAGCAGCGGCAGTGCCCTGCCTGTTGTACTACCACGCGACATTACGGATTATGCCTTCACTGAGGACGAGGTTTGCCCCAATGCGATTGTTGAAATGAAACGAAAGACCTCTCACTGTTAGTATCGAGTGTCCCAATAATATTCGTGTTCGAATTCTTCCCGCGGACGTAACTTTTTCCTGTGTTTGTGGCGTGCTTCCTTGGCTTCATAATCAGGTGTATGTCGTAGGGACCAACGGGCGCAAGGTTACCATCATTGCCGGCCTAGAGCACCTCGCGCCTACCCTGACCGAGCTGGTGCTGCGAAGCCATGTGATTGCGCGAATGGAGGGCTTAGAAACCCTGGTGCATCTTACAAAGCTTGAACTGTAAGTCTAGTATTTGTCTCGCCCTGCGGAATTCTATCTGTAGTTGGATATCTTTTTTTTTGGAGATCGATGAGAGGAGACTTCTATAAAGAATGCTAATGGGAAAATTCTTATTATTTTCCTCTCTTTCTCACTGTCTTTTTGTTTTATGCCCTGAGAAACTAATAACTTCTCTTGTGCTGTTGATTCAGTTACGACAATGCGATCGAAGAGCTGGAGTGCCTAGAATTTCTTCCTCAGCTCACGGTACGCGCTGTCTCTTTCTTTTTCTCATAGACTTAAAAGAGGAAAAAGTATGTACCAAGAATGTTTATAAAATTATCTTATTTTTGTTTCGTTTATAAAATCTTTAGATCCTAGACATGTCCTACAACTCCATTCGATCCATGGCGCCGGTTGCGCACTGCCCCAAGTTGCAAGAGCTTTACTTGGCCCAAAACAAGCTTCGGGAATTGAGCGGCCTCGAGAACCTCTCGTCTTTGCAGAAGTTGGATGTGGGTGGGAATCGCATTCGGAGCCTTCAACCTGTCGCTCAATGCACGGCCCTCGTAGAACTTTGGGCTGGCAAAAATAAGGTATTTGGTCATGCTCTGCGAGAAGTAGGTGTAGGCACGGCAATTCGCTCACCTGGCTGTTACCTTTTGCAGCTGAATGGAAAACGCAAAAAAAAATACTCTTGACGCATGCTTGTCACGGTTTTTTTTTTTCCTCTCGTTTGACTTTTCATTTCTGTAGGTAGAGGCCATCGGCAGCGCCCTCGAAGGGCTGACTGCTCTCAAGCGGCTTGACGTGCAGTCGAATCGTCTGGTGTTCATCGACGGCTTGGGGGAGGCTCAAGCAAGCAGCCTCGAAGAATTGTACCTCGCGCGCAACGGCCTCACTTCGCTGTTCGTGGACCAAGATTCGCCGATCACCCCTGCGGTGGAAGTGGTGGCTGAGCCCTCGAGTACAGTCCAACCTCAAGCAGTTGGCGCTGCCACGGCTGTGTCACTAGCCAGCCGAGTGCCTTGCTTGGGCAAACTGCAAGCGCTCAACACCGTCGACCTCTCCTCCAATCGCATCGTTTCGCTCGCGGGTCTCGGTGCCTGCCAAGGACTCAATGAAGTTTGGGCGTCAGGCAACGCGATCACCAATTTAGAGCTCGGCGTGGTGGGAGTTGCCCCAGCCTCCTCTGGCGGTGATGATGGAGAATCAAAGATTGGAGAGGGCGAGCTGTACGTTGACGGTGGACTCGGTGACTTGGATGCACTTCCGGAACTGACGTGCGTATACCTCGAGCACAACCCAGCCGCACTGGCCCTTGGCAATGGCGCTGCGTACCGAGCTGCCTTGAAAGCCAAACTGCCGCGTCTTACTCAAATCGATGCTACTTCTGTGTGAGCAATCAGTGGCACGTTACAATGGGCTGAAACTCACAAAGATGCTTGTTTTTGTTTGGCACGGCAGCTGGGAGTGCATTTAGTCATAATATAATATTTGACTTTTAAAATTTTGCCGAGAATCAAAATAACCTCCATCCAACATCCAAATATCCTCTTTATTTTTATTTTAGAAGGATTCGCGTAGATCAATAACAGCTACTGGAGCCTGTAGCCTAATAAGTTGACTTGAAGACAACTCGATTATTCCTTATTAGATGCCAGCACTGCCGGCAAGTGTCCCTATATCAGAATACCAAATTCCTAAATTAAAGAAAAAAAAAGAAGAAATTAAACGGATTGTAAGTGAGTAAAAGGGGCGTCTCTAATTAACACAGAACACGGAGCTGCGTATCAATGAATCCCCCATAAGAAGTCTACTAGATACGACGCCTAATGTCCTTTCTGGGCAAGGTAAATCGACAAAGGAGTATCATGGTTTCCATGAGTTGAGTGTAACGTACTATCCCAGAATTTGGTGCTTTCCGCCTTTACGCGGCTGGAAATTATAAAAGAAAGACATCAGGCATGATGGGTACATCCTTCATCTATTGAGCATTTCAATCAATGTTCTATGTACTGCTTCATTCGTTCGCTTT
>Ga0307931_1000492_pt1 | contig 24879 bp, 20 predicted proteins | sample OrgLakmetageno47_FD_201816 | JGI IMG/M metagenome (GOLD analysis project Ga0307931, IMG submission 201816) | Saline water microbial communities from Organic Lake, Antarctica - #47 | ecosystem: Environmental > Aquatic > Non-marine Saline and Alkaline > Saline | place: Antarctica: Organic Lake...
GGCCATTTGGTACATAAATATGATGAAATTATATGCTCCATTCATCAGGGAGGCCACCCTGCGAGTCACCATGACCCTCCGGTCGGAGGGCCATGGTGGGGATCCTTCGCCAAAACTACAGGGGGGGATAGTGCCAGAACATGGTTGATGTCAGTGACTACGTGTCAGAACATACGTAACGTGTCTTAAGCACGTGCTAGCATATGACAACGTGTCAGAACAAGCACGCAAGGGTTTTTTGTCGTTGTGATGTGACGGACGGACTGACGGACACATTTCAGTGAGAGCACTTTTGAGATGCCGGTACCAGGGATGCTCCAACAGGCCTGTTAACAGCTTCTACTAACAGTAACAGGTCCGTTGGACCTGTTAACAGCCTGTTGAAACTGCAGTATATTCTATTCTGACTGTCCACTCTGCCAAGATTTTCTCTTGCATGTTGTATGAAAGCATGCACAAGGATGCTGTTGATTCGATTGCAGAATAGGCGCGGCGATAGACCTCGACGTCGACTTCATTTCTTTGAGTAATATCTGGTTAATATGCTGGACTTGTGATAGCAGCGCCGAAGAGGCACTGTTGTCGCCCGTCGACACGTTGTTCAGAAACACTGTGACACTGCTCACATTCTAACCATCGTCTTAAACGGCAACTAATAACTCTCGGGGGCGCTCGCTACCCGGCTAGTTCAGAGAAATTCGTTCTAGAGTTTTAGAATCAAGCTTGCATTAGCAGCTCCTTGCGGCCGAGCCACACAGAGGCGGGACAGTGTGCATTCAAAGTCTAGCATCTTTCTTGAGAACGTCGTCCAGACGTGAACCTTTTAACGGCCTTTTGCGAATTTAAGAACCTGTTAATGGGTCGGAAGAACCTGTTGACCTGTTAGCTGTTGGAGCATCCCTGGCCGGTACTAAACATCAAACTACGTTGATCTACTACTTCGGGTCTGTAGTAGCCACACATATAAGTACTACTGTAGTAGCTCTTTGGCTCTTTGGCATAAGCTAACCTGAAAGCTTACTTACTGAAAGCTTATCTTGAATTAGTGTCGCTAGACTAGAACGTCTATGCCGAGCTGAAGCTAATGAAGACAGTGGACGAGGCGCTGTGCTCATAGCTCTTACTATTCATATCATAATCACGCACTAGTTTACTGATTTGGGCTCTGGTGGATTTTGATTTTATAAAATGAAATTTAGGCCTTCCTCAAAACATTCTTTGCGGGCTAGCTAGATATTACGCCGCAGTTTTTCGCTCGAAAAAGTCTCTACGACGTGGATGATTATAAGGCTAGGATTGGCTAGATTCTAATTAAATTGTTGCAGCCATTGACTCGTTTATCATATGATTGGATATCATTAGACTCAAGAGGTTGAAAGCCAACACGATGAGCGACCTCAACAGTCTTGTGGAAAGTGCCTTAGCAGAAGCCTCGCACATAGACAAATACTTCACCTCGCATAAAGTTGAGAATGAAGAGCCGATTTCAACAGCAGGTGGAGGGGGTAACAGCAGGAAATTAGACACGGCTGCTCAATTGAAGCTCTCTGAAGATCTGAGTAGGCGCCTATTTCAAAAAGTGCGAGAACTCGAGGCTGCCTTGGCAGCGGCGAGTGCACCTCTAGATTCCTCTCGCGTGGCTGAAGTTGAGAATGAAGCTTCCTTGCATGGCGCATGGGGCACACCAGGATCGTATATTGCTGGCTCTACAGATGAAGCAACGGTGAAGATGCTGCTATCGAAAGTTGCACTCCTTGAATCTGCAACCTCCAAGGAAAAGTTCCACTTTTTGAAGTCTAAGCTTGAGGCCGCGCAGCGATCTGAAAAAGCCGCTTCCAATGAATATACCTCGCTCTCGAGTGCTCGCTCAGACTCCGAGGTCGCTCGAGCGCTGACTGTACGGCTCAATAGATTGGCCGGCGAGCGCGAGCAAGACTCCGCAGACTTTGATACTCTGCTCTTCCAAGTGGAGCAGCGCGCAAGCGATGCGTACGTTCAGCAGAAAATGGCTGAACGAGAGCTAGCCTCATGCCGTGCCGCTCAAGCCGACAAAGATGAGGCGCAGCGGACTTTACAGGAACAAGTTGCTTCCCTCGAAGCTGAAGTGGCGCGTTTGAGGGCACCCTCTTAATAAGGCGACAGGGCTCTTCTGGTGCGACCTAATATCTGTTGCGGCTGGTGCCTATTTACGTCAGACCCAAGAATTAGGTTTAGGCCTGGTACGTGATTTCGCGCTAATATTCAAAGAGCCCATTTTGAGCGCACGCAGTCCGATTTAGGCAAAAATAAACACCAGCTACCTATATCTGACTTTGCCTTCTAGATATCAGATATCGCTCATCGATATCAAATTCAGGGCAGATTTCGGGCTCTGGTAGCACTGGAAGTTTTAGATACGGTGGTCGGCGAAAGGCGAAAGGTGATACGGATATTTCCTTTTTTTCAAACACAAATAAGAAATAAGGTCCCTTCTCGAAAATTTCGTAGTACTACTAATAAGTGATGAGTAATGAGCTGATATAAACGGGCTTCCAAGCGACTCCCGGGGTGCTCGTGAATTTTCGCAGGAGCTTCAAAATGAAGTCAATGTGCACCTCAAGTATACATCGCATTCAACCCGCCACCTCGCTCCCCCTTTCATCAGGCCACTTCAGCCTCAGCAGCGTGAGCAGTCGCGTAATCGTCTTCGGCAAGCTCTTGGAGGAGGGCTGCGTCCACCGTAGCGCCCACGGCCTCATGGGTGAAGTAAACGATCTGCTGCCGCCCCACCTCAAGCAACGCGCGAGGCCCCAAGCTCAAAATGTTGGCGACAGCGGACCCGTCGCCGGCGTCTTCGTCCTTTTCCTGTTTGATAGGGGTTGAATGACGAAGAGAGTTGGCTCTTTGAATTCAGACCCAATACAAAGCAAAATCGAGGCAGTGGAAGTAGCACAGTGAGCGTGCGCGCACCTTGATAAGATAGTGCTGCTTAACGAACATGTCGAAGATGCCTTCCCATTCGTCGTGCCCAAACACTCGTTGCCGCGCCGCCCTCGTGCTCTCGGGGTCCAGGCGCATCAAATGCTCCACCAACTCCTGCTCGGTCAGCTTGTGGGACGAGCTGCCATGGTTCGAGCTGTACACGCAGGCCAGGCACACCATCAGGAGGCCACGCAGAGCAGGCTTCGCGTCGGCGAGCAAGTCTTGTCGAAGGGCGCCTGCAGGAACGCGAGAAGGAATAAGCAAAAAGACCGAAAGGACCAACAGGACAAAATAAGACAAAGCGCACAGAGGCCCCAACGAGAAAACGCACACAACGCAGTTCTTATTGAAGATACTGTGATGTAGTATACCAAATACTTTAATTGTTCACTTACCACTCGACGAGTCGTTGACGAGGTAGAATCCATCTTTGAACTTGGGTTGCGGAAAGAGCTCCTTGGGGGCCTTGACCAACTTGTACCCAAACACCGCGCGAATCTGTTGGGCGGCTTCCGCAAGCACCTGTCTTGAAAGGCCCCGCATCGACTTGTACTTCTCGCCCAGAATGTCTTCGTTGAGCTTGGTAGTCTGGAGCACCTCTGTGGCGGAGCCTTTCAACAAGATGTAGCGCGCCATTTTCGCCACCAGTTGGGCGTGCTCGTCTGCGTCGATCTGAGTGAGATGGTGGAGCACTAACAGATGAGCTCAGCGTAGGGGTCGCAGGGGAAAGATGTCAATTGTTTCGCTTGGTGACACTAGGCAGTGGGGAGCCACTTAGGTAGGTTAGTGGTTGACAAAAAGATTGTCTCAAATGATCAACATGTATACGCACCGAGGACGTTGACTTGGCCTTAGCCTTGGTATCCTCCTGAGGCATTAGATCAGGAGCAGCAAAGAAAGCCTCCGGTTGGGTTTGAGTAAATTCCCAAGCTCCACCTTCTTCATCCTCGCTTGCAGCCTCAGATGCCTCATCGTTTACAATCACCTAAGAATACAGAATCACAATCGCGCGCCAATTTGGTCAGAACTCAGTTAGGTCAATATCCTCTTTTTGGTGCAAAGAAAACCTCAGGTTCGCGGCGCTGTCGACGAGTAGGCCGCTCATCAGTCGTTGAAGAGGAGCTGGAACTAGAAGAACTCGAGCTTGAGCTAGAGGAGGGGGTGTCCAATTCAGTCTGGTTCCGACGCCGCATTTTGAACGACGCTTCTTTCTTGGTACTTAACTACATACAATTTCAGGTGCCCGCGCGATGCGCGGCTTCGGAGCATTGTGTTTGCTGCGGAGAAGTAGGCGCGTGTCCTTAGCACCTCAGTGCGCGGCCTTGAGATGCCCGTGGATGAGTGCCCGTCTTGTGCCCGTGGTGCGTGTCCCTTCTTGTGCCCGTGGTCCGCCTTGTGTGTTTTTTTTACTGCACGTAAAGCAAATCTGTACCACAGTACAGTACTGTAGGTACATAAAAAACGACGACCACGAACCACGAACCACCAAATTCCATTTGACAAGTTCAGGTGCCCGTGCAATGCACGGTTTCGGAGCAATGTGTTTGCTGCCGAGCAGTAGGTGCGTGTCCTTAGCACCTCAGTGCGCAGCCTTGAGATGCCCGTGGATGAGTGCCCTTCTTGTGCTCGTGGTGCGAGTCCCTTCTTGTGTTTTTGTTTACTGCACATGTACAGCAAATCTGTACTACAGTGCAGTACTGTAGGTACATGAAAAACGACGACCACGAACCACCAAATTCCATTTAATATATAGGATATACAGCCAGTTGCGGGTGATAAGAAAGCAGGAAAACGGCCAACCCCCTCGTTTCTTAGGCTATTTCTTAGATTTCCACGTGAGTCCCCCTCAGTTTCTTAGGTGACCAGCAGAGAGGCTGGGCAGAAAGGCCCTCGTCTCTAGAAAATGGAGCCAAAACCCCCAGTTTCTTTTAAAAATCACTAATTTTTACCCCTCAATTCCTTAACGTGAGTGTTTCTTTTCACCCGCAACTGGCTGTATGGGTGTATGGGATGTAACCCCCGTGAGAGGGGATTGAATAGCAGATTTTAGCTCAAGAAATTTCGGAAGGTCGACGCTCGTTCATCGTTCGACAGGGTAAAGAATTTTCGTTTCTTCGTTTGGCAAGAAAATATTACAGTTGATGCCCTGAGACCCCCTGGCGTCTCAAACAGAGCCACAAGAATGCTCGCCTTGCGGACTCTTGGTCTTCGGGGGCGGTAAGCCATCTTCTTCCTTCGATATGATTGATTTTTGCTCGAAATATGTGTTGAAACAGCTCGCTTTCGGTTTTAGGGACAGGAGCTGTAAGTTAAGCTTAGCAGTTAGAGGTACACCTCGAAATAACACCGCACCCGCCATGTTTCTCGCATGTTCCGAAACGCAGGCGCACCGGCGTGTCAATTAATGCGTCACTTCTAACTAAAGACGGCGATGGTTTTGACGACATCAACGCTTTTTGGAACCTGGCCACAGTCAAAGCTGCTCTGCCGGGGACCGCTGCTACACCGCCCGCTGCCCCTACTGTCGATCAGTTCGCCTCACAACTAGAGTCTCCTCCAGGTTTGGCTTCGTCACGCACATTGCTTTTTCTTGCCATGTTGGAGCCACGTGGCGCTTTGCTTCTCGTTAACCTTTGTGGCTTCTTTTGTGCCAAGCAGACGTCGCTGGAAGCCCTACGCGAACCATTGAATTCCTCGGCGGGCCAGATAGCGCAGGTGCCAGCAGAAGAGCAGACGACGACAGTGACGACGACAGCCTGGGCGGAAACGATGACGCTGGAGGAGACTTCGGCTATGGAGACGATGATGACGAAGAGCGGGTTGGAGACAGTCTCGCAGGGTTGTCGTCAAGGCGGTCCTCAGGAGCTTCTAGCCTGATGGGGCAAAGCCCAGTGGAGTCAGACGACGAAGGCGAGACTGAAGAAGAGCGAGACCTTGGCGTTGACAACGACAACTCAGACGATGGAGGCACTTCTGAGGCTGGCGATGCCAACAATGCGTCCGGCGTTGTAACGGACGATGCAGGTGACAATGACGCAGCTGTGGTGTCGGAATATGACGACGACGTCAGCCGTGGCCGGGACCACGCAGGTGACGACGACGACACTGGTGGCCGGAGGTCAAGACGCAATCGGTACCCGCCGCTAGCCTACTGGAAGAACGAGCGCTTCGTGTACGAGCGCCCTCAAAGCGGAGTGGGCGAAGTGTTACCGGTGGTGGCCGGGGTGTCGGAGCGATCCAAGACCCCTCAGGCGAAGGCGGCGCGGCCAGTGCCGGGGGCGAACCGCGGCCGCAAGCGAGCCGCAGAGACAGCGCCCTTGGACCCGAAAGAACTTCCACGCGGCATTGTGGTGAAGAGGAACGATAAGGGCCGCGTGTGGCACGACGGAGCGCGCGCGCCTCGAAAGATGCGCGTGGTGTGCCGCAACACTACGATGGTTGCCGACGAGCAGGTGATCCCGTCCCCGGCCAACCGTGGCGGCATTGCTGCGCGAGGCTTCTACACTGGCCCCGTCAGTGCTGTCATGCCTGGGTGGATCAGTGGCTACATTTTGCTGCCTCCGAAGGCTTTAAAGGAGTCGGAAACGGTGGGGGATTGCACTCAGGTGTTCTTTGTGGGCGACTGCCAGAGCCAAGGTTTGGAGATAGCGATCGGGCTTCCAGCCAAGAGGAAAGAGCAGCAGGCAAAATTTGAAGACAGCACGGCTCAACGCTTCTTGCTGAATCCAGGCGACCAATTTTTCGTGCCTCCTCACAACACCTACAGCCTCATCAACCACTCGAATCTCGTGGAGGCGAAAGTCACCTGGATTATCATCAAGGTACGTACCATATCCTGTAACAACAAGCGCTCGCGAATGTGTGATTCGGAAAACGAATCGACGAGCCAATGTGATTCTTATATTGTTGTAACTCACCGTTGTGATTTCTTCTATGTGCAATCTCTTTTCGTTGTCTTGGTAGCCGGTGGAAGAGCAACGGAGGGAGGTAGACGATTTCAGCGATGAGTAAAGCATCTTTGTATACTGAACCTCCAAGCATTGCGCTCGACACATTTAGAGATAGTTGTACACACAATAAAGGCGACAAGCAGACGGTGATAATGAAGTGCAGAGAATCTTCCGGCAGAATGCAGCATGGCATATCAAGACTTTCTCTCTTGGGCAATGGGCAATGAAGGAGGGTGAAACTTCGGAACTTGCTTTAGGAAGTTTAGGAAAGCCGAATGGCCACAAACCGAGCAGCGAGCAGCAGGGATCCGGGATCCAGAAACCCACTTGAGTGTAGTAGAGAAATGCATGGATAGATGCACCTCGCCACCCCTTCTTGCTTTCCACGTCGCCTCGTGTGCCTCGAGCGAGAAAATTAATCCAGATGAAATTAAAGATTAAACCTAAACCTAACGTGTCGCAAAGAACTGAACCCTGAACGGAATTCCGAAATCATGCGACACCATAGTAATCGATAGTATTCGCATCGCGATATTATATAAGATATCACTTGCGTTCTCACGTCAACGTTTGCTATAACTATAAACGTCCAATTTGCAAGTAGCTAGTGGCCGGTAGAAACAGCAGAAACACCGAATTAAAGTCAATATTGGGGAACACACCGAATTGAAAATAGATGCGGCCGTTCGACGTAATGCGACTGCCTGACTGCTTCATGCTTTATGATTTCCTTGCGGTTATCATTTCAATACCTTTGTGATTGCGATTGTGCGGTCAAGCTCGATGGGAATGGCTCTTGCTCTTCACCGCCTCCTGCCAAGAAAACATCCACAGTGCCATTGCTACTTCGTCGCACGAGGAGAGGCAAATCTGCCCGCACGGTGACGGAGACAAGTGCCCCGGTCGAAACGGGAAGTGTGGCAGCAGAAGAGGAATCGCCATCAAAGCAACGCAATGTGCCGTCGTGCGCCCAAGCAACACAACATTGCCCGACAACTGCCAATTGGCAGGACGCAGGCTGAGCACTGCAGTCTGTAGTAGGTTCAATAGCGGCTCCTACATTGCTCACAGAGCCTGAGGGGAGCACTCCCGACGTTATAGCTTTGCTTGAAGAGTCCACTGCTGAAGAGGAGTCGAAGTCTCCTGTAAGCATTGCAATATCACCCGGCACCTCAATCAGGTGCGCTTGGCCTGGCTGTTTGTCGCCGCCTGCGAGGACTACTCTGTAAGCGGAGACCTCGCCCGTGGCACGCTGAGTGAGGTAAATCCGCGCCGCTTCGCGCACTTGGCAAGCGCCCTCGGCTATAGTGTTCCATGCGGACGTGTCACTGAGCAAAAAAAAGGGACATGTAGCGAGCTCAGTTGGTTGACCTTGGTGGAGCAGAGCACGAAAGTGCGACATAACCAACCCTTACTGAATCAAGCAAACACCATCTACTCTATAGCTGGTGTTGCACCAGACATTTACACGGGCGTATCTTACATGGGCAGGGGCGGCGTGCTTGCCGCCAATTCGCTCGCGGGGATGGCCCACTCCACATTAGGGTCGCTCACAGGCGGAAGCGCCACCAAAGTCGAAAACGCGGTTGCCAGTGGGAGAATCCAAAGGCATTGGAGCTTCCGGAGTTGCCAGAGCACAATGGCCGAAGGGTTGTCGAGAAGGCCGAGAAGCAAGAAAGGCTTCCCGGGAAGCACCTCCACGTCTACTACTGTAGTGCTGTCGGTCACGCCCCCTCGGTTGCCCTTGGTGCCATGGTTCCGGTGCGCGCGCGCTGGCGTCTTACTGAGGCCTGCAACTTGTTTGATGCCGCTGTAGTCGTGCCGCAAGAGGACCCGCGCTGCCTCGCCGCCAGCCACCCACACCGCTACCCGGCGCGTGTTGCCCCCTACGTCGAAGGTGCCATGACTCATCAGACGAGTGGGGATGTTGGCCTCCAGAGATCGTGCAGCCGCTGGATTTGGGCTCATGAAGCCACAATTGCTACGCCTACTACTGCTGCTGCTGCTGCTGCTGCTACTACTAATGCTACTGCTACTGCTACTGCTACCGCTATTACTGCTGCCGTTACTGCTACCGTTGTTTGAGAATGCTTCAGGATTCCCATCGAAACGCATGGCACCGACCTCGAGCAGTTCACTCTCGCCCTGGAGCTGGAGCACGCGGAGCAGGTGCCCTTCGCTGGCCGCCCAAGTAGCGACTAGCAATGAAGCTGTGTCATCGCCAGCGAGCACTGAGAGCACTTCTTCTCTTGTGTCCTTTTCGGCTCCTTTGATCCTCCAAGAAGCCTTTAGCGAGGCACCACCTCCATGCAAAGTCCAAAGCGTCACACATCGCGGGTGTGCGAGGGTAAGCATTGGAATACCATCCCAGCAGCTCAGGGAAACATCTCGCACGGGGCCTAACGAGAGTGCAACGACAGGCCGGTACTCGGTAGGTAACGGAGGAAATGACGGAGTATCGCGACCAAGCCACAAAGGAGGAAATGAAGTTGCGGTAGCTCCGCCTTCGGTTGCATTCTGATCCTGAAGAGGTTCAGCTTCTTCGTTGCACCCCACGCTTTGGGGTGGAGTAGCAGGGCCTCGTAAGGGAATAGGCGAGTGCATAGCACTACGAGTCGAAACCGGCGTGCGCCTTTCTCTTCTTCGCGAGGAAGGGCCCTCATTGTTGGTCGTGTTGGTAGGGTTGGTAGGGTCTGCTTTTGGTGACACTGAACGAGGAGTCGGGCTGTATGGTTGGGTAGGTGTTGGCCCTGCCGTGACTTGCGTGGGTAGTTCGGAGTAAACTTGTGTCGGGCCCACAGCTGCGACTGGTGTGTTATCGACTTGCGTAGGGGCCGTGGCAATGGTATGGGAACCTCTCGAGTCTACGGCAGTGGGCGCCGTCGCCACGGGAGTCCCAGCTTCCCTGGGTAAGGTGACCACTTGGCTGCGCTGCACAGAACTTACAGCGAGATTGCATGAGGATCCGTTGTCTATGGAGTTGTCAGAGTTAGGCGTGGCATCGACCGGCTGCTCAGTGATGGGAGGCAACTTCTCATGCGACGGCGATGCCGTGGACTCCACTGATCGGGCTAACGCCTTCGTTCCTTTCGACTCGTAGTTCTGATCGCCATTCTTGTCTCTTATAAGAGGGTCCACTTTATCAGAATTCGCTGTCTCCTGGGTGTTTGGTTGTGAAGTATCGGGGCCTTTGCGGCGTCGCTTGTATCGACAGATTTCACATCTACTACCACCCTCATTTAGATATGTGCAGCTCTCGCACGTCCAATTCGCTGATTCAGCTACCTTGCGGCGCTTTGATGGAGGCTTCTTACCAGATGTTACATCAAGAGCAGAGCCAGGATTTGAAGCAATATTAGTCGACTCGCCCTGAGATTGTAGGAAGGCTGCAAATGCTTGGTCTTTGGAACTGCGAGCACGATATGATCGTTCCATGACAGTTCTCTTTACAGCTAGGAGAGCATCGTAGTCATGCTACCAATTAAATTATGAAAGTAAGGGTCGTGGCTTCGTCTTAATTTGCCTCGCTAGAATAAGTATGGCTAGGCTTACGCGCAGCAGCGCTTTCTCCTTGTTGCGGCATAAAAGGTGAAAGGTGAAATGACAAAGAATTTAAAACAACTCGTCGCTCGTTCAAAATTTGTTCTGCTTCCTTGTTCTCCAGCCGTGTGCTATATTACAGGGATGTTTAACGTATCTTCACTTGCAGATGCCCAAGGATCTTATCCATGGTTTCTTAACGCGAATTCGGCACCGGGGTTGGTGGTTATGGAAGCACGGTTCCCGAACGAGCTGATATCCTATGGAACCGACGAGAGCACTGCGACCTAGCTGCTAGCCCCCTCATCAGTATATCAGTATCAGTTCTTGTGTATGTAAGCTCAAAAACTAAAAAAACGTAACTTTACGAGTCCGCCACGTTCTCAAAATGACGTCGTGTGTTGCACTCTGACGTTTGACATCCCTGAAAATAACAGCACAGTAGCAGCAGTATTGTGCCAAGCTCGAGCCTAGACATGAAGAGCGCAGTTCAAGCGACGCTGCTCGCCACTTTTTTAGTGGATGCCCACGCATTCTTAGCGCCTAACTGCAGGCACACACCCCTTCTTCGCCTCCAGGCCTCCACGCGCAAGGACTTCGTTTCACAGTCACTTGCCGGGGCTGCAGCAGTGACGGGGGCAGGACTGACAACAGCAAGCCCAGCGCTTGCGAAGACTAAGTCGACTGCGTGGACCCAGGTTTTGTGCACTCATTTTATTTGCATGCTCTGTAAGCTAACTTGACCCGGTTTTGTCTTTGTCTTAACTTCCTTTGATAACTCCTCTGCTGCAGGTTGAGCTCGGCACGGACGCCACACTCTTCGACATTGCCTTCGACTCCAGCGACCCTGTAAGTAGATACTTTTGAATGTAGCTCATTATAAAATGCAAAGGACGAATGTACGCGCGTAACTAGAAAGAGTTCCGTAGCTACTTGGTGCAGTGGCATGTTGGAGTGGGGGCTAGGCGTGGGATTGAACTCGTTCATAGACTGGATGCTTTGCTGTTGGTTATCGCGACCTTCACGCTAATCTAATTCGCGCTTTGTACTCACCTAACTTTTTTGTACAGAACCATGGCTACGTTGTCGGCGCCAAGGTGAGCGTCTATGCGTTCGCTTTTACGCATAGTTTTGATTATCGTCCTAACCCCTTTCGTGTACCCTTCTGTGCCATCATTAGGGTGCTTTTTTCGAGACCACCAACGGCGGGAAAACGTGGTTCGCTCGGTCGTTCACAAATTTGGATGCTGAAGAAGAAATCAACTACCGCTTCGAGAAAGTGTCTTTCAAAGAAAACGAGGCTTGGGTGATTGGGAAGCCGGCCATTCTGTTGCACTCCAAGGACGCCGGCAAAAACTGGGAGCGCGTGCCCCTCTCACCTAAACTCCCCGGTGAGTTGCACCAGCAGAGCCCCACGGGGTCATGTACTATCAATTGAGTCTTGGAGTGCGTGTTATTCACGCGATGTTGCTTATCGTTGCTCCATGTACCTCTTCAGGTGAGCCCAACAGCGTAACGGCTCTGGGCCCTAATAAGGCCGAAATGACCACCTCAACCGGCGCGATTTACTTCACGGAAAACGCGGGGCGCAACTGGAAAGCCATGGTGAAGGAAACCATTGACGCAACCCTGAACCGCATTACTTCCTCGGGCGTGACCGGTGCGTCATACTTCACCGGCAGCGTGTCCACCCTCAAGCGCGACAAGGATGGCGCCTACCTCTCCGTCAGGTTGGTGATGAAGGAAGTCTGTCTCTTTCATGTGTGCCATGCTATATCGTGGTTTCTACGCGAAGCTTCCGTATAATTTGTGCACATTTATCAGCCTCATTCTTCCTGCTTAATCCATTGATATGCATCCTCATGCGCGCACTTCAATCTTAAACCACAGTAAACTTTTTTTATTGGAAGACTCAGCTCATTCTACTCGTGAAACACAAAACCACGCACGTGAATTTGCCTCGAATACCCTGCACATTCTTTGGACATTCTTCCCGTACTTTTGATATCTCTCGGTACAGACATTGTTCAACTGCACCAACGCTCTCATCACCAATTTTCAAATGCGCTTAATGTTTTTAAACGACAGCTCCCGTGGCAACTTCTTCCTCACGTGGCTGGACCAAGCCGAGTTCTGGATCCCGCACAACCGCGCCACGCCCCGGCGCATCCAGGCCATGGGCTTCATTGAGGACAGCCTGGAGAAAGGCTTGTGGATGTCCCTCAACGGCGGCCTTCTGCAGTTCAGCGGGCCCAAGTTCAACATCAACGACGAAACCCCCCAGTTCGACCAAGTCAACATCAAGACCGGCGGCTACGGCATCATCGACCTCGGGTGGAAAGACGACAAGGAAATCTGGGCTGTGGGCGGCGGCGGCACCATGTACGTGTCGGCTGATGGCGGCAAATCCTTCAAGTTTGACAACAGTGCCGATGACATCCCTGGCAACTTGTACCAAGTTAAGTTCTTTTCAGACAAGACCGGCTACGTGCTTGGCTCCGACGGTGTTCTGCTGCGGTACAACGGAAAGTCTGCCTAAGTGCGAGTGGAAATGGGCATTGCGTATCGCTGTTTCGTGCGTGCGAGAACCACCGCTGCGCGTTGTGGCTGTTTTTTTGACTCGACGGCGGCAACTCGAGGGCCAAAGGTCGCCTCGGTTTTCGGTGCTTCTGTGCGCGTGGCTTGAATTCGAAGGGGCTTCTTTTCGATGAGCCACCGCCCCGAAGGGTTCGCAAGTGCGGCGTATACAGGGGACCTGGGATGCCATATCGCTTGCGCTGGATGGTGGTTTTTTATCGCTGGCCTGTTTCCTCAAGAATCTGAAATGTAGTGTTTAGAATACATTTCTGCTTTCCCTTTTCCGCTATATCGCGAAACGCGAAACTACTGACGGCCAAAATGGCTTCTATAATATAATTCCCGAGGATTCTCAAGCGGACCTCTTGCTGCAAAGACCCCTTTACCTCGGTATTGGAAATAAAGCCAAGCCGAGGCCATTGTTCTAGCGTGCCTTGCCTATTTCGCATATTTGTCTGTGCGCTGCTAATCCTAATCGCTAATCGGTAATCCACTAGCCATCACCATTAGCAACCCAGCTTTCTTTTAGAATCCCAACTAAAAAGATGGAGTGGGCAATGGCGCTCATCCCGGGCAAATTCCGATAAATATGAAACCTCAAACAAAGTTCAGTGTGTCAATGCCGCTCAGTTGAGCCCGATGTTCGCTTTTCTGAAATTACAGCCGGGCGCGTTGAAAGCTGCCATAAACTTGCTCGTTTACTCGAGAACGGCAACACCGCCAACGGCCTTGAGTGTCGCCACAATGGCCTCTGCGTCCTCCTTAGAAATTTCCTTCTTCAGTTCCTTTGGAACGTTCTCCACTAAATCCTTTGCCTGCAGTATAAATGTAGAGCGTTAGAGTTCAAGAAAGCAATAACGAGGAGACGCGATGCACACAATTTACAAGGCACAACACCAAAAAAAGCGAGCTTACCTCCTTCAGGCCCAAGCCAGTAATGGCGCGAATCTCCTTGATTACTTTAATTTTGCTAGCGGCGTCGAAGCTGGCAAGCTTTACATTGAAAGTAGTCTTTTCCGCCGCAGGGGCCTCATCCGCCGCTGGAGCGGCGGCAGCGCCAGCTGCTGGTGCCGCCATCATTGGCATACCCATTTGAGGCTGCATATCCATACCAGCAAGGCCTACCTTGTCCTTAAACAATGTGACCAATTGGTTCATTTCAATCACATTCAGTTCGCAAAGTGAGTCGCAGAGGGCAGTAATTTTGAGGCTTGCTTCTTCTGAAGGTGCTTCACTAAAGTGGCGATTGGAGAAAGTTGAAGGGAAAGCCCGAACTGCTGCCGACCGGTGCCTCAAAGGAACACCTGAGATCGCTCGACGAAGACCCGACTGAAGTGCCATCTTGTTTAGAGCCTAGAGTAATGTTTGGCGACCCACGCGTATGTGTGAATGGATGCGTGGTGCAGAATGGGTGAATGAGCAAACCAGCAACTCGAATCCGTGGGGTCACGTTTACACAACACGTCTCTCCGGGGATGAGCTGAATTAACCCTTTGGGGGGACCATAATATGTCAGTACGTAGTACGTAGTTCTAGTTAACGCGTGATGTTGTAAAATGTGGTAATGCGAGCCGCCTTATAGACTGTGCTGACTGGTTGTGCTCGAGCAACACACCTCACTAGGCTAATTGTTTTAGATATTTGAGTGACTGCTTGAAGCGCAAGGTACCCTTCAGCGTGTAAGCTGCATGGCTACGGTTAGCTTGAAGGTCTTCGTCGATCTGGCGCTCAAGGAGGATGCTACTGAGGCATTGGGATTCCGCTACAATCTCTTCGGTAATCCCACCAGGACAGATGTACTTCAACCCTCTCTAGCAGCAGAGGTACTCGATGAGACAGCCGTAGGAGCTACTGCTGATGAGGATGTGGATCCTCAGAAGACCGCAAGCGAAATGTGCTGGAAGCGTGTATCCCTCCCCGGTGAAAAGGTTGCGGCGGCAGCGAAGGTCCCAGGTGAAGACGAGGCCGAAGACGAGTTGGAAGAAACACCTGTTGAACTAGACTACAGAGGCGAGCAGGGCATGGAGAAGGTGGCTCCTGCGCTATACCGTTGGGAGTGCACTCACGAGGTTGTGACGGACGACGGCTTTTTGCTGGGCCTCAATCAAAATTCTCTCTGTCCATTCTTTGTCCATCGCAGTGACGCAGCTGCAGCGCCGCCACCTCTACCGTCAGAGCCAGAGAAGCCACCCTCTCGACCTGGTAGCAAGGGGAAGGATGCTCCGCCTCCGGAAGAGCCGCCAAGTGAGAAGAAGGGAACCGAAGGGATGGTCAATTATCACCACGCCACGGTGCTTGACTTGAGCTCGCTTCTAGCGGGCCGAATCAGTTGTAGTTTGGCCTTTGGCAGCCACCCGACCGTTGACGCGTGGGCTGACGAAATTGAGGAAGGCAGCGAGCACGTAGAGGGGCTCGACTGGCTAGAGAAGCTTCTTAGCACTCGCAACCTGAGCACTTTTGAGCCGCCTCCAGGTGTGTCCTACGCGCGGGTCTCAGTAGTGGTGGCTCGAGACGGTTTGCCCCTCTTGACGCGCCCTGAGCTCGACCGCCTCAATCCACTGAGCATCACCGTGAGCTCGGCGCGCGACTTGCCTGGCGTGCGGCTCGAGGCCAAGTCCTTGAAGCAATATACCCAATCCTCTCCTTACGCGCTGCAACACCAGCTCTGCGCGCCCACCTATGCGGTGCTTCAGCCATTGGCGCCGTCACTAGGGCCGCGGCTTGTGGCTACGGAAGGCCAATCAGCAGGCAGTGGAGCTGTGTGGGAGCACACCACGTGTTTTCTGGCGGGCAGTGACGTGGTGGACCGCCACGTGCTGGAGGAAGCGCTGGAGCACACGCCGCTGCGAGTGGAAGTGCACGACCGAGACCCGTTAGCAGCGTCCGGCCAACAGGACCTGCTTGCGAGGTGCGAGCGCTTAGTGAGCGGGGAAGAGGTCTTGGAGAAGCCGGCGGCGGTTGAGGATGCCGTTGACGAAGAAGGCCCTGGCGGAGAAGAGGGCGAGGGCGCTGCGGAGGCTGAGGTTACTCCTGTCGTGAAGGAAGCAGAAACTGGGATGGACGTCTTTGAGGTGGATCAGTTTTGGCTTGAGGAAACGATCAAATCATGGGCCAGCGCGGGGGACTCCTTCACTCACGCCACGTCATCGTTCAAGCTCAACGGCCTCTTGGACCAGGCCTCCCTCATGGCCAGTGCTTTTGCGCGCACCAAGACGCGCCGCCGCCAGCGCATTCCCTCGCTGCACCTCAAGCTCCAAGAAGCGCTGCTCCCAGCGAAGAAGCGCGTGGTGCCCAAGGGCGGCGATGACGACTGGGCGCTGATGGAAAGCGAGCAGCTGGTGCGGCAGCCGGGGCAATACCTCGCGACCGACGCGAGTGTGCGGATGAAAATCACTTTGCACCGCCCTCTGCGGTCTTTGGTCGAAAATGGAGGCGAATTCATCGGCGCCACCACGCTGGCTCCTCGGCCTTTTGGTCGGGCTTTGTTTGTCTTCGAGTACGGCAACGTGCCGCTCTTGCGCGCCGTGATGGCCGCTATGGATGCAATCAACACCAAAGCTCTCGGGAAGACCATCCAGGGCTCGCTCCGAAGCCACCAGCTGAGCCCGGAACAAGTAGAAGGCGCTGTGGCGGGCACCCTCGACATCGTGTGCGGCTTTCAGATCATTGACAGCCATTGCCGCATGATCGCACTGGAAGGGGCAGTGGCGACGGTGAATCGTCTATTGGAGACTGTGCCACGAGAAGCAGCCAATGACGCAGCGACTCGCATTCTTGCCAACCCTGACGTGGCGTTTCATGAGCGGCTCTACACCGCTTTTAACGTGGATCTGAAAAAGATCAGGCTGCGCGAACCGTTGCCAATTCTTGTGGAGCTGCCAGAACTCTACAACAGCGCGAAGGTAGCGCCCGCTTGCTTTCAAGCTCTACACAAGTTGCAAGCGTGCCGCAACGCGAGCCGCTTAAACGAGGTGGCTGGGCAAGGGCTGTTTCCGCTGGACTCGCAGCTGCTGCAGGTCGAGTCCAAGTACGGCGAAAGCATCAGCATGGAAGACATCGATGGCCGAAAGGGGGCGAAAAAGAAGGCTGCACGCAGCAGCTCCGCAACCATGGCAGTGGTTTCGAACGGCATGCCTCTGCCTCCAGGAGGATCACCGCAAGAAAGCAACAACATGGCGCCAGCGGTGCCTTCGAGCCAGACGGAAGGCGGTGCTGGGACAGCAGTAGAAGCAGCCTTACTGGCGACCACCATGATGCAGGGCGGTGGTGGTGGTGGTGCTGCGGTCTCCGTGCGTCGTAAAGCGCCCACCGATGCCACCAACCCCAAGTTTGAAGAGTCCAAGCGCAACTACCAGCCGCCCAATTTCATCCAAGAGCAACAGGAAGAGCTTGAAAAGAGCATGGCTGAATTTGAGGTGGCCAAAGCGGCCACAATGGCGGAGCGTGCGGCAGATCCGGTGCCAGCCAAGTTCGTGTACAGCGGCCAGAAGCTGCAGTACACGGAGCTCAAGAAAGGCGAAATGCGCGCGAAACTAGGCCGAGAAAAGAACACCCACTTCACCTACGCGCAAGGGTACTTGGCGGCCGCAGTGAGCATGGTCGACGAGACGAGGCTCAAGAAGGACCAAGAGCTCGAGTCCAAGGCACAGTGGAAGACGAAGCGAGGTTTCGTGTACCCCGCGCCCAAGAAAGTGGCTGAGTTCGCAGCGCATCCCCACAAGCCCTCGACCTCGCGCGTGGAGGAGCTCAAGGAACCGTGGGTCGAGAACGAGATGCACCCTTTACCCGTGGGGCGCGCCTCCGTGCTCCAAGAAGGCCAGCCAGATTTCGACACGATTCCAGCTCAGGGCAAGGAGCTCTTCGGTGGCTTACATGTGCCCCAGTATGAGCGCCCCTACGACAGCCAAAACGTTGGCTCGGAGCAGCGCCTGCCTCGTGGCAAGATTACGCTGAACGCCAACCCCGATTACTTCAAGTCAGTGCACCTCACGGGCGCCGGCTTGGCCGAAGAAAAACTCGCTCAGAAAGCAGCCGAAGAAGCAGCGTGGCAGGCGAAGGTGGTGGTGGACCATCTGGACTTCAAGGTGGGCGGCTTCAACGTGCGGGACCGCCCTCTGCAAATGAACCGCACCGATGACGTGGTCAAAGGGCCCGTGAAAAACAAGCCACTTTTAATGGTGCGCAACGCAAAGCTCCCTTCGGGGAAGAAGGTGCCACTTCGCCCTCTTCCCATTTCGGCCTTTTCCTCGGAGCCCTACTCGGACCCCCGCGACTTCACCGCTGATTTGCGCCCCGATGACTTTGAGACCTTCCTCGCCACAGACAACACCGGAAAGCATCTCGACTTCGTGACGGCGATCCATCGCGAAATCAATTACCCGAAGTCGCAGTGCGTCGTGAGTCACCGAAGCATACCTGCCATGTCCGAGTCTGAAAAAGCTGGAGCTAGATGGGCCAATCAGAGCTAGTTCAGAACCATGGCTAGTGCACTTTCGGAGTGCTGGGTTATCTTCATCTCAGATCTGAGTATTTTCTGACTTTTCCTTGCTGTTATTGTGGAGTTAAAAATTGCTTCGAAGCAAGACAGAAAATGGCTTGAAGGGTCTGAAGGGGCTATGATGGCAATGAGAATAAGAACCTTACGATTACAATTAACAATTTAAATTAAAAATTGCTTCGAAGCAAGACATAAAATGGCTTGAAGGGGCTATGAATAAAAGCACTTAACAATTACAATTAACTGTTTAAAATTTAATATTTAATAATAATTATAATAATTTAATTATTATAAGAGAAGTGCAGAAGTGGGACGTGGAATCGGGCGGGAAATGGGCAGTTCGGTTTAGAAATAGAAGTCCGATGTTAGTAGCAACGAATTCTATGGGGCAGTGACAGAGGCTACAAAGAGGACATCGCACACCGGGCTCCGTGACTTAAGACTTACTAGGCCTAGGCCTCAACGCAATTGGTAAATTAGTTTTAATGAGTTCTTAGATCAAAATTTTATTTGAGATAAGGACTTGAAAAATCTGAGCACCAGAGCTCGGGCGGAGTATTTCTTTCCTCCTTTGTCCCAAGAAGTGTTAGCTGTATAAGAGCAATGCTATAGTCTGTACGAAGTGAAGGGCAAAAGTGAATTCAATCGAGAGATCTGGCGGTCGTGCGTGCTTCCTGCACAATCCATCGCACACCCTCGTCGAGACCCTCACACGTGAGGCAACTAGCTGGCTGCACCCGCACGCCGCCGAACTTTCGCCGAAGTTCATCGGCTGACATTGCAGCTGGTAAATCTTGCTTGTTAGCAATGATTAAAATTGGAATACCTCGCAATTCCTCCGACTCCCTTACGGCTTCGAAGGTTCTGAGAGCTTCATCGAGGCGGTCGGGATCGTTAGCGTCTAGCACAAAGACCATCCCATGAGCCTCGGCATAATAACGGTCCCAGAGGCTACGCAATTTCTGTTGCCCACCCACGTCCCAAAACAAACACTTGCAGCCGGCCACGTCCATTTTGCCTATGTTTAGGCCAATCGTAGGAGGTATGCGGTCGGGTCGGATGCCTGGCATCTTCTTATAAATTCCTTTGAGTTGCTCGAGCATAGTAGTTTTTCCGGCATTGTCCAAACCAAGAATAAGGATATTCAGCTCTAGTTTGGCCGTGTAGTGAACATACAGCCCATGGACCAAGCCAAACATAATGCACTGACGGGCGTGCCAGTGATGTTTTCTCACACGGATAGTACTGTCAGTGCCTTAGCTATAAAGACTGATAACGTACAATGATGATGCACACTTCCGTGAAATATACAAGAAAATTTAGGTCGAGGAACGCGGCAAGCTTCACTTTGTCCGCTTAGCAAGGTAGCTTCTAAGAGAACTCCGCAAGGGCTTCTTGCTCGCGCATTCATGAGAAGGAAAAGACGACAGAAAAAAGAGATGAAAAAAATGCACAGAACACAAGGGAGGATAATACAGGGTAGGGGAAACTTAGTTACCACATTAGGGTATCTCAAAAGAGTGAAAAGTGAAAAGAGTTCAAACGGTGGAACGGTGGAACGGTGGTTGTGCTCTGCCGTTTCAGGTCCGCGGTGTCCCTCTGGGCCTTCAGCTGCATCAAACATGCAGTTGTCTCATCTTCAAACGTTGATGGCTGGTGGCGAGGGCATAAATAAAGTGACGGCCATGTGCTTCAGCCCCAACGATAAGCGGCTGGCGGTCTGCCTGCTTGACCGCATCGTCTATCTCTACGACGAGAACGGGGAGCGGCGCGAGAAGTTCTCAACGAAACCAGGCGACAAGGTATGCGACAGGCACTTTTATTGATTCGTTTCGCGTGCACCATTGTGTGCAAGTAGAAGTTCCGTTTGGCGAAAATGCCGCTGTTTCATGGTCAGGTTGCCTCCATACTGGGAAATGTGACAGTGTAACTGGCGGTGCGATAGCGCCGGTTTTTCAAGTTATGATTTTTGAATAGGAGTCACGACTGGAGGAGCGCGAGTATTTTTTTTCGCAATGGAAAAGAGAGTAAACCAACTGTACAATCATTGCTCGAAATATGAGTCTAGAGCAAGAAAATGAGCTCTCCAAGACATGAAGCATTTTGACCTTAACGCTTTCGTGTGTTGCACTACCTGTTCACTACCGGATTCAACAGGGGCCCAAGAACTACGTGGTTCGTGCCATGTCCTTCTCACCGGATTCGACGCGGATTGCTATAGCGCAGAGTGACAACGCTGTCTTTGTCTACAAGCTGGGCCTCGAGTGGGGCGATAAAAAGTCCATTTGTAACAAGTTCTTGCAGTCCAGCCCCATTACATGCCTGGTGTGGCCGCTGGCACGGCCCAACGAGTTCGTTTACGGGCTTGCAGAAGGTAAAGTCAAAGTGGGGGTGCTGAAGTCAAACAAGCCTGCTGCTCTTTATTCCACCGACTCGTACGTGGTCGCCCTGGCCAGTAACGTAGACGGCACTGGCACAGTGAGCGCCCATCTCGACGGGTCCATTTACCGCTTCTTCTTTTCCGACGCCAACGGTGGGCAAGGCGGCCAAACCAAAATCGCGCACCACCCGTGCGTGCCTTACGCCCTCGCCTGGGGGAAGCATGTGGTGGTGGCTGGCAACGACGCGCAAGTGGTGTTTTACGACGAAGGGGGCGGCATGGAGCGCACTTTCGACTATTCCAACGAGCCTTCGTGCCGCGAATTTTCATGCGCCGTCTTCAACCCCACGGGCGAAGCGCTCTGCGTGGGCAACTTTGACTCCTTCTACGTCTTTGCCCTCAACCACCGGACGGGGGCATGGGAAGACGTGGGCATCAAGCACGTGCCGAACCTGTATTCGGTGACCAGCTTGGCTTGGAAGCGAGACGGCAGCCGGGTGGCCGTAGGGGCGCTCGCGGGCGTGTGCGACGTTTACGATGCTTGCGTGCGGCGGTCGAGGTACAAGGGCAAGTTTGAGTTCACCTACGTGTCGCTGTCGCAGGTGATCGTGAAACGGCTGTCCAACGGCGGGCGCATCGTTCTCAAGTCGCTGTTCGGGTGCGAAATCACCAAAATCAACATCTTTCAAGACCGTTTCGTAGTGGCCAATACCTCGTCAACTTTGCTCGTGGGTGACCTTGAGTCCCTCAAACTTTCGGAAGTGCAGTGGCTTGGGGGTGGCGGATCGGAGAAGTACGTCTTCGACAACCCTGCGGTGGCCATGGTTCACAGCGCCGGCGAGCTCTCCCTCATCGAGTACGGCAGCAACGACGTGCTGGGCTCGGTGCGCACCGACTACATCAGCAGCCACCTCTTGTCGGTGCGCATCAACGAGCGCCCCCCACGGCAAGCAGACGACGAGCTGGACTCTCCCCGGCGAGACTCGACGGCAGCGGGAGAAAACAAACAAATCGCGTACTTGCTCGACACCCAAACAGGTAGAGTTTACTTCTTTTTGAATAGTCTGCCCAGTCCCGTTGTTGCATTCTTTGCGCATCTGTCTGGTGCCTCTTATGCTGTTTCTACACCAGCACATTTTTTTTCTCGTGCAATAAGATTTCGCTTGCTCCATATGGGGTGAGACTGTACTTGTAGCGCTATGCTGCGATGACGTGTCTCTTGATGAAAGCTTCTGCGCTACATTGCGAATCGCATTCGTAAAGAGGGCGACCCAGCGAGCCGACTCGAGAGTTCACGTTCACTGGAATGCCTTGGTAGTCCGAAGTTGGACACAGCACTGCCCGTATCGTGTACTTTGGGTCTTTGGTTGTTACAGCGGTCCTGACCTCTCCTCCTTGTCTCTTTTTCCTGCATTCTTCCTTCCTTTCTTCCTTCCTTCCCTCCCCCAACATTTGGTAGTGTGCGTGAAGGACCTCGCCAGTGGCGCAAACGCAGCGACTCTGAACCACGACAGCAAGATCGACTGGCTGGAGCTCAACAGCCGCGGCAACTTGCTGCTGTTCCGCGACAAGAAGCGCCACCTGCACTTGTATGACGTAGACGTGCAGACCCGCACCACTTTGCTCAACTTCTGCACCTACGTCCAGTGGGTGCCCGACAGTGACGTGGTGGTGGCCCAGAATCGAAGCAATTTGTGCGTGTGGTACAACATTCACGCCGCCGACCAGGTTACCGTGCACGCCATTCGTGGAGACGTGGAGGAAATTGAGCGCGTGGAGGGCAGGACCGAAGTGATCGTGGACGAAGGCATCTCGGCGGCGTCCTACCTGCTCGATGAAGCCCTCATTCAGTTTGGCACCGCAGTTGATGATCGCGACTTCGCGAAAGCTGCCGAGATCCTGGAGACGCTCGAGATGTCGCCGGAAGCCGAAGGCATGTGGCAGCAGCTCTCGGAGCACGCCATGAAGCGCAAGCAAGTGAACATCGCCGAGAGGTGCGCGGCGGCGCTGGGTGACGTCAGCCGGGCGCGCTTCCTCCGGAAAGTCGCCAAACAGGCGGCCGGGTCGGACGAAGACGGCGGAGGCCACGGAGTAGCGCACTGGTCGGTGCGAAGCCGCTTGTGCATGCTAGCCAAAGACCTGCGAGGCGCTGAGGACGTTCTATTGGTGTCGGGGCAGACTGACGCTGCCATCAAAATGTACCAAACCGTGCTGCAGTTCGACGAGGCCATTGCGGTGGCAGATAGCCGCAAGCATCCGGATGCTACCTCAATGCGAGAGGATTACTTTGCCCTCCTGCTCGACACCCGGCAGGAAGAGAAAGCTGCAGAGCTCAAGGAGCATGCCGGCGACTTCGAAAAAGCGGTGGCCTTGTACCTCAAGGGCGGTCTCCCTGCGAGGGCTGCGTCGCTCCTCAAGGCCAAGAACATGCTTGGAGATCAGGCCACCGTAGAGCGAGTCGCAGCAGCCCTGACTTCCGCCGGCATGCACGACCGAAGTGGCGAGCTGTACGAAGAGGTGGGGCAGCTGCAGCGCGCGCTCGACGCTTACGTGAAGGGGCGCGCCTACCGCCCCGCAGTGGAGCTGGCGCGTCGGCATTTTCCCGCGCAAGTGGTGGAGCTGGAGGAGGCCTGGGGAGATTGGCTGGTGGCCAACAAGCAGGTGGACATGGCGGTGAACCACTACATCGAGGCTGCGTGCTCGGGCAAAGCCATCGAAGCGGCACTGGCCGCGCGGCAATGGGCGAAAGCCGCGCAGTTCGTGGAAGCCCTCGACATCGAAGCCGGGAGGCCTTACTTCAAGCGCATCGCGCGGCACTACGAAGAGGCCGCCCAATTGGACGAAGCGGAAAGGTACTACGTGGCCGCGCAAGCCCCGAAGCTGGCGGTGGAGATGTACACCAAAGCGAGCCAATGGGACAAGGCCCACAAGCTGGCCACCAGCTACATGTCGGAGCGAGAAGTGTCGATGCTGTACATTTCCCAGGCCCAAAGGATGGAGGCCGCGGGCAAGTTGAAGGAGGCCGAGCTCCTGTACGTCAAGGTGAGCGAGCCGGACTTGGCGATCAACATGTACAAGAAGCAGCGGTGCTACGACGACATGGTGCGTTTGGTCGCGAAGCACCGCAAAGAACTGCTCAAGGAGACCCACCAGTTCCTGGCGCAGCACTTGGAGTCGGAGGGGAGTTTGAAAGAGGCCGAGCACCACTACTGCGAGGCGGGGGAGTGGCTGAGCGCCGTGAACATGTACCGCAGCAACGACGCCTGGGAAGAGGCCATTCGGGTCGCCAAGTTGCACGGGGGCGCGAACGCGTCGAAGCGTGTAGCCTACGCCTGGGCCCTTGCGCTCGGGGGCGAAAGCGGCGCCAAGTTGCTCACCAAGCTGGGGCTCATCGAGCCGGCCATCGACTACGCGGTGGAGAGCGGCGCCTTCGAGCATGCCTTCGAGCTCGCCAGGTCCAGCTTGCCGCGGAAGCTGCCGGAAGTGCACCTCAAACACGCGCTCTTTCTGGAAGACGAGGAGAAGTACGCGGAAGCGGAAGACGAGTTTGTGAAGGCCGCCAAGCCCAGGGAAGCCATCGACATGTACGTCCACCAGCAAGACTGGCCCTCGGCCATGCGGGTTGCTCAAGCCTACGACCCCGCCGCCGTGGCGGACGTGCATGTGGCCGAAGCCAAGGCTGCAGTGGAGCGCAAGGACCTGAAGCGCGCCGAAGAGCTCTTCGTGAGCGCCAACAAGCCGGAGATGGCGCTGGCCATGTACCAAGAAGCAGGTTTATGGGACGAGGCGGTGGAGGTAGCCATCCTGCACTTGCCCCACAAGCTTTCGGAAGTGAAGGGGTCCCACCAGTCGGCGCTCGCCACCCGGGGCACCGGAGGCACCAAAGCAGACTTCCTCGCGCACGGCCGCGCCTGCGAGAAGGCGGCGCAGTGGGGCGGGGCGGTGGAAGCCTACTTGACGGCACGCAAGGGGGT
>Ga0307931_1000493_pt1 | contig 24846 bp, 25 predicted proteins | sample OrgLakmetageno47_FD_201816 | JGI IMG/M metagenome (GOLD analysis project Ga0307931, IMG submission 201816) | Saline water microbial communities from Organic Lake, Antarctica - #47 | ecosystem: Environmental > Aquatic > Non-marine Saline and Alkaline > Saline | place: Antarctica: Organic Lake...
CAAAGCGTCAAAGCACCAGTTTGATGGAGTCACGAGTTTACAGGGTTTGGATTTTGAATACGTGTCGAATGGAAGAACCGAAGAACTCGTGTCAAACCTTTCAAACCGCACCGTACCGGTATAGATAGTCCCGCAGTCGTCAACAGTTTAGTATTCCGGCGGGCAAGAGCACTAATGGACCGAAGCAGCAAGCTCGATGAGAAACTTTTGAATGATCTGGTACTACACTAGATTGTCGTGGCGTATGCGTATGAAGTATTACACATCGTTTGTTTTGACGTTTATGTTCTAGCCAATATCTCATGATTCATGATGCAATGATGATACACGCAGAGATCCTGGTTTGAGCAGCCAAATGGGCAGACGCCGCCAGGGTTCGAATCATCAGCTCTGGCAGACTTAAAACTTCAAAGTATATCAGTTGGTCATGCTGTCTTCACATTTCGCGTAGCCGGCCAACATCTCAACGCGCATGGTACTTTACACGGCGGGTACGAGTGATTATCCCATAAACCTCTGAGATGTTACTTGCACTCCGATTACTAGCTTTGCCATCCAAAAATAACTAGCGTGATCTTTAACTCCAGGTGTATTGCAACTCTAGTAGACGTTGTTGGATCGGCTGCGATCGCCACGGTGCGTGCGCGAGGGCGTCATCTCTTACGATATGATTGCTCAAATAACGTGTTGACCCTCGTGAATGCTTTCCTTTTTGCGCCCTTGTTCTAACTGCCGTCAGCATGGGCCTTTGCGACACGTCAGCACAGACATGAACCAAACGTACTTGCGGCCTACGGTGGAAGGAACGCTGGTCACAGTAGAGTCCAAATGCTTGCGCAGCGGCGGGCGCCTGGCTTTCGCCGACGTGGAACTTTGGCGGCCTGCTCTGGACGCTGAGGAAACTGCGGCTGCCCGCGCTGACAGGCAGGTCATGGTGGCTCTAGGGCGCCACACCAAATACATTCTGAAAAACCCGCTGCCTAAAAGTCGATTATAGGTGAAACTTCGAAGAAGTCGGAACTCTAAAAACTGGTGTGTTTCTTACTTCTCCAAATTTAAATTTGTGGACACGAGAGAGGTCACCATTCAGCGCCTCATTCAGGTTAAATCACATTGATGTGCGTAGCGAATGCTCGGACTGAGACCTAGCATTAACGCTATTTATAAGCCACGTGTTGAATGTTGTGTGTTGTGTGTTATTCGTAAATTCCCAGTGGAAATGTCTCTATAATCATGAGGTAACCAAGTGCCTTTGTCCCTCCTCCACCTCGACTCCTCGAGGCCTCGTGGGTGATTTGTTTTGAGAAAAGCCACTTATCACTAATTCCCTTAACTAAAAGTAGCCACCTGGTTTCTGATGTATCAGAGAATGGCGCACTTTAATCAGTTCCCTATAAACGGCGGCAGGCTTCACACCAAAAACCAACTAGGGGCGTGTTATTAGCCATTTTTTTGTTGTCATAATTGCCATTGACATTTCACATTTTACTGCTGTTAGCTGTTGTTGATGTCGTTTTTTGGTAATTTGCTCAGAATTATGAAAGCTAATGCCAATTAATAGGGACTGCCGCTCCTCAACAAGGCGCGCGTCACACACGCGCATACAAGCGCTGATGAGATATCAATGTTTTTCGTCGTAATATATCAGTGATCATTCAGGGAACACCGCCAACAACGCGGCCTTCTGCTCTTCAGTCAGTTTATCCGGCATCACCACTTCAAACTTCACCACCAAGTCTCCGAACTCCGACGGCGTTCCGTGAAGCGGCATGCCTTCGCCCTTGATTTTCTTGGTCGACATGGGCTTGGTAATCGACGTCCTGGTGACTTCTACTTCGTGTTCGTCCAAGTGGGTCACTGTCGAAGTGAAGCCTAGGAGCGCTTCTTTCAGCGAGATTTTCATGGTCATGTGCAGGTCGTTGCCGTTCCGGTTAAAGATGGGGTGCTTTTTCGTCTTGAGGGTCATGACTACGTCGCCAGGTACCTGATAGACGACAAAAGATAAAGCGAAACATGGATAAAATAGAAGGGAAGAGAAGTGCAATCACAAGAGAGACGACTTGAAGATCGGCCACGTGTGAACGTTTGGATCCTACCAGCGAACTCCTCGCTAGTATTATCATTTGAAGCGTATGAGAAAAAGTGCTGTCGAAAGGGCTACACACCTGGCCGGGCGACTGCTCAGACTTGCGGGGGAAGCGCACTTCCGCGCCGTCTTTGATGCCACGCTCCAGCACCGTCGACAGCTCGGTGTCCTCCACCTTGCACTTCTCTTTGGACGGCACCCGCTCTTCCTGTTGCACGATCATGCCGGGCCCCATTTGCCGCTGCACCATTTTCACTTCGTCCGGGCATTTTCCGCACTGGGCGCACTTGGCTTTGCCCTTGCCCTTGTCCCCCGCGCAGCCGCGGCACACCACCCGGCGGTTGATGTTCATTTGCAAGTCGTTGCCGTTGTAAATGTCGGCCAGCTCCACGGTGTGGCTCACGGCGGCGTCGGGGCCCTTGTTCGAGTGCGTCTGCTGGCGCCCGCCTCCGCCGAACAGCGCAGCGAAAGGGTCCATGCCTTGCTGTTGCCCGCCATTTTCGTCGCCGACGCCCTGCTTCACTAAGTCCATCCCGCCCGCGTCGTACAAGATGCGCTTGTCCTCGTCGCCCAGCACTTCGTTCGCTAAGTTCACGCGGTTCATGGCCGTTACGCAATCGATTTCTTCTTCACTGTAGGTAACTTTCACCATGCCCTTGCATTTGTCCGGGTGGTACATCTTCGCCAAATCACGGTACGCTTTTTTGATTTCCTTCGCGCTACCGTCCTGTTCAGACCAACCAACACAACGGACGAACGAAAAGCCCGGAGCGTGCACAGATCGTGAGTAGTTTTCTAAAGAGCCAGCATCAATCTACACATCTAATTATATCTTCTGCTGGAGAAAGGAGCGCATTACTTCGAGAGCATGCGTCAACAATTTGGCACATAGCCAGGCAGGCCCCAAAAGGCTTCTACTGTGTCGTTTCAGACTTTACGCGTTTCCATTTACCTCGTCGACTCCGAGCACCTCGTAGAAGTCCATGTCTTCGTCGTTTACTACTTTGCGAATGAACGTGGCCGAGCACTTTTCGCCGTCTTCGCGCTTGCCGGCCAGGCCGTTGCCTTCCTTGGCGCCTAGCTTCGGGTTGGTGGGCTTGACCGTGTGCACCCCGTCGCTGCCCCACACGATGTACACCTGCTCCGCGTCCGCGGACCACTTGCACTGGCGCTGCTGGCACGACCCTGTAGGCGCATCGAACGTGCCGTCGGGCTCGAACCGCACCTGCAATCATGATTCGATACAGAGGCGCGAAAAATCAGAGGAGCGCAAGAACTCTTCTGTCAGGAAAGAAGGTACGAAAAGGAAAACTTAGCTTACACAAAGTTCCTCCTAGTCGAGAATGTAAACAGGAAAGCAACAAGCTTAAGAGCACGTGCAATAATTAGCTAACGCGTTCACGGAAGAATCTTCCATCACTCCAGTGCTCACCTCCCGCCATTTGTTCCATTTCCATTCGGTGCCCTTCATCCATGCATACGTCTCGTGGATGCCCCGCGGGACCCGCGCCTGCATGCCGCGCGAGCGTGGCTGCCGACGCTGCTGCTGCTGTTGCTGTTTCACGAAAACGTGTGTTCATGCAAAAGGACAAGCAAAAAGTGTTAGATAACCGTGGTCGAGGCCTCAATTGCAGGAACTTGCGACACGTACTACTAAGTACTAAGTACTAGCATGGAGGAGTCGGGCTTCACTAATAGGCCCTCTACGAACACCGCTTCCGAGAAAAAGTAATCATCCACCTGCCCAGGAAATCCACCGCCGCCACCAAAGAATTCAGATGGAATCTCAAACTGAAATTGTGCTGTCGCTGTGCCCGCCGTCGCTGCTGCCGCGAAAATCGACAGATAGCGAGCAGCCGAATTTGATCTGCTCGGGTTGAACACGCCCATCGTACTAATGGCCAGTCGTGCCAAAAAGACGACAACCGAGACCTGTGTAATAAATTCGAACGAGTTTTGCGTTCGGTCAGCGAGCTCACAAAGCGTTAGGGTATGACGCCCACAACCGTACCGGAAATGAATTCGCGCAAATGACGCGTGGCGTGTTTGTAGAAATGAGTCCAAAATTTGTTTGTTTTCCTTTTCCTCAAAAATGATCAAATGATGCTTATTACACTAATATGGTATTTTTTAGAGCTGTAGTTGGCTGCTTGGCTGTCGGCTGTCGTCTTGGAAATATTTTCTCGTGCTTCGTGAGGTGTGTGAGCGCATCCAGCTCACCATTCGTCGTCATCAGCTCTTGCTAGTCCGCAGCAAAAGATGAGCGGTCTCGACATGGCGTTGGGCGACGCGATTGCAACTCGTAAAAAATTTGCCCCGAAACCCAGGGCTAAACCTGCGGCGAAAGGCGCAAGAGGCGGCAAGGGTGGCGCAGGCAGCGGTGAGGATGTGTGAAACTTTTTGTGTGATGCTAGCCCACGCACACTGGACCCTTTGGGATCGCAAAGTAACTTTTCAGTTCGTGACATAATAGTTTATCTTCTTATAGAAATAGCCTGATGTAGTTGCGTGAAAGGCAATGCCTTACGGCTATCCCTTGCCCTTTGAATTCTTTCTAGCTACCAAGGCTGCCCGCGCACCCGCTCCTTACAAGGGAGCTGGCGGTGCCGGCAAAAAGGTATTCGGCCTAGCTAATAGCCCTGGCGGTGCTGGCGCAAAGCCAGTGAAAAATGGAGCGGATGTGGCTGTCCGAGTTGGTGGTCGACTCAGCGGGCGGCTCGGTAAAAACGGTGCCGCAGGTCCCAGCGGCACTAAGATTCTCGTGGGAAACTTGGCCGCGGACATTACTACGGCTGACATCAAGGAACTCTTCGAGACCGTCGGAGAAGTACGCTAGCTATATGCGAATAGTTTCATAGGAATGAATGCCGGCAGCTTGAAAGGCCGGAAGCAGTATTTTGCTTCCGCTATTTGCTCTAGTTTTCTTCATCCGTATTCTTCACCCCAACCACCCCCTCGCATTATCGGTTGCAGGTTCTTACAGGACGAGTGTTTGGCAAAACATGCAAAGCCGAAGTGGTCTTTGCGCAACAAAGCAAAGCGATGGAGGCGATCAAGCAGTTCCACCTGCGCACCCTGGACGGCGTTCCCATGGACGTGAAGATGGCACCGTTCGAGGCGGCGGCGCAGGCCGACGCCGCGTCTCAGGGCAAAGCCGCGATGTTCGGCACGGCGCTCGGCGGCGGCAAGGGCAACGGCGGCGGCAAGGGCGCAGGCCGCCAGGCGCCAGTGGTGGAGACCAAGTTTTCCATCGTGCTTCCGAAGGCCGTGGCCAACGGCAAAGGCGCTGGCAAAGGTGCTGGCAAAGGCGAGAAGGGCGCAGCCGCAGGCAAAGGCAAAGGCAAGGGCGCTGCGAAAGAAACTGCCAAAGACCCAGAAGCCCTGGACAAGGAGATGGACGACTACTTCAACAAGAAGACCAAGGCAAGCAAACGCGAAAAGAAGGAGCCTGCAGCGAAGGAAGCGCCGCCGTCGTCAGAAGACCTTGACGGCGAAATGGACGCTTACTTCGCTGCCCGAAATGCCCCAGCAGCCGAAGCCGCCGCTGAATAAACAGTTCACAGAGGCGCAAGCTAAGGTCTGATACCTCCTCCCATGGCACTTCTTCCATTACCGCTTTACTAGGGGGGCTGGATTAAGTTTCTAAAAGCTCACAGACAGGCATTTTTTAAGGTTACCTGTATACCTGTAATTCTTAACGGCCATTTGGGCTTTGGGCTCCTTGATATACACCCCATAGATCTCTTGGCGAATACGTGGTATTGGGATAATTTAGTGAATTGTACCATACTTCACACAACAACTAAGGTTCAATTCCATTTTCTTTATGAATTATTATGGATTATGGCTTATATATGGAAACGGATCCTGGATCGCTCATCAAGAAGGATATCATTCCTTTGTGCAGATTTTTCTGTCTTCCTTTTATTTAAATTCATTAGTCAAATTGAAGTCAGAACTATTTTTCAATGGACAGAAGCGCTTTTTCATTTCTACGTTCCTGATTGGAATATTGTTTTGCTTATTCGTGTTTGTGGTGTAAAGGTTGCGCTCGAGTGCCGGCACGATCTCACCCAGCGTGCTCTGCAAGGAGGGTTTCTTGGAAAGAGGGAGAACTTTTAGAATAAAGGAAGCCAAGTCAAAGACAAAGATGCAGTCGCAGAACGCAGAAGCACGGGCCTTGGCATTGTCGGAATGTTACAAGCCAGTAGCTCAATTGAAACGAACAGGCCGCTAAGCGCTAATCATCGCTTGTGGCACGTCCAGCGACAACAAGGCGCTGTGCCGCCGGGAGCATCACAATCAAAACGGTGACGTCGTCATGGAATTTGCGGCGCTCGGGACCGGGGGGCAAACGGCTCAGCTCGAGCGCTGACATACGGGCTTTGGCAGCACACGCGGATAACGCCTGGAGCACCACTTCTTGCGCGACTGTCACTTGCCCGTTGCTACTACTGCTGCTATTGCTGGCGCTTCTGCGACTCCTGTCCGAAGACCGCCCGCGCAGTGGTCGTTTCGTTGCTGCAGACCTGGTTTGCAGGTCAGGAGCTGAGAGGGGCGGGTTACTACTTGCTCCTGGAATACCTGCGGCGGCTGCCGTCGTGTTTGCCGTTGTTTCCGCTTGGCCAGCTAAAAGAGAAGAAGACTGCCCAGTGCTCTGAGTGCCTTGCGCTTCCAGCGGAGCATTTTCAGGCGCAGGTGCCGTAACCGTGGCCAGATGGGAAGCTCGATCAGCATCGGTGGCAGGGGCAGTAATTGCACCATCGATGGTGGTAGCACTAGCGGAGGTGGAAGGTGTGATGCCTGAGGGCGTAGGAAGGCTCAGTGGCGGCGTGCAAGTCGAGGAGGCCAAGCCATGGTTAGCCAAATGAGTCGCCGCCCATCCACACGCTTGCTCTGGCGTAGCCACTTCCCACAAGCCATCGGAAGCCAAGACCAACATTGTGTCCAGATCGGAGTTCAAGCGACGGCAAGACGTCTCGGGTTCAGCGATGAGGTAAGGCACGTGCGGCCGCAGATCGTCGGGCGCGTACCTGATAGGCAATTTATTTCGAAAAGACATGCAAGATGCGCACAGATGGATTTTTATAAGAATTCGTGGCAATTTGACAAGAAAACAAAAATAAGTGTCTTAAGACTCGGCATTCGAATGCAAGAAAGAAACGCTGGGAGAAAGGAGCAATTACCGGCGGTGCTTCAGGTACATGTCGCCGATGGCGCGCGTCACCGCCAGAGACCCTGCGACTCGAAGCAAGGGCGCGCTGCCTTTGCCTTTGCCACTGCCTTTGCCGCCGCGGCCCTTGGCTACTACTCCACTGCCACTGCCTTTTGAGTTGCCTTTGCCTTTTGTTCCCTTCCCCGCTGCTGGCGCTGCTCCTACTTCTGCTCCTACTTCTGCTGCTGCTGTACCACCACCACTGAGACTCTGAGCTGCGCGATCTTTCGCAAGCTGCCTCTGTGCAAGATTCTTCGCCCGTGTGTCCAGCGCTTTTTGGTCGTTTTTGCTCGGCCGAATTGGCTCCAAGTCTGACGAGGCAAGCTCTGTGACCTGTGCCCAAAGACACGAGCGCCAGCACATAACAGAATAGAGACTTTGAGAAGAAGAAAAAGAAGCAAAACTTTTAAGACGCATGCATACTCTCAAGCCTACTAGCTTCTCACGCGATCGACTTCGTCTTTCCGGTAGCAGTTTTGGTCGGACGTTAGCGCATCCACCATGAGAGGTGGCAAAGAGGCCGCGGCACTGAGCGAGGACGACCTTCGGCTGCGCTTGGCTGCCCGACCCTTGCTTCCTCCTCCCGCGCTGCTGCTGCTCCCAATGCTGCTGCTCCTTTGTCGCCGGGGAGTTGCTCCTGCGCTACTAGTTGTAGAAGCGATGGCTGCCTCATTCGTAGCAACAACAGGTGCTGCAGTTGATTCATCTGCCGTGGGTGCCGCTTCCGCTGTACCTACCGGTAGTGATTCTGGTGGTGCCGCTTCGGCAGTTCCTGCTGTCGCTCCTCCAGCCAATGTAGGCGCCACTGGAGAAGACGTCCCCACTTCGTTGGCAGTATCGTCGTCAGGCACGAGGGAGGCAAGGACAACGCGGCAGTCCCCCACGTGAGCGGTGTACAGCCAGCCGCCCAGCACGCACACCAAGACTGCGCAAGACCCAGCGTTGCACAATCCCGCTGCTAAGCCGTGGCTGGTGTTGGTGTTGCTCCTGCTGCAACTGTAACTGTTACTATCACTGCTGCTGCTACTGGTACTGGTACTGCCGGCGGCGGTGGTGCCAGCAACGCTGCTATTGTTGCCAACAACAGCTGTGGCAGCGGTTGCAGAGTTGCTACAATCCATTACTACTGCTTCACCCGCCACTCCTGAAGCGCTTTTGGGTATACTAGAGGACGAGGTGGCACCAGGAAGAATGCTTTCCGGCAGCGGTGCAGGTAGCAGTGGGCTCCTCGGTCTCATTCCTTTTTGTTCCTGATCTCTGTCGTCTGCCGCTTGCCACTCGTGGCAGGCCCATGTGGCGTCTAAACTCGCTAAAAAAGCCGCTTCCGTTGAGGCGAACGCTTTCATTAGGGCGGCTTGCACAGCCTTTTGCAAACGGCCCGGCATTTCTGCTGCAGACTCTGTAGCAGGCATTTCAGTTGGATCAGTGGCATCCGGCAAAGATTTTGAGTCGTGCTCACTGGCCATGCTACTAGTATTCGCTGCTGCTGCTGCTGCTGCTGCTGTTGCTGAGTCATCATAAGCTGGCAAAAGTCTGAGCTGTTGCACGGCTTCAAGAAGCAAATGATCGTTCACAAACTGGGCAGCAAGCCCGCCGCCATGACCATCGGCAACCAGGTATAAGTGGGCAGTGGCGGTTCCATCACCGGAAGCATCAAACAGGTTGCTGCTCGAGTAGCCATTGCTATCAGTGGCATCTTCAAGGGGTCCATCAGGTGGGCAACAGCGAAGGCCGGGCACTCGCAGTGACGAGCTACGGTCCTCGGATGGAGCGTTGGCGCCATACCTATGAGATGGAAGAAAACAGACATGAAAATATGATGAGGTACAGTCAAACTAAGTAAGAAGGTCAAACTAAGAAGGGTGCCAAAACTTAACTTCGACTACATGAGCTAGCACTTGATTGGGGTTGGGTGCGGTAAGATAACTTCCGTGAGGGTGAGAAACCGTACCCGAAGCTGCACATTCCCAAGGGCGAACTGCACTGTTGCTCTCGCCCGCCCGCAGCCACGGTGCGGCTTTCATCGTTGCTTGTGCTAGTAGGGGTACTGAGTTTACTACGGCCAGAGAAGACGTTAAGATTGTTGCTGTGGTTGCTGCTGCTGCTGCTGCTGCTACTAGTATCATTACTGCCAGTATTGTTGCTATCTCTGCTGTTGCTTCCACTGCTCCTGAGCGTTTCTGAAATCTGCTCTGCATCGCATACCGTGGGCGCCTTGATCGAACCTTCCGTAGAGTCTGTACTTTCGGTTAAGTCAATGGTATAATCTAAGTCTGGCGTATTGATTGCTGAGCCGGAAGCTAAAGCCACCTCTGCAGCAGGCACCATGGCCGCGGCGACTTTTTCCTCAAGTGCATCCATAAAGTCTCTCCTTAAAGCGTCGTCAAACGCTTCGGGCTCGCCGGGGCTGAGCTTAGGGTCTGATGAACTTGCTTCAACGTTTTCGACGGGGCCGCTCCTAATTGGTCCACTAGAAGTATCAGCGGCGAGATCCGCTGCAGGCTCTGCCAACGGCTCTGACGGCGACGGCACGCGTGGCCGTTTCCGGCTTCCAGATCCTACAGCATAAGTGGCAGCTACGTTATCTCCAGCAGGCGCCGGAGTTGATGCGGCTAAGGGGAAGTGATCGGGTATGTTGGGTATCGATAGCGCCAGTGAAGGCTGCGACGGTTGCCAGGGCGGCCCACCGTCTCGGCTGAACGAACAAGCTATGACCGGGCCTAGCGCTTCGAGGAACGCTGTCGCAGGGCTCTGTTCAAACCGCACGCTCACTAACCCTACTATCTGCACTGCCCTGAGGTTGGAAGTACTACTAGCGCGACTACGCGCACTCGTGCTGCTTGCTCCTACCGAGGCTTGCGCGGGTCCCTGCGAATACGTTCGTACGAGAGCGTCTAAGTGTGGTGCCACCTCCGCGTGCACCCACGCGCAGCATAGAAACGCGGAAGTTGTACCAGAGTCTAGTCCAGAGCGAGTGGCTGGCAAACTACTTGATGAAGCTGAAGTTGATTGAAAAGTAGCGGCTTCAGTGGCGGCAGCTGAAGCATCTCCCGATAAGCCGACGGCGTGAACGCTACCATTGATCCGAGCTGCGACGGCACCAGCAAGGGTTGCATCCATCCAAGTGGTCGGCGAAGAACGAGCGACTAGGAGCACGGAGCCAACTGGAATCCTAGCGACTACTGACGCAACTAACTTTTCGAAGTGCTTTGGATGGCCAAACAGCGGATGCAGCGGTGGCTCAACCCCCGCCATTTTTTTTCTTCTCTGTTTTCCGTTTCGAATTTTCGAATTTTCTCTACAAATTTCTGTAACTTTTCCCGCGTATACAGTACAGTACACACACGACGGCAGCAGTTCAAAAAAATGCGGGCAAGCACGGTGGCTGTAGCTGGCGCGCCTGGGCGTCGCTCTCGCGGACGTGGTGGTATCCGCCTGAGCATGTACACGGTAGGAGTCCAGTCGAGCTTACTATTGTCATCAAGTGTCATAGCAACCATTCATTTCCTAACCCACGCCTTTGTCCCTCCCGATGTCTCTGTGCCAATAGAGCCCTCCGGATGCGGAACTGTCCTTGGATGAGTTCGAAACTTTTGCGATTGATCGGCTAATTGGTGCGAAACATGAAGCTTACTTGAAGGCACAACTTTTTAGGGCTGCACGATTTGTCGAGCCTATAATGCTCTTTGCTTTGCCTTGATTGAATCACGCTTCAATTTTTGTCTTTCCAGTGCTCCGAGGCATTGAGTCGGCCAAGATTCGGCATGCTAGCAGGCGCGAAGAAGACGAAGCTATTCGTGGTTACTTGACCAAGCACTTGGAATGGCGACCTGACTTCTACGAGGAGGACTCGCGCAAGGATCAGGTAAATTTGGGCCAAACACCCACTGTAAGAAAACAGAGAAAAGGTCAGCTAAGTTACATCAAAACATCGGACAATCTCTCTGCGTAGCTTCTCGCACTGCGTCTGCTTCTGCTGCGCACAATTAATTTCAGCCAAGAAGTGCGCTGTCAATATTGCTCAGAACTCACAAGTGCTGGTCGCAATTGCTTTCATCGAATGCGTTATTGTGACAGGTGTCTCACTTCGTGCTGCGGCTAGCGCACTGCCAGACTGAGGACCAGCGGCGGTGGTTTCTGGCGCAAGAATGCGCGCTGTTCAAGCACCGGCTCGGCGCACTGAGCGGCGAAGAAGTGGCGGCATTTACCAAGGTGAGCGCAGACAGGGTTGGAGGAGGATGTATATGTTTAGGTTTCCTCTCAAGTTAGCAACTTTTAGAAGGAAACTTGTTGAAGATAATGTTCAGTCGAGATCACTCTAAGCTTCTTAGCACTTCCCCTCACGCCTTCATTTCCCCCCTATTTTGCATGCATTGTTTGCTCACGGCTAGGCCAACGGTCTTGACTTTGAGCTGGTGTCTGCTGCGGAGAAAGCCGCCAAGACCACGGAGCTCCTCACGGTCGGCCTTCCGAGCGCCCCGCCGGGCACCGCAGGCATTGTTGGGTTCGCCGACATGCCTTTTTACAAGATTCCGTTTGGGCAAGCGCTGGACTTGGTGGCGCGGCGGCAGGTACGGCTGCTGCTATTTTTAAAAAAACGTTGCATGATAGGTGTTCTGTTTGTCGTCCAAGAACAGGACGCTAGATTGCGAGGCGAGATGAAGTATTACATTTGACAGGGAAAATTGGTTGGAATTTCGAAATGAGAGCCCAGCCGCCCGGGTCCATACCTATCTCCTTCCTCACTTGCTTACGAAGTCCTAGATGTATTTTTCCCGGATTTCCTCTGTCTTTTATCTACTCACACGTATTTCTGTTTGTGTTAGGTCTACCTCGAAGGCGGCATGGCCTATGTGCCGGGAGGCGACCTCGCTGCCATCATCGTAAGCCGGTTCCGCATGTCCCTCTCCAAGCAGCTCTTGGCGGCCAAAGCCACCTTTCCAGCGGCGTCGGCCGACCCGCGCCTCGCCCCCCTGCTGCACGGGGTGCACAAGCAGTACGTGGGGGCCACGGAATTCAACAACGCCGCTGCCAAAAACAAGGGCGGCCTCACCCCAGAGAACTTGGACGTGGCGGCCAAGAAAAACATGCCCCTGTGCATGGCCCGGCTGCACTCCACGGTGAGTTTGCTGAGGAGTGCCGCGATTTATTTCTTCGCGTGTTTGCACAGCAGACTGAGTGAAAATGTAAAATGTAAATGGTAGCGCATTCTTTATCTAGAAGGAGAAGAGCCTTCTCAACTAGTTCTTTTGTGTTTTTTTAAAGCGTCCTGGCTTTGACCTCTCTCAATACGTGAACTTGATGCCTTTCAGTTGAAGAAAGACCACAAGCTGAAGCACGACGGCCGGCAGCAGTACTGGCTTTTCCTCAAGGGCGCTGGCTTGAGCATGGAAGACAGCATACGTTTTTTCCAAGCCGAGTTTTCCAAGGTGATGACGGTGGAAACCTTCAACAAGGAGCACTTGTACAACATTCGCCACGCGTACGGGAAAGAGGGGAAGCGCACCGACTACTCGCCGTACTCCTGCATGAAAATCATCATGGGCTCCCCCCCTGGACCTGGCCACGCACACGGCTGCCCGTACGTTTCTTATTGCATATAAAAATTGTTTGCTCCTTGGTTTGCTGGCTTGCTTAAAAAAGCTTCTTTCAACTCTCCACAATCCCCTATCGAAGTGTGACCGCATTGGACTCCGTTTTTTATTGTTATGCATGGTGCTCTCTTGGGTAGTACATGTGGCTCTTGCGCGTCTTTTTCATTTCCTTACAAGCATCGCACACCTTGGGCTCTCGTGTGAATCTTTCCTCCTTCCGCCCACGCCTCGCTTTCATTTTGTCTTCTGCACTAACCCACCTCTCTTCTTCTTCTTCTTCTTTGGACACAGATACCGCCACATGGACGAAGCCAACATTTCTGCGATGCTCGGGACCTTGTCCCTGAACGGGGCTCCTCGAGACGGCGTCTTGAAAGAAGTGCGGAAAGGGGCCTTTCAAGTCGCTTGCCAACGCCATTTCGAAGCCACCCACCCAGAGGCTTACTCCAAGGGAATCAACGTGGACGGAGTCGGGAACCACCCAAACGCGTGGATTGCGGCCAGCATGGACTACCACGGCCACGACACCAAAGCCAAAGCACCCCCCGCTGGCGTGACGTCGTCGAGCAGCAGCAGCAGCAGCAGCAGCAGTGGGAACGCAGCAGAAAGAACGGACGCCGCTGCCGCTGCACCGCAACCTTCGATCAGCAGCGCTGCCATGGTCACGGGCGAGTAAGGACAGCACGCATAGAGTTCAGCTATTTGTATATCCGCGCTGAAATTCCAGCAGGCAGCGCCGTTTCGTGGCGGTGGTGCTGAGTTTCATGGGCCTACTTTGCTTTTGATTCAGAGCACCGATTTGAAATGGGTTTTGCGATCGGGTAGCCGGATAGCCGCAAGAATTCGATTTTACCTATATACCTATAAATATCAGGCACATGGCTGAGTATATCAGTATATTAATAAAATTTCTATCTTTGTGCCTTGGCCTGCGTGTATGTGTATGTGGCTAAGTTACCGGCTAAGTCGTAAGTTATACGGCTGGTAACTGTCTTGGTATTGGCATGACGCAAATGGCAATGGCTTAGTAATAGTGCGCTTGACTTGGTCTTTGTATATAAACCAGTTTCATAATACCCAGTACCCTTTACGCTGCTGGCAACTGGAACTGTGGAACTGGCAAGTAAGACTAAGAGGTAAGAGCCTAGCATCTCCCCTGTGGCATGTGCGGATATATCGTGCATAATTTCATAAGCTCCGCTCTCTCCTTCCTATAGTGCCTATAGTCACTATAGTAATATGGCTATGGAGGTATGGATGCCACGGTACTTAAAAACTGGTTCCGTCGTTCGTGCTTTGTCATGTTTCTGCTTCTGGGATAAGATAAGGAGGGTCTCAATTACAAATCCAATTCAGATTCTAATTCTAATTCAGCTATTCGGGCTATTAGGCTACAAATCAGTAGAAAGACAACGAGGAAGCAAAAAAGAAGTGGATGCGTATTAAGATGGGATTATATGCACGGGGAATTGTGCTATCGGCCTATGCTCCTTGTTGCCGTGGTTCTTCACGCTTGTACGGTGTATCCTGCAACCCGTAGTCCTTGCTTACTCTCGTCGCAACGTTTTGATCGCTCATAGTTTGAACTCGCCTTCGGAAGTGCTCTATTTTGCTTGCGACTGAAGGCGCAGACTTATTTTTATTAGACACACGAGGAAATGGTCGAACTACCAGGGCAAGCTCCAGAGTAGTTCGCCTGCACACACGCCAGCTCTCCGGGCACAAGCCAGATACTTTCCTCCATAAACGATAGAGATCGTAGTACATGAATTGAACGTCGAAGTGAAGATCAGTATTGTATCTTTTGATTCACTTCGAAAAAAAGAAGAGATCTAGAATTGAATGAACATCATTGATCTCGATCGTTTGCAGAGATCTAGTGGTCGATAGTTTCCTCTGCCCATAATACCTGCAATTGCCATTGAATACTTGCTGTAGTTCAATGCAGAAGTCGTGAATCGACGGCGAATACATGAGCAAAACTAGAAATCGTCAGGAGAAAGCAGGCGCGAATTGAGAGTTGAATGCGAAGGACTCGTAATCCCGGGTTCTGTATCAGTAATTGCTCGATCATGACACTCGTCGTACTGCAACGTGGCACCGGCAGAGTTCGATTTCTTTGAAGTGCACAACGTTTTACAGATCCTTTCAATGCACATCAATGCTTGCCAAGACAGCGACCACGACACCATAGAAACAGCGCCGAACCAAAACATGTAATGGTATCCATCGGCACCGCCGCCTTTCGAGTCTATCAAGTAGCCCCCAAGGAGACTGCCGAAACCGTTCCCAATGAAGTAGTACGTTCCCCGAACCAATGCCTGCATCATGCCCTGGTGCTCGTTAGGCGCAAGGAGTCGCGAATATTCCACCGCCGCTACCCACATGGCAGCAAAGACGAACGCATGAAGAGGCTCGGTCAAGACAAAGAGCCAGTAGCCGAGCAAGCTGGAGTTGTTGGGAATATAAATGTAGGCGACCACACGAATCGTATAGACAATTTGAGCAAATGTAAGGAGCCCTTTGCAACCAAAGCGTGCAATAAGTACGTCAGAATAATAGAAAACTGGCAATTCGAATAGCGCTGCAACCAGGGTGCATAGGCCGAGGAAATATCCTGGACAATGGTACACCTCGTCGAGGTACACATAAAGGTAGGTTTCTACAAATGCTTGCAGCACACCTTGAATGAATAAGTCCAGGAGTAGTAATACGACCTCACACGAGCACAGAATCGTTTTCAAAGTAGCTGGACTTCCAGGCTGGTCACTAGCGCCAGACGTAGAATCTGACTTCCTTGTACTTTCATATGCATCCGAATTGTTTCGCTTAGGATCATCAAAATATAGGATCACGATTATAGTAGATATCGCCATCCCAACCCCAAAGGTGACAAAAATTATCCCAATATTCGTCAGATCAATTAGCATACCCGTAATTACTGCAAGGGAGCCCCACCCTATTGCAGCCCAGAGCCGGAGTCTTCCATAGTTCACACCTGCGCCAATTACTGCTACTGCATCTACCAATGTGCCCCAGCAACTTCCAAAGAACGCGTAGTTCGCATAAAGGAAGAGAAACGCGGTGAAACCAGTCCATAAAGTCGGAAAGTCGAACATAAAAGCCAAAGCTACACTGACTGCGTTCGTGAATATCATCGTCCATTTGTACCTTCCTGTAACGTCGGCAAAACGGCCCCAAAACATACCGCCGATGAAATTCGCGATGCTCTGCACAATAGTCGAGATACCAATTTGAGTTGCACTAAAGGCGAGTCTTTGAGCGAGAAAGACAGGCAGGAACTTAATCAACCCAGCAGCAGCTCCTGTCTGCACGAAGTATAATAACTTTAAGACGCGCCGCTGAGTGCGCTCTTGGATAGACTTCGTCTGCTCATTTTCCTTCGTAACCGGCGGAATGAGTTCTGGCAACCCTTGGGTGTTGTAGCCTTCATCAATTGATGGCGACATCCTAGGCACTATTATGGTTGATGTAAGCCCTTGTGAAGTCTCAAGTAGTCCCGCGTCTTTGAAAAGAGGCTATGGTCAGTCGCTCTGCTGTCGCCCCACAACAAACAGGTAGTCAGTTTTTCCTGATGTCTTTCTTGCAGAACTTCATCTGTGATTGGGAACTGGCATTTTTGTCTTCTCCTGTTTTCTACTTCTTCTTCTGAGTGTCGTCACCTCGTCACACAACAGCGCAACAGCGTAGTGGTGACCGACCGAAAGCTCACTCAACACAACCACTGACTGCTCTCGATTTTGGTGTACGTAAGCTTACTACAGTCGTCTGTATCATCTGTACACGCTGTGTTCCATTAGCCCTTCAAGAAAGCTAGCTAGCACAGTTGCTTCCGTCTTCGACTTCCATCTTTGGCCAAGTGCCTTCTACAACCGCTTCTGTGAACATCTAGAAAATCGGGAGTGCAGGTTCACTCGGGCATCTATTACACATCTCATTGTAAAATTTGGAGCTACATTTTTAGCTCGGAGCACAGTAATCTAGCTAGCTCAAGTGTATAGAACTTATTGGGCTCCATTTTCGACCATGGCAAACTCTACACGAACGCTCCTGCTCGGCATTTCCCTTTTAAGTTCAGTCTTGAGCTTCAATGTGCGACCTCCTACAGTGCTGGGGGGACGACCTAAACTAGCGCAGTTGCCGAGAAAGCTTCCAGGTTTGCACGCGCTTCAACCCAATGACGATGCGGAGGCTTCCAAAGCTGCACCAACGAATTTCGATCGGCTCAAGGAAGAGTCTGCGAATCCATTTCGCACCTTTCGGCTCTTCCTGTACGGCGCGTCGGGCGCTTCGGCGCTCATTGGTGGCCTCACGTCGTGCGCGCAGCTCGCTGGGACCCTCGGGGACGCGCCCGCGGCGTTGCCGCTGTCCACTGTGGTCACGAACCTTGGGGTAGATTTCGGCGTAGTGGCTGCCGCAGTAGCGCTTTACCGCTTCGAGAACGCCAACCGCGACGCAGAGCTCGCAGACGCGGCTCGCAGCGACGTGATCAAAAAGGCGCCGCGCTTGAGCAAGGATGCCATGTCGCAGCGCGAAGCGGTTTTGAAAGGCCTGCCGCTGACTGTGATGGTAGACGATGCTGGTGGCACCAAGCGCGCAACGGTACTTGTGCTTGCAGTGCGATACTGCATGTTCTAATCTGATCAACCCTATTTGTTATTCAAGTTCTGGCCCAAGCATGCGTCAAATTGGCAATCCTAAGCACAGCACCTGGCACCCATCTGTTTGGCCGTAGGTGTCGGAGCTACAGGGCGGAGCGCGGCAACATGTGGCGGTGGTGGCGGGCTCGAAGACTATGGTCAAGGAATCACTGATGCGAGCGAAAGTCATGGGCGCAAGGGTGAGAAGAAGAAAAAGTCTAGAATTTTTGGACATAAGCTGATTCGTCATGAATATGAAATTTACCTCTCACGTTCCCCACGAAAATATTCTTCAAGTTCAGGAGCAAACTTAAACTTTAATCCTCTTTTATTGTTGGTGCTTGTGTTCCAGTTCGCCACCCAGGGCATTCTCATCGTGCCAGTCGTGCTCGGAGGGAGCCTCGCGAGCGAAGGGAGCGGCAGCACGGGCTTTGGAGCCAACAAAGACGCCACCGCTGCGAACCAGCCATACGTAGCGCGCCCCGACAGTGAAAGCGACGACAACGCCGCGTGGCAAGCCTATATCAACGAAGAACTGGCGTCCGCGACGGAGCAATCCGCGGCGGCCGCTGCGGCGGGCGTGGAAGGGGCCGACGCGCCTGCGTCTCGCGGGATTGTGATCGTGTGCAACCGCGACGGCAAAGTCGTGCGGCGCGGCCTCGGGGTGCCAGTCTGGAACAAAGTGGTGGCTGAGCTGAACGACGGAGACCCGGAAAAAAACATTGAGGAACTCAAGGAACGGAGTTAAGAATTCACATGCCTTGCTTCGCCTGGAATCTACATAGCTACAGCGGTACTGCGGCTTGGGCTGGGGTATACATTCGGGAATTCTTTTCGTTCGTCCTTCAATTAGTGTTGACATTTTCATGGCCAACAAGAAATTCGTATTTTAAACCGCAACCGCATTTCACATCCCAGGACGCCAAGTATGGCCCGAGTTTTATCGCTTGAACTTACAAGTAATTAGAAATAGCAAATAGCTGACATGGTAAGCCTTAACTACCACTCGCTAGCAGCGAGTAGTTATTAGTACACGGCAGCTAGGAACCAGGCCAGCAAGAAAGACAAAGTAATAAGGCTTGAGGATAACTCAGTTTTTCGGTTCTTTGGTGCTACATGCGATTACGGTCCCACCGGGAATATTGATTTCAAGATATTTTAAATGATTTTGATGCGATCAGGAAGTCGGAATAGCCTTATCTATTCCTGCCTATCCTTCAACTATGCACTGCACTAATCGCCAAATGCAAAATTTCGTGTACAAGTTCCACATGCCATGCTCAATACACAATACTGCTAACCCTAACACCCCAACCCGCCAACTCACTTTCTCTTTCTATCTATGTCATTCAATGATGAACCTGCATCTGGCACCTTTTTATCTTTGACACAGGCCTTGTGGGAATAGGCAGAGATATGAAGTAAAGAAGCAGTTGGCAGTTGGCGGTTGGGTCTCGGCCTCGGGCCGCCCCTAGGTAATATCTCGACCCGAAATAAGAAATATCGATAATATTTTACGTAGGCGCCGGAAGTCTCAGGCCAAGGCCCTGTATGAATATTTATTTTCAAACTTTATTCCGATGGACTTGCCTAAAATACCGAAATCCTCTTCTAGTATTATTTCCTTTTTTTGGTTATAGGCCCTGGCCCTTCTTATCGGATACCGGACCAATAAGAATCGTTTGATTAGAAATCGATGTTGATAATGGATTTTATAGAACTAACTTGATAAAAATAGGACGACGTACAATGAAAATCTTGAAAAATATTTCTAGCTGCATGTTTTAGATAATATGATCCACAGTTTCGTAGCAGCTTCTGCTGCATCCCCATGGCAAGGGCCGAAAACTGCTTCTCAACAACGGCCAGCGCTTGCAACGTGTTCGAAAAATAAATGTGCACGCAATAATCCAGACGAAAAGAGTCGCAGCGGGGTAGCCATCCCAATTTAAACTTCGCTGAGATGTCGAGTTGAGCAGCATTTGGTGCCCTCTCCTCCACGAGTATGACGCCTGCACGCGTGCTGCCCAGACTTTATCCAAGCTTTCAACGAACAAGGACTCAACACTGCTCTGCCCGCTTGGAAGCTTCACATCGAAGCGAACTCGCGAGGCGTCGATAATCGAAGAGGTTTGCCCACTGCTCTTCATCATGGCCCCGACGAATGCATGACGAATATGCTCTACAAATCGCACTGTGACAGCAGGCTCGCCGGTCCCTGTCCAAACAAGAAGTTCGACTTTCGGCAAGGAGTGCACTAAGCTGCGCAGTGGGCCTGGGTTAAGTGCCACCACACGCGCGGAAACAGCAAGCACCAAAGGTTTGTCTAACAACCCGTGGCGTTCCAAAAGGCTGCGCATGGCACGACAGCGTGCTTCAGTGTATCCACCACCCATGAAGGATCCTACTGGACTCATTTTCCAACCGAGGCTGAGGACGCCCTCGGGCAAAGCATTCTGAGCCGATTCTATGAAGGTGTCGGCGTCGATGAGCAAAGTAACACCAAGTCCATAACCGGGGCCTGGTACGAGGTCAGCGTTCAACCACAGCGCGCGAGTATCGAGAGCACCGTTATCGCGATCACGTGCAATGCGTGCTAGGCAAGGTTGAACTGCGGCTTGATCTTTAAAGTCAAGCTTGACGTTCTTCTTCGACGAAGACGCCAGAACGCGAGACCAGAATGAATCAAAAGAAAGCGTTGATTCATGAGCGGCGTCATGACCCATCACTGCTTCGCCAGAGCGGCGGGACACGATAATATCTGCTTCCAAGTTTGGAGCATCGTCTCGTGCAAGAGCTATCGTTAAATCCCGCTTGGAGTCTACCGAATGCGCCCATCCGAATCCAGGAATTGCCGCCAATTCCCGTTTATGATAATTTCTCTTCAGCCCACTGAGCTCCTGCTCATTTTCTCTATTCATCGGGCTTGAAATCTTGCTGGGCGCTGAGGGAGAAAGATTCAGGTGCAGGTTAGAGACGGTGTGTTTAATGATGATACAAAGCTTCGGTTTCTTCAGTATCACAATTATTGCACAATGATGAGTAGCGAAACATACAATGGAAGCAAGCTTTGGGCATAGTTCTGTGTAGTTTGACGAACCTTGCAGCTAATTAATTCATAATCTATCCCCCGAATGTCCACACCACGCTATACTTTAACCGCACTCCTGGATTCTTACGTCCAGATTCAGGAGGTTGTGATTCTCTGATTCCCTCAGGAATCTCGCGGACTGTTTACCACGAACAACCAATCAAATCACGAGATGTGTCACAACTTCAAAAAAAAAAACACTGCTCCAACTGCTCCATAGAATCTCTACAACTGAGATTCTGTCATGGGTTCACTCCTACGCCCTTCCTAATTAATCCGTCACGTGCGTGGGCGATACCCATTGTGTTCACGTCTTCTACTCGTTCTTTCCCTCTTCCCCTCCATCCAGCTTCGAATAAATTATCTGTGCACGGCCTCCCGCGGGAGCGTCATCATAACAAACATGGTTCAAGGAAGCAAAATAGTGAAGGCCACACGGCGACCAGGCGAGCCTCTACGCGTGGTCTTCTTCACAGCCTCTTACTTCGTGCTAGATGGAGTTACCCTCACGCTTCGAAAGCTTCTAGCGTATCTCAAGTCGATTGGGGCTGAAGTAATGGTTGTAACAGCCGCACCGCTGGCCGCAGCTGGATGTGCTGAGCTCGGTGAACTCGACGGCGAAAATCTAGTGCTCGTGCCTGGAATGCCTGTTCCTGTTGAAAATGAGGTTAGCTTCATGTATTATTCACCATCATGAACTCAAGTCTTTTGGTTCTTCTGCTGCTTCTTCTCCTACCATTGCAACTACTCCTACTGCTCTTTTATTCCTTTCTGTTTCCTTCTTTATTCGTTTGCTTCACTGATTACTGTGCGGTAGCAGCAAGGTCACACCATCCCCATTCAATCCGGTATTTATATTTCTAATAAATCATACGCTGCATGCACAGGAGTACGGCTACGCGCTTGGACTGGGATTGACCAAGGAAGCTAAAGCTCGCTTGAACGAATTCAGCCCTCACGTCGCCCATTTTACCGTGTGCGACATATTAGGGCTCGACGGAATCAAATGGGCCAAAGCGGTGGGTTCTGATCACATTGTTTGCATCTCATAGTAGATCATCAGTGGGGGCTAGTCGTTGGGTATGAGTTCGTACATGAGCTTACTCGCACACTTCTTAACTCTTTTCTTCTCTTCGCGCATTTGTCAAAATACCTCTTTCCTGTGGCCAAAAGAATGACATAGCCCTCATCGGAACTTGGCACTCCAACTACTGCGAGTACCTCAAATTCTACTCTGCAGTTGTAACTTGGTGGCTAGTGCCTGTGCTTCGTCGCTACATTCAGCATTTCTATGGGGGGCTCCCCACTACTTACGTGCCCACAGACTACATGCGCCAAAAAATGACTCTTGAAGGGTGAGTGCCGAAAGGAAATGTTTAAGCTTTTCCTTGTACTTATCGTGGGTCTATATTTATTCAACTTGTGTCTCTGTCTCGTGTATGGGCGCATTACGTGGTGCCAACAGGTATCACCACTTTACCGACATGCAAATTTGGGGTCGCGGCATTGATTTGGAGCGCTTCAACCCTTCGCTGCGCCGCTCGGAGGCGTACCGGGCACAAATTGGCGTTGGGCCGCAGGACATTTGCTTGATTTGGGTCGGGCGCCTGGTGCCCGAAAAGCGGCCCGACATCTGGCGGGACGTGTACTTGGCCCTCTTGGCGGAAGGCTTTCCTGTGAAAGGGCTCGTGGTGGGGGTCGGCCCCTGCCAAGCCATGTTTGATGAGTGCCCTGGCGTGCACATTGCTGGGTGGCTCAGCGGTATCCCACTGGCCGTAGCCTATGCCTCGTCCGACTTGCTGTTGTTTCCCAGTGACGTGGAAACTTTTGGAAACGTGACGTTGGAAGCGCTGGGATCCGGGATTCCTGCGGTGGTGGAGAGTTTGTGCTCTCGGCATTTAGTGACCAACGGTATCGAAGGCTTCACGGTACGCGTATCTATTCTGACATGTCAGCAGTGCAATCATTCATCGTACATGAGACGTAGCAAACAATTCGGGCGTGTACAGATGCATGTCTTGATTTGGGATGTACTCGTGCCTGGAGTTATCCTTCGATCGTTGACTGTTGTTCTATGCCAGGTGGAGCAAGGCATTAGCGATCCGCAAGACCGGCAAGCGTACGATGCTTGCGTGCAGCGGTACTTGGATTGCACGCGCCAGCTGGTAGCAGACCCCGCCTTGCGGAAGCAGTACGGCCAAGCGGCGCTCCTCAAAGCAGCTACTTTCAGCAACAGTGCCGTCCAACAGCGCATGGTATGAGGCTGTAAAGGACTTTTCTTACCGCGAAAACCTTTCTTTCTTAGATTAATTCATTTTCTCTTGTTTGTATATACTGCTCTCGCAGGTTGACAACTACACGGCTGCATATGCTGCTCAAGTGGTAGGGAAAGAGGAAGCAGAAAGTGTGGGTGTTCAGAAGACCGCGGAAGAGGAGGATCCAAACGACAAAACTTTCGCATCAGGGTTACGCGCAGGCTCAACCACTAGCCGTCGAACATTTCAAGCTTTCTTGTTCCACGCCAACTGGTGCTGCATGAACGTCGCTCGACGCCTGAAGGCCTACGCCGTGAACTTAGTCTTTCAGTTCTTGGCCCGCGTGCTTGTCCTGATAGCGTGGATTGTGCTGGGAATGCCGACGGTGACTCGGGCGGACGTCCTTGCTATGGCAGCCTTACTGAGTAGGAGCGTGGCAGCAGAAAGCGACTTGGAAGCTTGCCAGCAGCACCCTCAAGCCAGAGAAGTAGCTGTGTGAGGTCCCCTACGAAAGTCTCCACTATTCTATTCTATAATCTCCCTGTCCGTATCATCCTTTTGTTCCTTATCCCCACATAAAAACACCTGAATATATAGGATTGCCACAAGGAACACACAGGATAAGCATGGAGCAGAAGAAATTAAGGTATGCGATTAGGACGAAGCAGATGCGATTCGATTAAATTAGATTACATTACACTCCCCAATTGCGAAGGAACTGCAGAAGCAGTAGAAGTGCTCAGTGCTCTCAACGAATTGCAAATAGCGAAAATGCGTTTTGATTAATCTTCCAAAACAAGTACGGCTAGGCAAAGTGACCTTTTGCGTAATACAGTGTACATCTTTGCTCTCATGGATCCTGTAGGTTTAATACTCGGAAGGAGGCGCAGGCTTCGAGTAGGAGTAGCCGAATGGCGAATAGAAAGATAGAAAGTTTAGAGTTCTACTCATGAGACAGGCCCCGAGGGGCCGAAATTAGAAGGCAGACAGGAAGAGGTAGAAAGCAAAGCAGCTCAAACTAAAACTAAAAAGCTAATCAGGTAACCAGTCGCATACATTGTACAGTGATAGTCTGTCTGCCCTCTGTAAATATTTTGGAGAATCTCCACACACGTGTAATCACCGGAACCCCCATTCAACCCGGGATAAAACTAGCTAGTAGCAGCACAGTTCTTCTCTCGGATTTCCTGAGTGTGTTTTTCCCCTCTTTTTTTCTTTTTATACCATACTAGTGCTTTTTTTGTTTTATCTCCACACACGTACAGAGGGGGAGCAACTATAACTAATCAGAATTTTCGCCGAAAAAAATCGTTAGATTACAGTGCGTCAACCAATCATCGCTGACAGAAAAGTGCAAAAATCAACGTCTCACTCTAGCATTCAGTCGATGAAGCAAGTGAGTAATCGATCCCTATCGGGGTTGCTGAGCCCTATCCAACGCAACAACTCCGGCATCAAACAACCTTGACCATCAATTTTGGCACCGCGAAAGGTGAACCCGTGAGGCTGGCGTTAGATAGCCGTGCTTCGGGGCGACTCTAAAATCTTGCGACATCCGATGAGTAGAGCCCATAGATTGATTGCGTTACGCTTATTATGCCTTGGGTCATGGGAATATGCTGTCAGTCATTTCATCCTAATCATTATTTTTTGCATTCAACAAACATTCATGTCAGGAGCACTCACGGAGAAAAACAAGCAACGTGACCAGCGTACAGACCCAGCATAAGAAGGGGCCCAAATGAAGACACCGGGCCAAAATCTGCTTTCAGGGGTAAGAGTACTAGTACAAGGCTTCCTAGCACAGTGCTTTCTCAAACCATTATTTGCACAACTTCGAAATTTATCTGGTGGGCGTGTTCCCAGAGTTGGACTCATAGCGCAGCAACACTTGTTCCTACATGAAGCTCGGCGTCACGTCTATCGAAGTCATATGCGAGTCGC
>Ga0307931_1000500_pt1 | contig 24680 bp, 16 predicted proteins | sample OrgLakmetageno47_FD_201816 | JGI IMG/M metagenome (GOLD analysis project Ga0307931, IMG submission 201816) | Saline water microbial communities from Organic Lake, Antarctica - #47 | ecosystem: Environmental > Aquatic > Non-marine Saline and Alkaline > Saline | place: Antarctica: Organic Lake...
TAGTGCCTTTGCCAAGTCTGCCCATGCATTTTTGCCTAGGAGAGGCCAATAGTCGACACTTGCGCTACTACCACTGCTGCTGCTGCGGTTGTTGTCACCACCGCCACTGCTATCAACACTGCTAACACTAAGATTCGCGCTCAAGGAGGAGGTCGAGACAGGTTTGGGGTGACGAGCAAGGGCGCGCGGATCAACGAGAAGCCTCAACACGCCAACTCGCCCGTAGCGATGCAGTTCAAAACTGCCACCCTTCCGAGGCCCTCCTAGCAAGAGTGGAGATGAGCGAGGCCACGTTAAGGGAGGCTCCGGCTTTTGCGAGACACCTTCGGCTTGAACCTCTGTACTACTGCTGCTGGTGCCGCTCTTTTCGTCAACGTCACTGCTGCTGGGAGGCGGCAAGAGCGGTGGTAGAGGCGGTGCTGGTGCCACTTCAGCGATTGCTGCCGGCGGCAAAGACGACAATCCAGCGAGATTGAAGCGCTGTGCTTGCCACAAACGGCTGCCTGAGCCACTGAGGTTCCCAGCGTAGCGCTGCCAGGCATGCGCAGACGCAGACGCCGCCATGTTCTTCAAGCACCATGCTATGCCAACCAGCTGTGGCGTTACTTTGAACATCACATCAGAACTCGGCGCGGGTGTACTAGTAGAGGTAAGTTGAGGTGGAGAGGATGGGGCATTCATTTGTGCCACGGAAGCAATCGCAGCCAAGGCTTCCGACTGTACCAACAAAGCCAACGCTGCTACTCCGGGATGCACGCTTGAGGTTACCCACGTTTCTGCTGCCTCTTTTGAGCTGCCATGGTGGTCATCTGCGGCCGCAGAAGTTGCACCACCTTTTGCTGCTGTTGTTGTTGTCGTTGTTGTCAGCACTGCGATATCTCCTTGGCGGACTGCATCAAGAGGCGCATACAAGCAGCCTGCCGATGGTTCAACGTCAGGTACACCATACAGCGCGCCTACCACACCTCCTGTGCAGCCTCCACTTAGCATCACCTGCCGGACTCCCGGCGCTCCATTGCCCCATGCTGATCGCGCACTCCCATCGGCCGCTGCTTCCAATAAGGCAGTTGCCAGTGGCTCATTTTCCCATAAAGCATGGCACAGAGCACGCGTTAAGCTCGATTCAGCGGCGATCATCTCACTGTTGCTGCTATCATTGTCCATGTTATCACTACCATCGCTAGTCTTCTTCGAACTCTTCCCCTTGAGTGCGTCGAGCCGACGCTTTACTTTTCGAAGTGCAGACCGACACCACGCTTCTGCTGCAACGGTGACACAAACCGATAGCGCACGCCGCACCGCTGGTGTGTCGAAAGCTGATACCGTAGCATCACCGATTCGGCCACTGCTACTGCTGCTACCAATGCTGCCCTTATTTCCATGCTCACCTCTCAAAAGGTTACTAGCTCTTGAGTCACAAGGTTGATTCGGGCCGTCCAGCAACAAGAGCCCTCCATCTAAGCCCCCGCCCAATGGCATACCCCCCAGATGCTCGGCGATCGCTCGCCACGGCGCCCACTGAGGAGCACATCGGCTCTGCCCACCACCACCGAGGGCCCAAGGCGCGTTGAGAGCGGCCATCGCAGCGGCAAAGCCTGCTGAGTTACCTCTCAATGCAGAGAGAGCAGGGAGATCCGAACCGCTGCCCCCACCTTTTGTTTCACCTCTTCCAGCTGGAGCAGCTACCCCAGTTTGTTGCGTTAAACGACCACACGAAAGGGCACCAAAGCGCAAGCTCGCAGGAGCGCGCGGCTTAGTGCGAACCCAGGCTAGCCCTCCAGCGCCGCCGCCGCAACCTACGGTAGGTGGGAACCCACCGCCATCGGCCAGAGGTGAAAGTGCGAGAGCGTACAGGGTGTTGGGCCTTAAACCGGCGACCCTCAAAGCCACCGGCGTGTGCGCAGCCACGTTGAACACTTGCACGCTTTTGACATGGGGCGCGCCGGTGTCGGTCGCGGCGGCTGAAGCCGTGAGCTGCAACATGGGCACGAAACAACTGAGCTCCAAAAGCACGGTGGCAGCTTTGGTCTCCACTTCGCCGACAATCGGCCCTACAGTGGCTGTAGCGCCCACGCAATCTGGTCGTGCGCTCCCGCCACCCCCAACACACTGCACGGCAAAACACGCACTCATACCTGCTGACGTCACACCGCCGCTATCACCGCTGCTTCTGCTGCTGCCACTCCTCGGCAATGACCCTTGCACAGGTGGTGGTGGGAAGTCAACCGAGTCCAGTAAAGCAGACGGCGCAAAGATGCGCAGCAAAGCATATCCGCCGTGGTTGTTGTCCGGTAGAGTATGCGAAGTGCCATTCAAGCTGCGCGCACCGTCGAACCATCTCCGAGTGGCGACGTTGTGCCGTTTCCGTTTGGCTTTCATTGCTGCTTTGTTGATCATTGCAGCTTGGCCGCCATCCAGTTCATCTTCCTCGTCGTCGTCGTCGTCATCACTGCCGCTATTCGATCCATCAGAATTGCCCTGGCCATCAGCCTCTTTCCCAGTACCCTCGCCATCGCCACCATTGGCATTGCTTTCGCTGTCATTGATCACAGGAGGAGGTCCATCTTCGGGCCCAGGAGTCGAAGCAGCGAAGGTAATCGCTGCTGCTTTGGCTGCCTTCTTGGCCAGCGCACCGCCTTCTTCCTCTTGGCCTCGGTACAACAACCGCTGCACCATCGCTGCGCCTACGGTGGTGCCCGACCCGCGCTTCGTGAGTTCCGCTAAAGTGGCTAAGCGGCTGGTGCTCCCAACTTCAGAGCCGGGCCCATCGAGTTGCCGAGCTCGGCTCACACCTGAATCAGCACCCATGATGTTCGCGTCGCGCGTTGCGTGCACCCAGCTTAGTTTCATTGACTTTTGAAATGCTGCAGTGTCACTGCTCCTACTGTTGCTGCTGCCTTCACTCTTGTTCTCGAGAGCCTCGATGCCATCCGCGCCTTCACTTGCAGCAGTGCTATTTGTCAAGGAAGTTGTTGACACGTCGTTTGGAGCCAAAGTAGCGTTGCCCAATTCATTGAGCAAGAAGGCGTGCCGCGGTCCACCGCCAGGTCGCACCACTTCTTCATTAGCCCCGCCACCGCGCTGCAACAAGTCCGAAGGCAACAGGGCGGCTACATGTGCGGCACCGCCGGCTCCGGTGGCGGCAGCCCCAAAGCCTTTGCTACCTTTGCCGCCTCCCCCGGCTTTAGCGCTTGACGCTGCAGCCAAGGCCGTCTTTTGTTTCGCTAACTCGGCTTGTTTCGCTAACTCGGCTTTCTGGGCTTTTGCAGCTGCCGCTGCCGCGCGTTTAGCAGCCTCAGCGTCGGCTAGTTTCGGTGGTGGAGGTGCAGGCGGCGGAGGCGGTTGGTCAGGTGGCAGAAACACTCGACTTGCGAGAGGAGGTGGGCGGAAAGCACAGAGCACGGGTTCTCGAAGGATGCGAAGCCAACTAGGAGACCAATCGTTCCCCAGCTGAGGCACCAAAGGCGACCACACTGCGGACGCTGCTGCCCCAAAGCCACCACTCACTACGAAAGCGCTCCTTCGAGGATGAAGCCGCCGCCAGTTGTAGACGCACAAGAGAATGGCTTTGAAACAGAGGGGAGCGAGGGCAGACCAGGAATCGGCCTGCGACAAACGACGAGCTGGCTGCTCCACTTTTGGGCTGGGTTTGGCTTGCTCGGAGCTCACGAGTGGCAAATCAAGGCACAACACCAGCGCAGTGGGGCCCTTGAGTTTACTTGCAGGCGATGTGGAACCACCAGTGCCAGTCGCACCGCCCTCAGTGGTGTCGTCTGCATTGGCAGCACTGCTGCTGTCCGTGCGCTCGGGCATGGGTGGAGTGCTCACGTCAAAGAGTTGCTTCGCGAGCCAGGCACCCAGCAGTTCAGCCGCGGAGCGATCGTGGCCACGCGCATCTAAGAGAATTCGGCTCGACAGAGCTGCCACTATGAACCCACCGCCTCCGCTTGCGCCTCCGCCCCACTGCCGCACACAACAACCTGGCGGCGCCGTCACCACAGGCACACGATTTCCCTCATTAGCCTCATCGTTTTCATCACCATCGTCGAGATCACCACCAAGCTCGCTGTCACTCTTTGGCTCTGCCCAAGGATTGCCCCAAGCCGGCCCGCGAGGCAGAGGCGCCCAAGTCTGGCCTTGGTACAACCGCGCCACTTCCCATCCAATCGAGGCCGCGCGCCGGTCAGGGCCTAGAAGCATGCCTTCGTCGGTGAAACGCTCTCCGCAGCCGACGTCCTGGTAGCCTGGCAGCATCAAGTGACCTCCCCCGTGGGCCAATAACCAACCCGCAGCGCTACGCTCGCCTGAGAAATGCTCGCTCGCAACACTGCCAGAATTACGAGCCCACGCTCGTCGATAAGCGGACTGATAGATCTCTCGTGCCTGCTCAACTGCCAACATCACAACCTCTCGTTGTTGTCTGCGGCTGCTTCCATTCGCCGCCATTGCTTTGGATTGTCGGTCAGCAGACCGCAAGACAGCACTCGCTGCGAGGAAAGCCGAACGGCCATCGACTTGGCCGCCTAAATGCATGCATATGGACCAAGGAGGAGCTCGAGTGCCCCTGCCCTGGGCATACGACGACGTCGCATCTGCAGCAACAGCATCGGGTGGCGCGCCACACTGCGGAGTTGCGTGTCGGCCCAACCAGTCGAGTGGCCTAGGGTCCCTGTAATCGACAGCAGCACGACCAAGACCGTCGTGAATGACCGCAATTGTGCTGCCAAGAGCTTCGCCAGGCAAATCAAACGATGCCATGGTTCGCACAGTCGCGCAATGCCGCAGAGACTCCTGACCTCCTCTGCTGCTGCTACTGCGGTCACCACTGCCGTTGGCACTGCTGACTGAAGATGACTGCGCTGCACTGAGAATAAGGTCTACCTTGTAGGTAGTGTTGGGTAGTAGACCGTTGCATTCTACGGCACCAGGAACCCCACCGATGAGCTGCACACCAAACGTGAGAGCTGGACCATGTGCCCGCTGCTGAGCACGCCACAATGCCCGTCCAGACCCCTTATTTTCAGCACTGTCGACGCTTTCAGCAATGCTTACGTCGCCACTTGCACTCGGAGCGTCACCAGCAACCAAATCCACTCCTGTTCCCTCGATCACCTCTTCTTCCTCTTCGGTTTCCTCTTCTGATTCTTCTTCTTCGTCTGCATCTTTTCCTTCCTCTTCATCATTCAAGGCCGCGCCAAAGGGTACGGTAAAGTTTTTAGGCATGTCCTCAGGACATGGTCGCAAAATGAGTTTAGCATATCCGTCTAATGCGCTTTCCAGTAAAAGCACCGCTGATGATTCTGTCGTACGCCCTACGATTGGACCCAGCGAGAGCACAGCTTTGGCCGGTGAAGCTGTAGTATTCGACCCTGACGGCTGGTCAGGGGAGGCAACAAAATGGGAAGTGTCATTAGAAATATCCATTGCATTTTGCTCGTTCCTGGCCTGAAGTTCTAGCGGAGACGGTAAAGGTGGCGGCAAGAGCATAGTATTCGCATTGCTATCACCATCTTTAGGCGATAGGCTAGGCTCTGTGCGTAAGCGCCAGGGTGGTGGGAGGGGGCGGCCATTTGCACCTGCAGGGAAAGTACGCAGCTGTACGTCTATATGCTTCTGGATACCATCAGATCCTACTGGCAACTTCGCAACGGCGCGCTGCCACGCTGCCAGGTCTGTGTCTAACAATGGAAGTTCTCCATGATTGCAGCTGCTTTCATTGCCTTGTGGTGGTGAAGGGGAGGCTGCCAAAATCAAGAGCCGTATCGTCTGGGATTTTGCTGTTTCATGTCGGGCCGTTGTTAAGGTCACCTCTGCATGGCAGTCGACCAAACCGTAGTCAAGAGCTACCAATACTACTGTGCGGTCACCACTATCATTGCTGTTACTTTCCTGTGCCCATGACATGAGCTGGTCCAAAAATCGAGCAGCGGAAGCTGTGGAAGTAGCAAGCTTTTGAACAACGTCCTGATCAACTTGTTCGTCGACACCATGAGTAGTACCAAGAGGCAAAATGGAAGGCGGAGGTGCGCACCAGGGCGCGTCTTCATCACCTAATTTTGCTTTTGACAATGTTTGTTGGCCTTTCATGATAGGAGCAGGCGCTACAGTGTCATCAGGTAGTACGTCAGGTGCGGAGTCGAAAGCACCAAGCGCGGTAGGCTGGTGGGCGCCTGGTGCACCTACAAAGCCACAGCCGTGCGCGCAGCGCACTGGAATAGATTCATCGCCATCGTCTTCTACCGAGGTGCTCTGTGCTTGCCCGTCATTCGAGTCACCGCTCAAATACTCACCTTTCGATGGGGCATTTTTCGCAACAGCCTCGTTCTGTAATGCTCCTCCAACGCAGAGTGACCATGGGTACTCTTGTGCCGTACCGGGCATTATGCTAGTGGTGCTCGCTCCATCATCTCCAACACTACCGAGCTCACTCCCTTGCTGCAACATGTCAGCCTCGGCCAAGGCCACGGCACTAGGTGGGCGCACTGTAAGCAAGGGCTCAGGCAAAAGCACCACTAGCGCAGAAGGGTTGTCATCTTTTAAACTTTCAAGCAGAGTCAGCGCGTCACTCTCGTCTAATCTGGTACGTCCTTTGCCGGTGTCTAATGTGCCTTCTGGCACCTGCACAACAGCTACAGGGCCTATTGACGTCTTTTGCCAAGTAGTGGAGCTCTGTGTCGCGTTAATGCGGTTGCTGCCATCACCGCTACCGCCACCGAAACTCGCACGCTCCAATAAACTGCAAAGCGGCAATCCAGGCAAAACGTGGCAATCAATGCCCCTCGTCGTATTTGGAGTAATTTCCAACTCGAGAAGTCGACAAGCACGTGGGAAGCGCTCTCGCCAGTGCCAAGGTAGCGCTCCAGTAAGACCAAACATGGATGCTCCTTCCAGTTCAATACCTTCGCTGCTGTCACTGCTGCCAGCACCTGTTAAGGGAGGCGTAAAGCGAGCGGTGTTGGCCGAAAGCATTGCTCCTCGAACGCGAGCCGAAGCCAAGGCTGCTGCAAGGAGGCCGCATGCCGAGGCAGTTCTATCTACCAATGATTCTCGATGGTGCATTGAAGGAGCCAGTAGCCGCTCTGCGCTGAAGAGGACAGTCAGTAATGGGGCGTCACTGTCGTCTCGCAGATAGCCTAGCACCAAGCGCACCGCTGCACCATCGCCACGGCGGGCGTCAGACTGGGCTGAGAACGTTGGGTTGAGGCCTGCACAAGAAAATAGAACATCAAAGGGCGCGGAAGTCGCAGCAGATGTTTCTGTCTGGAGTAGCGTCGATGTTGATTCCTTGTTTTCTAGGGCTTGGTTCTGGTGGGTTGGTGGTTGCCACGAACGCGGTGCAGGGGCAGTAACGAGGCGGCGGGAGTAACGGCCTGGCGAAGCGGTTGGCACCGGGCAGTCTCCACTCCATACCACCAACCGGTACGCCGTGGAAGGTTGCAGCTTTCCTAACGTCAGCCGGACTAATCCTCCTCTTACAGCGCCAAACCCACGCTCGCTGTCGCCGCTCGAGCTCGCGTCCCGTCGGATACTTGTCAATCTACCTAGAGGTATAGCGCGCTCATCTAATGCTTCAGCACGAGCCATGCATACATCGAGTGATTTCAGATCATCGCCACCGTCACTGCTGTTGCCGCTTCCATTTTGAACTTTCAAACTGCTGTTGTGGCCTGCATATAGGGTTGCACTAATCGTACGAATGGGGCAGTCAGGTGGTAAAAGCGCCAACAGCGCTATGTCACAGTGCGTTACACGCGTCACTACAACCAACGGCCATGGGCCTGTAAAAATAGGTGCGCTGTGTTGTGGCGCTGCTTTTTGAGTCGATTCATCCGAAGTCGGTAGCGTGCGGTGAGCCCTAGAATTGACAGTGCCGCGGGGGGCAGGAGCTCCAGGAAGGCACCCAAGCCGAGCTTCGCTTCGCTGCACATTATGCTCGATTAAGTCGGTCACTCGCTCAACAGAAACAATCGCGCGCTTGAGCCGCGGCAGCAGAGCTAGTCGCTCGAAGCCTAGTACTGCCATCGGCGATCTTGCCATCCACGCCGTGACGTCGGCGCGCGATAGGCTTCGCCGCTTGCCCGGGTAGGGGCCACCGCTACTAGAGTGACTAGCCTCGAGCGTTGCTGCTGCATCGGCTGCAATTTGAGCCAAAACATCGCGACCCGGTGGGGCAAAGACAGTGCCAAGGCCTAGACCACTGAGACCTGCGCACACGCTCTGCACCAGAAGGGCGAGCTCCTCTGGAGTCATCACTTCTTCAACGGGCTCCTCCACAACGCCGCGGTAAAGCGATTTGGCTGGCTGGGGCCCTGCACTTCCGAAGCCAAATAGTGAGACAAGTAGCTTAATCTTTGAGTTCCAATTTCCCTTGCTCAAAGCTATCAAGCCCGCCGTCGTGGCAAATAGGTCAGGAGCCTCAGTCACATCTGGGCTCTGAATCCATTGCATAATGCCACACAAAGCGTTCGCGGCAGATACTGGCATAGCATCGCGGTGCGTATCAAACCACTTTTGAAGCGTGTGAACTGCGGAACTAGGGTCGATTGCGCCAGCTGATGCCATCCGAGCTGCCGCGCCGGCGCCCGTGACCGCGATAGAGCGGACGAGAAACTCAAGGACGCTGAGCGGAAGCTCGAGCAAGGCCAGGGCCCACGAAAGCCGACACTCATTCATACTGTCAATAGGTGCGTGTAAGTATGTGCGATCCTCGCGAGCTGATGATAATCCTAGTGTCAGCTAGCCCCGAAGGATGTAACAAACGCGAGGCATTTTTTTCAATTTGATTTGCTCAACGCTGCTACAGTACAGGGGATACTTCACTTTCCATTGTTTGACCTGCAGCGTAGCGGGCCGTTTCTTCGTTTGAGACAAGAAGTGGAAATAAGCGGCAACAAGAAGCAACGAGATAAGAGAAGCCCTGCGTGCGCCTTCCTCTTGGACAGAGTTGGTGCTCCATTCGTGACAGCCAGAGATGTCTACGAGTGTAGATCCAATGGAAACTGACAACATGTAAGGCATACGGAATGGTAGCGCATTTCACGGAAAGTTTACCGCGTTTGAAATCACTGCAATTATCTTTGCTTCTGGCAGGGCGGTTGTAGCTCAGCTCTTGGACGATCTGAAAAATGGTAAGATCTTGAACTAGCGCACGCTTCACCTGCTTCAAATTTCCGTACCTGTCTCTCATCTCAATGTCTTTGTTGGTACAGAGGATGCACAAGTGCGCGTGGCGTCTACTGCTCAGCTTACGACCATCGCGTCGGCCTTGGGAACGGTACATCTCCTAAAACCTGTTACTGCGCTCTAAAATGTTGCCTCATTGTGCTTATGCTCTGCTTGGTTGTTTCATCTGATTAGGAGCGAAGCCGAGACGAGCTTATCCCTTTCCTACTCGAGTCAACTGATGACGAGGTAATTATTCGAGGAGCTAACCAATCCGTATGCATGTTTCCACACTAGAAATGGAGGGTCCTGTCCTAGACATACGCACATGGTGTACAGGTGAGTAGATTTGCCCAATGGATCTCCTTTTTCCCTGAGCATTACTTTGATTGCTTCAGCTTTTACGTTTAGTCGTTTTCTTCATCCTTGATCTTCTCTCCTGTCAGGACGAAGTGCTGGTGGCCATGGCAGAGCAACTCGGCAACATGGTAGCACATGTAGGCGGCAACGACTTTGCGTACGCTTTGCTTCCTCCCCTCGCGCGCTTGGCAGCAGTAGAAGAAGCCTCGGTGCGAGATGCTGCGGTGGCAGCTCTCGTGAAGGTCGTGAGGGTACTCCCGCCTCGACACGCAGACCAGCACTGGCTGCCTGCCCTGCAGAGCTTGACTACGCACGACTACTTCACGGCACGGGTGTCAGCTTGCAGCCTGTGCGGTATTGGCTTAAGCCAGCTTGCGCAAAACACTCCGTCGCGGGCTAGTGCGGTGGTGGAAACTTTTGCGGCGCTCTGCAAGGACGATACCCCCATGGTAAGGCGGGTAGCCGCAGCCCAGTTCGCGTCTTTTGCAGGCCACGTGGCGCGCACTCCTGACCTAGGCGAATCATCAGCCCAGGGCAGCAGCAGTAGCGATGACAGCGACGCTGCTTCGGAGCCATCACTTGATGCCTGCGCCCAGCGCTTAGCGCCGCTCTTGCCACTCTTATTGCGCTTATCCACAGACGAGCAGGATTCGGTGCGCTTGCAGTGCGCGAGTGCAGCAGTTGGTGTAGCCCAGCTCTTGGCCACTGCAGCAACCGCTAAGCAGAGCAGCGGTGAGGCTGCGAGCGACCTGCCAGGCGACGGGTCTGCTGTGGCTGCTGCGTGGGCCACCTGGGAAGAGAAGCACAAAGAAGCAGGAGAGGCCAGCGCCTCGTCAGATGCAGCCAGCAGCAGATTGACTCCTCTGGAAGCCTGGGGGCAATGCTACGGCGCTGCGGTCACATGTGGTCGCGATGCAGCGTGGCGCGTGCGTTGGTCGTGCGCCAAATGCTACGCCGACTTAATGCGCTCGTTTGGGCCTTCTCCGCCCCTCATCGAGCTCTTCGAACAGCTGTTGGCTGACTCGGAGCCTGAAGTGCGGGTGGCTGCTTGCGGAGCCGTGTCCGCAGTGGGGGCTCAAGTTGGGCTCCAGCTTTTGCTTTCCCGCGTGCTACCCGCAGCTGCTCGCCAAGCGGACGACGTCTCCGAAGAGGTGCGCGCCAGCTTAGCGTTGAGCCTAGCAGGTTTGAGTCCGAGCTTGGGGCAAAGCAACACGATTGCCCACCTGTTGCCGCTCCTCTTGCGGCTCCTCCGCGACGCGCATTCGCAAGTGCGCCTCAACATTGTCGCCGAGCTTCATGCGGTCAACGCCACCGTGGGGGTGGACCTCCTGGCGCAGTCCCTGTTGCCGACGGTGCTGGAGCTGGCCCGAGACGGAAAATGGCGGGTGCGGCTTGCGGTCTTGCAGCACATGCCCGCGCTCGCGAGCCAGCTGGGGCAAACCTTTTTCAGCGACCAGTTGTTGCACCAGTGCATTGCCTGGCTGCACGATGACGTGTTCACGGTGCGGGCAGCGGCCGCGAAAAACCTGGAAGAGCTTGCGACCCACTTCGGCCCAGATTGGGCGGTGGGGGTGATTTTGCCGCCGGTCTTGGCGCTCGCGCAGCGGGGCAGTGCCGAGTCGGACGGGTCAGGCGGCGTGTGCGGAGCAGGAGCTATGGGTGTGGCAGTGCCAGAGCACCCATCGGCTCACCGCCTAACCGCGGTCCGAGCGCTCGCGTGCCTGGCGCCTTGCCTGGGCGCGGAGGGCCCTGTCCGAAGCAGCCGGGCTTTGCAACATGTGGTCCCACCGCTGGCGCAGCTGTGCCGCGACCCCATCCCCAACGTGCGGTTCAGCGCAGCGAAAGCGCTGGCGGAGCTGGTGCCCCTGGTCGGGCGAGACGCCTGTGCGGCAGAGCTGACGCCCGTGTTTGCCGCCATGCAGCAAGACCCTGACCGCGACGTTCAATTCTTTGCGGCGCGAGCTGCCACGGTGCTCTAAGTGGCATGCGGACGTCGCAATGAAAGTAAAGTTAAAGTCTATAGCACCAAATCCGGGAGTAGTAAAAGAATCACTGTGCCGCTTGAGTGGAGCGTATTTATTCATATGTTCTGTTGAGGGACCAAGGCACGGAAACATAAACAGCGGCCTTAACGTCTCTTTGCGCCTGGTGACACAGCCACTACCTTCATGCTTTCTACTTTCTACTTTTAGAACTTGATAGCTAGTTTTAAATAAGAACTAAGTAAACGCAAGCGGATTATAATGCTGGGATATCAAAAGATAGAGATTTTCTAGTCATTAGCTCACTGCTACAGCTCCTGAGGAGACTTGGAATCCCGGGATTCGAAACGCGAAACACGAAACAGGAAGTACCGTTTCCGTTGTTGTTTGTTGGTCCTTGGCGCTACTTGGCTCTTGGCCCTCGTAACATTTGATTCGGCTCCTAGGGTGATCTGTGTTGATGTGCGAATGCTTCTTCGCGAGGAAGATAAAAGACCGGAGATTACAGACAAGAGACTACAGACTACCACAGGAGAGACTAGCTAGGGAAAGAGGAAGAGTTCGAGCATCGAGAAATTCAACGCATTGTCACCTGAAATAATTGATTACCCCCTGTATTAGCATCTCTGCAGCACACCCACATAACATTGATCATTGATCAAGAGAGCCTCTTAGCCTTGAGCTACAGTATCCAAAGATGCTGAAAGAGTTGAACTCGGCACTTCATATTGTTGATTAAATGCGGCAAATACTGAGCTAATAGTTGTTATATATCGTTTCGATGCTTAGCACGGTCTCCGTTCTTGCGCTGCTTGTCGCTCGGTCCCTAGCAGACCCCGTGCAATTTCAGAGATGCCCCAATTTTCAGGCTACTTATAGCGGAGCCTACTTAGCCGACCGAGACCTTTTTCTCGATGCAAATTTCAAAGAAGTCAATGCCCTCGAGTGGGCGAGCCGTTTCCTTTGGAACAAGAGCATCAACCGGGCACGAAACCCCGGTCAAAAAGATGGCGGGTGCGCTTACAAACCTGCAGGAGGTCACGAAGACGCGTTTGCTATCATGCACCTCTCAGGCACGGAGCATCAGGTAAGCTCTTTGTGACATTATCTTATTTGACCTGTGCGTAGGTTTTCACTTCTCTCTGATGTCTCGTGTCGTTCATAGTATCTTGTTTTCCTATTTAAAAGTTTTTCCTACATGTTGTTACTGGGCAAGCAGTTGGTAAAGCGCTTCGGTTTCGAAAAGGGCATGGCGGCCATGCAGCAATTCACGAATGCAGTGGTGGCTAAACATGCAGCCCAGTGTGCCACACTCCAAATGAATCCGGCGTTCAACCCACCTCTTGCTCGTTATGCGGCCCTCATTCCATTCTACGGTGGACAAGGATACATGGCCGAGACGAACGGCACTCTTCGATTGTCCAGCCGGCGGAAAGGATCGCCAAAGCCGGAGTACGAAGCCAAGGTTGGCAACTCACACACCCTTGCGTCGCCAGAGCTCAAGCTTTGGCAGCTCGCTGCAGTGGTCTGTTCCCTGGCGCCTCACATGGGGAAAGTAGTAGTGGGCGTGTGTGGTGACGCAGAGCGTGACAAGTTGCTTCACTGGGTGACTGTGAAGCAAGCCGAGCAAGCACAAGCGAGTGCTGATGGTAACGGCCCGGTGAATTTCAATAGCTGCTTGAAAGGCATTGACGTAGTGGTACTCCCCTGTGATGACATGCCGGTGCATTTGCCGTTTAAGCTCTTGCAGTGGGCACAATCGCAGCTCCAGACGCAACCCCTTGCTTCGTCTACAGCTAATGCAGGTAGTGGCAAAAGCAGCAGTATGCGTGGCGCACCATGGAACGAAATCGACGGCGTTTACTACACGGAAGCTGACAATGTTCTGATCATGGGCCGTGGCGGTGTGAACTCGGTTGAGGATCCGCCGACCTCCAAAGGGAGAAGACGTAGCAGCAGCAGCAGCAGCAGCAGCAGCACAAGAACCTTGAGAAGCACTGATTTCCCGGACAATACTGCAACTGAACAATTTGACGGCGTGCTTACTGCGGAGGGTGTAAGCGAAATGATGGAACTGGGTAACAAAAACTGCTTTCTAGCTCCGAGTCGCTTTGAGATGAAGATGGTGTCTGCACGGCCAATTCAAGATGATCCATTCAGTGGGCGGATTCTAATTGGCCAGAATGTTTGCCGGCGAGAGGGCCCGCCAGGTCCTGTGACTGTTCAGCAATGATGCTCTTTGCAGCAGCATGGGTGAATATTTGTGTGTTTCCCACAAGCAGTCTCGGTAAGCATCTCTCTAGGTATTTAATTCGGCTCCGGGAAAGTTCCATTTCTCGAATCAGTGGGAATAGCGCCAGCTCCGTGGGATTGCATTTGACCATTGACCGCAGGGATCGGACCAGCTCATCTACACCTGCCTGGCCCATTTAGTATTCAGCTGTGTATGCCCTGTGCTCTCTATATGTATATATTGCCTAGCTTTTTGCGCTTGGAATCACTAGGGAAATCCAATTAAGATAAAGAGCTTACTCGTAAGTTTCTGTGGGCTGTACCTGTGGGGTGTGGGTGTGGGGCAGCAGCTGAGCCCCAAGAAATGCCTCGTGTAGGACATAAAACGCAATGGGCACTCAGACCCCGCCGACTTGATCGGAAGGAATTCGCCAGATAGAGCCTTCTGGAACACGCAGACAAATTCCACAGGTGCAAATACAGATCACCTCTGAAAGTGTGCTATTTCTGCCTTTGTCTTTCTTTGCACTGGAGGAGTATGTTCTAATCCAATATAAGCTGCAAGTCGCCATAGGCAGTAACCAAGAAAACCCACGAGACTGATGGGTTTTCCTTAGGTTTTCCTTCAGCCTTCTAAGTAATCACCGGATCTTCTTCTGAGCCGAGGTGGGTAAAAACCCGGAAAACCCGCGGTTTTCTTGGTTACTGGCCATAGGCAGAACTTTTGCCTGAGCTGATGGTAGGCGTGTTGATGCACAACACAAGCCGCTAAACAGCTACAGCTACACAGCTATAGCTACACAGCTACAGCTACACTCAACACAGCCACAGCGCACAGCCGCACAGCACAGGCACATGAGCACAGTGGAGAACGGGAGAGACCCAGTGATTCTCCCCTGTACAGGGGTTTTTAGTTTTGAGTTTTGAGTTTGGAACAACGGGAAATGGGAAAACGCTAGCTTGAACTTTCCCCGTGTTTCACTATGACGATTACAGCACGCTGTGCATTTACTGCCGTGCTTGTCTGGACATCATGCCATGGATTTCACATAGTTCAGCGCCCTCTACATTCACGTTCAGTCATTCGAATGCTAGCACGACAAAAGTCGTCGACGCAGGTGCCCAACAGAGATAAGCAGCTCGTTGAAGCCGCACCAGCGCCATCTGCAAGAGAGGGTTCTCTTTCTGACGCAGAAGCTCCATCGCGAACCCTCGCGCAGGCTCAACTTCTAGGCTGCGCCGCTTTATGGGGTACGTTGTAATCTAGTTTTAGATGTCGCGTAGCTTTTGTCTTGAAGCGAATTTCTAATCATCTGCACACAGGTACGTACCCCGCTGCTATCAAGCTTCTCTACACCAGTGAAGGCGCTCCGCTTGACGCCTCATTAGTGACGCTGTTACGCTTTGCAATCATGGCGATTGCTTCTGTGTCTGCTTTGGGGCTAAGCGGCCGCGGGCTGCCTTCATTCAACGCTCCGGAAGAGCCGTGGCCTGATCAATTAGTCAAACGCATCCCCTCGTCCTTGTATGCGTGCGCGATTGAGCTAGGTCTGCTAGGATTCATTGGGACCCTGTGCAATGCCTCTGGCTTGCAAACAGTGTCAGCGCTGCAAGGCGGCATCTTTCTTTCGTTTATCAACGTTTTCACCCCTACCGTGAGTTCTTTCGCTGGCGCCACTGAAAAGGAACGCAACGTGCCGTCAAGCATATGGATTGGCTCTGCGTCAGCTCTCGCTGTGTCGGCGTTTGCTTTGATTCCTGATGACGCCCAAGGCAGTGAGGCATTCTCGTTGAGTGGAGCTCTCGATACTATTTTAACCCCAGGCGCGCTCTTGCTGCTTGGCGCCGCTCTCTCGTTTTCCAGCGCCAAAGTTCGGCTTGGAGCACACCTCGGCGCGCAGGACCCAGAATTCCTCGCGGTCACGCGCCTTGTCGTGCAGTTTCTCTTTGCTTTGATAGGATTCCTTGCTTTAGACGAGCCAGAGGCCGTGGGCGCTGCTGTGAACGGTTTTCTTCACACCGGAAGCAGCAGCAGCAGTAGCAGTGGCCTGGCTGACGGACAAACCAACGGCTTATTCGCCGGTGCCGCTGCCTGGGCATCCTCTGTGTCCTCGCGGCAAGCTACACTCATTGTGGTCTCAGCCATTGCGTCTGGTACAGGGGCGACCTGGCTTCAGGCCCAGGGGCAGCGGCAGGTGCCGGCAACGGAAGCTCAGCTGATTTACTCCCTCACGCCCATCTTTTCGGCGCTGTGGGCCTTCCTGCTTCTGAACGAGCCCATTTCGCTGCATGAGACCGCAGGCGGAGCTGGCCTCATTATCGTGGCGTATCTCACGGTCGGAGGAGGTGGTCGCAAGCAGGCCGAAAGATAAAACCAGATGTACATAAACTTTATCATAAACAGTGAAACACTCTGATAAATATATCTCAATGCCCCCAACGCCCCATGCCTCTGTCATAATTATTGTAGTCGAAATTTATAAGGTCTCCTCGAAAAGGCAAATGGTTCTAAGACGTATGCCCGCGTACGGGCACGCATGGCAATGTAGTCAGTCCGAGATAAGAAAATCAGAAGGGAAAAGAAAAGAAAATTTATGGAGTTGCAATAGCAGTAAGGAGGACCGGGAACAGAACATCTCGGTATCTCAACGAAATCTGAGCAATAGCGACTGCCTCTCAAAAAGGCTGCCATGCTTAAGACAGAATTCGTAGATGTGCGCTAAATGCGACGGGAGAGTGGTCAAAGCAAGAAGCTTTACTTCGCCTTCTTTCCCAATCCTTTGAGGAAGCCACTAATGTGGTGCTCCACCGCTTCAGGCTGCTGCGCGTGCAGCCAATGCCCCGCATCCGCCACTTCAGCCCACCCACTGCCAGCCGCTTTGCCCCCAAGCAAGTTTGCAGCCTCGAGGCGCTTCAAGAAGTCGCAGGTGTGAAACAGGCAGCGCTTCTTGGGGCCGTAAAGGTAAAGCAAGGGCACCCCAATGTCTGGAGGAAAAGCCAGAGGCGGCGGCAGACCCTTGCCTAGGAGAAAGCGCAGTGGCGTGCCCAACCAAATTTGAAAGTACGGGTAGCACATCCAGCTGTGGATTTCCCTTGCTTTTCGTGGCACTTTGGTTTCATAGGGGCAGGGTCCGATCAAAAACCACGGGAAAAGCCCCACCATGATGTCGCCGATAATGCTGCTCACGAGCTGAGACACAATAAACGCGCACACCAGCCAAAATTGGTACGCGCTGATGACTATTGCATGCCAGGGCGATAGCTTCCACGGCGTGATGTGCCCCACGTCGAGCGTGACTACCGCATTGACCAGGTCAGGATGCGACGCTACGAATAAGTAAGCAACGAAAGCGCCCCAATCATGAGCGACCAACGTGACAGGCTTACCCTCCGTTTTGGCAATCACTGTGTTTCGCAATCGAGACACGATCTCTACAAATGAGTAGCCCCAGCGCTGAGGCAACTTTCCTCCGCCCAACGTGGTAGTCGAAAGATCGTAGCCTGGGAAACAGGTTTCAATCACCTGCCAATGCGTTGCTTCATGTAAGTCTCTAGGCGCAATGAATAGACACTCGTGGTTGGAACAACTTCAGAGAGACAGCAATGTCTTCGAACAACGGTAGACCTTCTGTACAACACTGCGTAATATCTAGTTTGGGCGTACCGAGTGGCTGGCACGGTATTTCGATGCAAGGCTTTCGAACGAATTGTAATCATCAGGGAAGCCTGGCATGAACACGATAACAGGAGTATCTTTGTGCACAGGCAAGCCTGTCACTTTGTGCGGAAGAGTTACTGATGCTTTTTCTTCCATGGTTCCACGTCTTCGGCGTCTTTGAGTACTGTTAGAGCAGAGCAGAACAACTTTGCTTGAACTATGTACCGGTCTCCTTTGTCACAAGATTTCAAGATTTCGATGCCATCAATCACGGCCCTATATCAACAGGGGACACCCTAAAACCACGGTGTCCCCTGTTATCACTACCGTATCACGCACGCACGGACACAACGACACAACTACTACAGTTTAGCGACACATCAGGCTGTGCGTAGCTTCTCTAAAATACGCAGCGCTTTTGGCGCATATATGCAATTCAATACGCAGGAGTAGACTGTAGACTGACTATAGTGACTTGAAGTAAAATTGAAGCGAAATGATCCCCTTTTGACACATGCCAAGAAGCTTCCTAGTTTTATTATGAGCTTCTTTGCTGTTTGCCTCTTCCTGAAAACTGCGTACGGCGGCTACGTGAACTCCGAGGCTGGCTTTCAGTCTGGCCCGGGAGACACTGCAGACGCCGACGAGATGCCACCCTGGCTGTTGGTTACTAAATCCAGCCCCCCTTCCTCGGGTGGCTCAGAAAACAAAAGAGCCGAATTTTTTATCATTTCATTACTCCCCTCAAGCATTCCAGAGCCAAACACGAAGGTATTTGGACCTCCATGCAGTTTGATGGTGCCAGTTGGGTGGTGTGATCTAATCCAAACCAAGCTCCAAATCCAGAAATTGAATACGGACAGAAGCAAAACAATGACCCGAGCTAAGAGGACGTAGATCCCTCCTCTGTCGCAAAGAACTCTTCTTTTGTGTAAAACTTTCAGGGCGCAGAAGAGCGGGCCGCTTTAGGCCATTATAGCCACTTCCGTGGCTACTCGGGAAAGGCTAGCTAATTGGTGATCAGCCCCTTTTCTGGCATAAGCTGCGGTGCATCCCACCAAGTTTCTTATTTACGTTTTTCTTGTATTTTCCCCTGTCCCTATCCCTAGTCTTTGCTGAGTAGGATGGCGAAAGCTGGTCTGCAGCTGTATTCACAGACAAACCTGCGTCTAACGAGGAAATTATTTGGATTCACAAATGAAAATATATTTCCGTTATTCCTGGCCTTTGAAAATCCGGGGCCTGTCTCAAAATAAATCGTTTAAAAGAAATGCTATATTCTTAATAATTGAGACATTAAAACACGAAAAGAATGCAAAGAATTTAGAAATCATCCAACATCCAACATTTAAAATCCAACGGACATTATTTTCGTGGACTAACGGAACAGATTTCCAACACACTTGGCACGTGGCACTCGGGGCTTGAACAGGAACTTTAGCTTGAGCATGTGCTTAGAGCTATTGAATATCCCTTAAATCCGGCTTTTTCTTTTTTCGCGAAGTGACCTTCCTTCCCCCCTTTGCGTTTGCCTTCACCCCTCACCCTTCCGTCCATCCTACATCCTTAATCGGCTGTGGTTCGTCGGCGGGCAAGCGGGCAAGAGAAGGGTCGAAATTTCCGTTTCCGCGGAATTCCCGCGCGATGGCTAAAAATTCACTTTACGTGTTATTTGCGCGAGTTTTCCGCGCCGTAGACAAAAAGGCTATAACCTTTAATCAAGAACCAGAACTTACCAGAACCAGAACCAGAACCAGAACCAGAGAACTAGGTTCGGTTTCCCGCGGGAGGAAAGGGAAATTTTTACCAATTAGTGAATTAGGCGCGATTTCCGCGACGGGGATTTAGCAGTGCCTTTATGACCACGGCACGGAAAAAACGCGGAAAACCCGCGGAAATCCCACGTGAAGTGAAAATTTTAGCCATCGCGCGGGAATTCCGCGGAAACGGGAATGGGAATCGGAACCTACCACTTACTACTTACCAATCAATCTTTTATAGACCCTGCGACTTTTAATATGGGACTTCGTTGGCTGATTCATAAACCTCCGTGCCGATAAAATCGTTATTAAGTTGGATGCATATGTCAAAATTTTACTTGGATTTCGGTGTTGTAAAACCGCCGTGCTTGGAAAGGAGAAACAAAATTCGTAATCATGGAATCGCGCGTGTAACTTCGTGTAACCCGATTACTCCTCCTGGACGTCCATGAATTCCTCCTTCTTCGGTTCCGTCGGCTCAACCGAAGGAGCTACCTCGGGAGCCACAGCAGGGGTTGGGGCAGGTTCTTCCGCTTTTACAATCGCCATTTCGTTGGAGGAGGGGGCCTTGGCCGCTTCCAGCTTCGACGCCGCAGCAGCGAGGGCAGACGAAGACAACTCCTTCACGCCAGCAACTGCACCCTTGGACTTGCACACCTCAAACGCATCGTACCCTGTTAATTTCAATACCTCGGCCGATTCCTTCGCGACTTGCACCACTCCTTTCGTGGCCAGGTCATGCCGGGCGTAGCCGACCATTTCTCCAAGCAAAGTCCTCGCTGGTTCCACGTTCGAGGCCACGGCGTTGTAGTATGGTTGCGCGCGCTCCAGGTATGGGGTTGCAGCGGAAGCGGCGGAACTGAACGGCTCTTCACTCAATTTGCGCGTTACGAGCGCTTTGGCGTTTGAGAGGGTGGCATCTTCGTACTTCTCGTGCGCCCAGGTCTTCGTGGAGGCTGCCCTGGCTTTCACCGATTCGACCCGAGCCGCAACGCTGGCCTTGGTCTCGTTCGCTTTCGTGTGCGCGTACTCTACGTACTCGTCGATTTTGGCGTCGCCGGTGTTGAAGGCCGCTGCGAGCAGTGCGTCGACACGCGCCAGGTCGGTCGGCAATTCTACAGGGGCTTTCTCCTTCTTCTCGCCGTCGGAAGCAGGGAGCACCTTCACGATGTAGGGTTCAACCGCAGGGACGCCTACGGTGAGCACTTTGGTCATGGCCGTCTCAAGGAGGTCAGAGGCCATTGCCGGGCAATAGGTAGAGTACACGGTCTTGGTCGTGGAGTACAGGCCCTGCAGGGTGAGCAGTGCTGGGCGAGAGTGCGTTTTTGGGGTGCTCAACGCCACTTGAGTAGGCGACGAGTCAGTCGAAACTGACATTGTGGTCTACAAGGATAAAAGGAAGAGGGGTGCGTTCAATACGTAAGTGAGGGGTGAAGCTTGCGACAGGTTGTAAACAGTTCTTTGGAAGAGAACGGTTCCAATGTAAAGAACTTGAGTCAATAGATATTCACGACACACGCTTGGAAAGCATTCTTGGCTGAATGACTGCATACTCGAGAATATGATAGGAAGAGTACTAGCAAGTTTCTTCATGCGACGAAGGAGTAGAGAGAGTAACGGGGTGCATACCGTGGTGGACATGATGGGGTTCGTCTCTTGAAGGATTGACGAAAATGATGAAGGTGACGATGCGACGATGATTCCAGCATCCATCGTGCCATCATCTGGCGCGTCGATCCTTTGTTCCCGACGGTTCATTTATGGTTCTAGATTTGGTTCATGCCACATGAACCGACGGGGTTGATTGCCTTTTTTGATGTGAATGCCTTCTTCTCGTTCGTTCTCGCTTGACACCTTGTTGGTTCAACTAACTGGCTGCCTTCTTTCCCTAACATGAAGCTTACCACCGGCCGCGCGGCATCTCGGCAATTATTGAGATCCGCGCGAGGTCTTGACCATAGCTTCCGCCCTGCACCTTCATCATCTCCATGGCTCACGGTAAGCAGCTGCGGACTGACCATGAGGATGCAACGTAGCCGCCACTCAAAAATGTGCCTAATGTACAACCTTGAGCTTTTATTTGAAGCGCGACGCGACTGAATGAAATGCGCAAGCGAGCTTAATAGCTAGAAATAATGGGGCCGGCTGAGTTATCCTTTTCTTGTCTCTCAAAATGATGGTGACGCTGTTCTGATTTTGCAGAAATTTTGTGATCAGAACCATTTTTAGATATATATCCTTCACCACCAATCAATCGTGAACCCTCTCTAACTCCTTTAATTTTTTAGGCCCAAATTCAATCAGTGCTGGTATCGTCTGCACCGTCTACTAGTATGGCGACGCGACTTCACCGTTCGTTTTCTTCCATGCCGAAGTCACCGAATGTTGACACGGCAGCGGATCACGGAGTTACGCTCGAGGAAGTGCACTTAAGCGCGTCACAGCGACTCTGCCCGCCTTTCTCTACCATGCAGGAGCTCGTGACCAACTCCGTGGAGCGCTTTGCTGATCGCGAAGCTCTAGGAACGAAGAAGGTGCGTAAACATTGGGGCGATGACAAGCAAACCATCATCACTGCCATCACTACCCTTGTGCCACTGCTGCCGCGGCTGTCCTATTGTCGAGGCTTTGTGTTCACGAAGAGAGAGCACCTTGCTTTCTATTATTGTAAGCGTACAGTGGAGTTACCTTTTCAAAGCTGTTTTGCGGCGGTCTGATTTCCGTAATCTCTTTCAACTCTTCATCCTGACAGGACGGTAAGTACTCCTTCATGACCTACGCCGATGTAGGCAATGCTGTGGAAGCCGCGCGGGCGGGGCTCGCAAACCTCGGCGTTCAAAAGGGCGACATGGTGGCCATGATCAGCCGCAACCGGCTGGAGTGGATGCAAACGGCGTACGGAGGATACGGCCTTGGGGCCGTGAATGTGCCCATGTAAGTTTGAAGTGTCTCTGCCCTTAATTTTCAGCACCGAAATTGCCTCATGAACAATGACGACGTGTTGGTCGAAGCAATTTTTGCTTCTACCCTTTTTTATTCTCCCACATTTCCTCAACATGTATATTTCAAGCTGTATTTCTGTCTTGTTCGCAGTTTACTTTTACCTTTTGTTGGCTCCTCACGTGCCTTTATCACGCCAATAGGTACGAACAACAAAAGGAAACCGATTGGAAGTACTGCGTGGCCGATTCTGGGGCCCAAATTCTCATCGTGGGGCCCGAAGACATTTACCACAGCGTGAAGAAGTGGGCTTACGCTGCAGGGGTGCGGCACGTGATTTGCTGCGACCTGCCGAGCAGCCACCTGGACTCGTTTGAAGCCATGTGCGCCAACGGCCTCGCGTCGGAGCATGCCAAGGCGCCGCTGGTGCCCGTCGAGCCGTCGGACTTGGCAACCTTGATCTACACCTCGGGCACCACCGGCACCCCCAAGGGGGTGATGCTGAGCCACGGCAACTTGGCGAGCAACGTGAAGCAAGTGGTGGACCACAGCATCGGCGACGTAAGTTGGAGTGTGTCTCTTTGGGGTTTTGGGTTTATTTAACGCGTGTGTACGAGAGAGAGCTTTTTTTTTTTCAATTGATTTGCGGCTAGGCACAGTTTTTGTTTATTGCTTGATCTCGCGTGAATTCTTCACGGCGTCTGTACGTACTACGTACATGTTTTCCTTACCTTTATTCAGGAGGAACACCCGAATTACGGAGTGAGTCTTCTCAGCTAACAACTGCGAAGTCGGCATCTTGTCCAAATCAGCTCGTGTTACTAAATCAATTACTTAATCACCTCCTTTTTAATCTCGGACAGCCCCATGCATTCACTTGCATTTTGAACCATTCCCACAGCCCATATTTTCGAGCGCGCACTCTTCCTATTATATTACGTCCCCTTCTTGAGTGATCTGATGTTCTGACTGTTGTTTCTCTATCTATGTGCTCGTGCGATACCCGCGCATGTTCTTATTTTTGTCCGCAATGGTGCATCACCGCCTGAAATGCATGAACACAGAACTCGGACCCGCCCCTAACCAAGGACGATCGGTCGCTCGCCTTCTTGCCGTGGGCCCATTCTTACGGCCAAACCTGCGAGCTTCACTCCGGAGTGGCTCTGGGCGCCAGCGCAGGCATCGCGGCGGGTGCTCCTGGAGACTCGGTCGAGCTGCTGGCCAACATTCAAGAGGTGTGTGTTCGCTTGATGTGATCCCTCATTTGTGAATAATGGAAGAACTATTTGCGACTCTTCCTAAACAATATTCTTTGCCAATTTATGCGCATGCTTTACTTTTTTTTTGTAATACGCGGCCTACAGGTAAAACCAACAATCATTTTCAGCGTGCCCACCCTGTTCAAGAAGCTTTACGACGGCGTCAACGCGAAGATCGCCAACGAGCCCTCGAAACTCACCCAATTTTTGATGAAGCGCGCGCTATCCGTGGGGTCGCAAGTCGCCGCGCACAAGCGCGAGGCCAAGCCCATTGGCTCTTGGCTCGGCTTTCAGCACCGTTTCTTGGACAAAGCCGTGCTCACCAAGATGCGCGCCCCCCTCGGGGGCAGGCTCAAGACTGCGATTGTCGCGGGCGCCCCCACGCCAGTGCCAGTAGTGGAGTTCGTTGAGTCTCTAGGAGTGGTGATGACGGAGGGGTATGGCCTGACGGAGACCTCGCCGGTGCTGTCGATTACCTTTACGGACCCGACAGATTCGGTGCTGGGCTCGGTGGGGAGGGCAGTGCCGCGCACCCAAACCAAGCTCATGGATCCCGACACGCTGGAGGAAGTGCCCGAGGGCTGCGAGGGGGAGCTGTGGGTGTCGGGCCCCCAGGTTATGCAGGGCTACTGGAACAAGCCCGAAGCCACCGACGAAGTGATTGTGGTGGACAAAGCCACCGGCCAGCGGTGGTTCCGGACCGGCGACCTGGTGACCATGGTCGGGCCCGACAAGAAGCATCTGAAGATTACAGGGCGGTCCAAGGACCAGTACAAGCTCGAGAACGGCAAGTACGTGGCCCCCGCGCCCATCGAGCAAGCACTGAGCATGTCCAAGTTCGTGAACCAGTGCGTGCTGTACGGCAGCGGGAAGCCCTACAACGTGGCGGCGGTGGTACCCGACTTTGGGTGCGTGGCCGAAGAGCTGGGCATTTTGGACTGGTACGACCCGATTGCCCTGTGCAAGGACCCCAAAGTGGTGGACTTGCTGCACGAAGAGGTGCGATCTACTTTGGACGCGCAAGGCGTGAAGAAGTACGAGCAGCCCCGTAAGCTGCTGTTGATTGCCGAGCCCTTTTCGGCCGCGAATGAAATGCTCACACCAAAACTTTCCATTCGCAAGCCCAACGTCATCAAGGCTTACAAAGCAGATTTGGACGCCCTTTACCTTGAGAAGTAAAAGAGGCATCAAGATTCGCCTCTAGAGGCCCTATAGTGAAAGCGCATTCGAGCACCCACATACGCCTGACTTGTACAATTACCACACGCATGGTACGCAGGCAAACATTTTTGAGCTCTTTCCTTTTCTTTTCTTTGATGGGCCGAGG
>Ga0307931_1000501_pt1 | contig 24680 bp, 18 predicted proteins | sample OrgLakmetageno47_FD_201816 | JGI IMG/M metagenome (GOLD analysis project Ga0307931, IMG submission 201816) | Saline water microbial communities from Organic Lake, Antarctica - #47 | ecosystem: Environmental > Aquatic > Non-marine Saline and Alkaline > Saline | place: Antarctica: Organic Lake...
AAAAGACGTCAAGGTCAGACATAGATATTAGCAAGGCCACGTGGTCATACTAAGGTGTTACCGAGGCAAGGTGGTCATACTAAGGCATTACTAAGGCAAGGTGGTCCGACTAAGGTGTTACCGAGGCAAGGTGGCCGACTAAGGTGTTACCGAGGCAAGGTGGTCCGACTAAGGTGTTAGCAAGGCAAGGTGGTCCGACTAAGGTGTTACCGAGGCCACGTGGTCATACTAAGGTGTTACCGAGGCAGGGTCGCCATACTAAGGTGTTACCGAGGCAGGGTCGCCATACTAAGGTGTTACCGAGGCAGGGTCACCATACTAAGGTACTAAGGTGTTAGCAAGGTGGGGTGGTCAGACTAAAACGTTACCGAGGCAGAGTGGCCTCCCTAAAATTGATCCCTGACGGGGGGGATTTCGGGGGCGCCGTTGGCCATCGGAACCGATTCTTTTCTCTGTTCCCGAAAGCCAGAAATCCACGTCATGCTTGAGATATTTTCAGAGCTTGTTTAGCTCGAAAAGCGTAGCCACCATGACACGGAGGCTTGCAGCCCTAGTTGGGCTGACGTGCATAGCCAGCGTATCGTCTTTCCGGATGGTGGGCTACTCGATCCCTGTTTTCAATATATCGTCAGCTGACTACGTGTTCATGAAACTCACCACTACTACACGCTTATCATCCCCTCTACATAGGTAATGCCGCGTCAGCACCTAGGCAGGCTGGCCGCCCCGTTAAAAGCTCAGCCAGCCTGCCCTGTTGACGAGCTTCCGAATCCAGACATTAGCTTTCTAGACCAGAGCGAGATGGTCTCCAAGCCGGATGTTGAGAAGGTGAGGTGCTCGGTGGTTCTTTGCTCTGATGCAATGCTACCCCTAACTCCTACCCATTCTTTTGAATCTATTACAGTCTCCAGATGCGATGGTCTACCCTCTTTTTCCTCTCGGTCAAATGGTGTACTTGCCGGGCACTCAGCATACGCTCAACATTTTCGAGCCGCGGTACATGATATCTTTCGAGCATATTATTATAGTCATGTCTAACAGTTCTGTAGTAGCAACATCAGCAGAAACCCACTTAATTGGAAGTGTGGGTTCGAGGCCGCAGTCCTACTATGCAAAGATGCAATTCAATAAATATATGCATGTCGTTATTCTTTAAAACCTATTTCATCCCTCTCAATCACACATATCAACTATGCTTCTTATGGGGTGGGGTTCTTCAGCTACCGCAAGATGTACAACGACATTTTGATGAGCGGTTCCCGTAGTTTTGCCGTGTGCATGACCTCAGAAGACGGCCAAAGGGTCGCTGAAACGGCCGCTATTTTCTACCTGGAAGACTTGAAAGAAGTTTCGGAGCAAACTGAAGACAAGTGAGTGTGTCTTGCGTCCTGTGCCCGTGTGAGCTTACACGTCTCGTGTAGCCCGCACACGAATCCTACGAATGGAACAAGCCAGCAAGTTGTGTGGGTTCAGAAGTACGCCTTTTCTTCGGTGTAGTGTTGAACCATAGGGCTTTAAACTTCATAAATGAATTGCTTTGAATTACAGGGTGAAGTACGTGTGCCAGCACAAGGTGCTGAAGCGGGTGAAGCTGCAGAAAGTGCTCAACCCCAAAGCGTGGCGGGACACCAGCACCTACCTCCAGGTGGAAGTCAGCGACATCGACAACGAGCAAGCGCTCATGAGCCAGGGGGCGCCCATCGCGTCGTCGAACAGCAACGACAACAGTGACGAAAACGCCGAAATGTCGGCCTTTGACAAGCTGGAAAGCACGGTGGAGGCGGTGGAAGCGGCGGCGGCTACGATTCTGGCGGAAGCGACCCAGACGGAGAAACCGGCGAAGAACGAGTCGGCGACGGCGGCCGAACAGGCAGCGATTGACGCGGCGTTAGCGGAGGAAGAGTTTTTGGCCGATTACGAAGAGCTTTGCCGCGACATGGATGAGGTAAATGATTAATGGAATTGAGGCGCTTTTGAATGTCACACGACGCCGTTCGTGAATCCATCGGCGACTTCGTTCTCGCTGCTTGAGTCTCTACGAGCTAATGGTTGCTTGCGCGTAACTCTACTTTAGTAAAAATCACGCAACGAGGACTAGAAAGTGCCCAAGCCTAACAAATGCATGCTCATGCACGTAGTTCACGTACACTTGTGCGCACGCTCCAACAGGTGGTCGAGTTGCAGAACTCGTTCGGCGAAGAGCCCCGTTTCTCCCCCAACCTCAAAGGGGTGTTCCGGCCGGCTACCCTCGTGGGCGCTGCTGCCGAACCTCAGCTGTGGGCCCTCGCGTCGCTGTGGCAGGTGACATATGAATAGGACTTTAGGGTTTTTCGGCCTCTTTTCTCCGTTTCTTCTCTTTTCCGGGCTGTCCCTCGAGCCTGGACGGCGACACGGGCCTTTCTAGAGTTTTACGTTCTTTTTTACTTACTTTCTTCTTTTGAATACTTCTTTTTTTCTCTCTTCTCCGGTATGGTCCTGTGGCGTGCACTGTTGCCTCTGTGACTATTCTTTGCGCAGACCTTCATGACGGAGAGGGTGAGCGACGTGCAGCGCCGCGGCAGCGCGGAAGTCGAGAAAGTGCTCATGGAGTACCTCACCAAAAATGGTAAACGCATGCTCTTGAAAAATATCCTAACTGATTGGAATTATACTAGGCGCAATGAAGTGAAAGCCTTTCGCATTCCATGCAGCAGAAAATCTTGGGAGACGATTTCTTTACAGCGTTTTTGATGTCATCATGAACCTCAAACGCACCTTTCTTACATCAATTCATTTTTGTCTGCACTGTATCTTTTTTTCCAACGAACGCGAACGTAACATAAAAACCAATCAAGGCACGATTGACGTGCAGAAGCTCGCGGGCAAAGAGCTCACGGTGCCGGCCAAGCTCCAGGCCGAAGTGCGGGCCATGACGGCACGCGTGCGCGAAGACATGGCCGAGAAAATGCCAACCACCACCTTGCCCTACCAGCAGCTGCTGCAGACTCCCGAGCGCGGGGAACGCGTACGCATTTTGCGGCGCATTGTGGTCGAAGAAAAGCGCCGGTTGGTTGCCAAGAAGTCGTTGCGCTCTCTCTTCTCATAGTTCGCTATCATTGAAAAAGGCCACGGGGGAACTGCTGATGGCAGAATTGGTTTTGATATGCATGAAAGTTTGATATTTGGATGTCGCGGCTGAGAGCTTACGCATGGACATAAACATGCTTTTCTATTAAAAATTTTGCTCGTCGAAACGGGGAATTAAGTATCCTTGTATATAGTATATGAAATATAGACGTATGATTGACTGGTTTTTCCGTTTTACGTTCAACGAAATCACAAATCAGTTGCATGGGGTTCTCTCTAAATATAGGATGCATTCGCATCCGCTATTTTCTCCGTATGGAAATATGTAGCAGTAAGAAAGTCAAGAATGGCGAAGGGTTATCTTAAGTCCATCCAGGATTCGTCTTTAATTGAAAATTTCAACGCCCACCTCTTCAAGGAAAGCTGGAGGCTGTATAACTATGAATCGCTAAAACACACACAAGGAGAATACGGGGGAGGCGCGTCAGTATAACGTAAGGGCGCACACGAAGCCATCGCAGCTCACTTCAAAGAGTGCGCGCGCATGAGGCTCCGCACAATACAAAAGCGTGGGGCCAAACGGATGCTGCCCGTCCCCATTCTGCACCGCAAAATGCGGCCTGCTACCTAGAGATGCATCAGCATTATTGCTGCTGATGCTGCTGTTGTTTGTGACTCCAGCGTTGACATTACTAGTGGCGCCAGAATCAACCAAACCTGAGCTTAATGACATTCCAAACAGGCGCGCTTCAAGTTCAGCCCACGGAGTTGCTACTGTAACGAAGGATGGTGGCTCATCTGATGGTGGGGTAGCAGTGGTGTCTGCCGCATGCATCGAGGATGCCACAGTACTATAGACCTCCTGGCTTGAAGCTGCCATGTCATCCGATAACGCAAACGCGACTTGGTTCTCCGCATTCGATTTTGCTTCAGTCGCTGCCCTCATTGCAAGCTGCACAGCCGCTTCTGCTTCTGCCTGTGGTGCATCAATAGGTTCGCGTGTGGCAATTTCAGTATCATCGAGTCCTTCCTTAACTATCGCAGTGGTGTCAATCTCTTCTGCTGCTTTCGCTTTCTCAACTATCTTTGAATCACCAGCTGAGGAGTCTCCTTTTCCTTTCTTCTTTTTCTTCTTGCTCGACGATGTACTACTAGTAGGTGCTGTATTCGCGACTTCTGCACCAACAAGTGCAGGCTTTTTGTGGAGCGTTGAAGTAGGTGAAGTAGTCTCAACATTCACAGTCGCAGACGCTGTAGAGACAACCAGTGCGGGAAGCGGCTGTTCTCTCACTGCAATGTCGTCAGTGCTTTGCGCCGCTGATACGGACACTCCCGCTGAGGCCACCGAGGATATTTGAGTCTCTGTCATTGGACCAGATGCAAGGTTAGGGTGATCCTGCAGCGGCTGAGGAGCCAAGGTTGTTCGCGAAGTTGATAACTTCTTTAGAGGGAGGCCAAAGATCGTGTAATAGCAGCGATCGTAGGTCATGAAGTCTGGGCGGCCTGGCAAATTTGCAGTCAAGTGCACTTTGTGCACCACATGTAAAGATCCATGAAATTGCACGTCCAAACCCGCATCGGGGTACCCGAAGAAATAGTCTCCTAGAAAATTTTCACCGTCAAAGGTACCAGATCTTCCTCCACTTCCACTGCTGCCTCCGCTGCTGCTGAGATTGAGAGCTGAGCTGCCGCTGTAGCCACTAGTGCTGCCCTGGGCATGGAGAGAGCCAAGATGGCCGCCAGCACCTAGGCCAGCAGTGCCTGCTGCGTTCATGGCTGCTGCCACGGCTGCTGACGCTTTGTTCGCAGCTCCGTGCGCTCGTGGGTCGTGTTGATGAAACACGGTCGTTGGAGGGCCTAGCAACGCCATGACGTCTTGCGGAGTGGACTTCCCAAGTACCATATTGCATGCACTCCCCTGGCCGCGGTCAGGAAAGGAAAGCACTGTTGGAGAATCAATTGCCGTGAATTCTGAGTTTGCGCTTGGTGCATCGATGTTACCGCTTTCGCCACTACCGCTAGTGCTGCCGTTCAAACACACGTGGCAAGGCTCCATGTAGCGCAGGCCGCCCCCGGATTCAAGCGGTGGCAGCTGTGGAACGTGAACGTCGTGGCCGTGAAACAAATAGAGCCGTTGCGCACCGGGGCAACCCAGCGGCGGCTGAAACGCGAGGCCTGGCGCGGCGAATGCAGGCTCCAGCTCTGGCGGCACGGGAAACTCAAACGCCACTCCTTGAAACTGGAGCATGAACACTACGCTTTCTTGACCGCTTTCTGATGGGCTACAATCGCAGCTCTCGCTGCTTTCGTTGTTGCCATACTTCTTGAACCTTTCCAGCTGGCCTGGGTAAGTAGGACCAAAGAGCGCGTAAGCGGCCTGAAACGACGGTGGGCCTGCAGCTCCAGTGAAAGGTTGCCCGCTGTCGCCTGCCAGGAGCGTTACTTTGGTTGGGTCAAACACGTGTACGATGACGAGCCGTTGGTGCAAAGCGTGAAACCGCATCCTTAACCCTAACGAAGGAAGCTCGAGGACCGTGTCTACACTGTAAGGCCGCGTTTCGTCCGCAACAATTTGCACTGGTACCTCAGTCAAGTGCTCCTGCAGCTGCCCGAGGCAGTCGCGGATTGACATGCCCACCTCCACCACTAAGCCTTGCGGCCAGCACAGCCGAGCACTATGCCCGCCGCTCTGCGGGTAAAAGGAAACTGCGGTAGCTTGGGCCATTCTACTCTAGATATCTACTTATATTTCTGAAAGTTTTACTTCAGTCAGCCATTTACCAATTCCAATGTTGCAATCCACGCCTTTGATAGAATAACCTGAAAATAATAGAAGTCCGTACTCTAAGCGCTGTTATGCTTGAAAGACCGCTCGACTTCAGAAACGATTTATGTGAAGGACTCAGGCTAGTGAAAAGTGCAAAATTGAGTACGAAGAAGTAGTGCTGACGGAGGAGCTGAAGTAGGAAGATAAGAAGTTAGTTGTTACTCCGTAACTCCGTTGCAAATATTTGTCAAAGCTCTAATAGCTCAAAGCAATCAAAGAAGATGAAAGCTGAATATGAAAGTGTTCACCTTTGTTTTGTTCTGTGTCGAATTTCTCATCACGAACCTTCCGAACATTCCAAGATTCCAGAATATCTGCATCGCATGATTGCATACTGGCTGGGCAGCCAGCTGGGCAGCAACAGCAACAGCAGAAGCTGGAATTCTAATCGCAGCTGTAGCTCGATGCCTGAAATCTACACTGCCACCTGATTAGCAATTCAGCAACGTCATTGTAGAATATACCCCTTTACCTCTTCTGTAGGCAAGTTTCTCAACTAGCAGAGGGCTATCATATCGGGCCTCCAAGGCCTGAGAGCCGAACACAGAAAAGTCTATCTGTCTTACTGCGCAATACGGCTGCAAAAGGTGCAGTATCACAAAGACAGGAGTAAAGCAGGCTTTGATTATTTACAGCGTATTTTTTTAGACGCCTAATATTACAAAGATGATGCGAGTACTTGCTCAGAGGTCAACGAGCGCTACTCGGATAGGACAACCTGTGCACAGAACCATGCCACATGCCTTGCTTCGAGCGTTCGCGTCGTCGCCTGTGGTTGAACGGCCTTCTCGCGCGTCTCAACTAGCAAGGCTCCGCAGTGATGAATTTGATGTGGTTGTAGTGGGTGGCGGTTGCACTGGTGCGGGTATGGCCCTCGATGCCGCTACACGTGGCCTGAAAGTTGCCCTCATCGAACGCGATGGTAAGCTTGAGTTCAATGACTAAAGTGACCTAGTACAGAACAAGGTGCTTGCAGGATACCAAGGTTTATTATCTACTGTGCCACCAATCTATTGATCCGTAGATATGCACGCATTTGCAATTGTGATCGTGATCGCATTTTATGCGGTCCTAGATTTTGGCGCAGGAACTTCGTCGCGAAGCACAAAACTTCTCTGGGCAGGGTCCCGGTACTTGGTACAAGCCTTGGTGAAGTTGTTTCGCCCAGTATCTTTAGCTTCACCAATCTCAAGCGTCCGCAGCTTCTTGCAAGATTTCAACATGGTGCTTAACTGCCACAAAGAGCGCGCATTTTTGTTGCGGGAGCAGCCCCACCTGACACAGTGGCTTCCTATAGCAGTACCCATGGACCGTTGGTTGCTTTGGCCCAAACCACCATTCGACTACCCACCGGCTGCCCTTGGACCCCTTGGTCTATTTGCAGTCTTCTTCAAATTTTACGACCTCCTCGGCGGGTGGTGCTCACCACCAAGCCACATCATGACCAAATCGCGCACGTTGCGCAAATTTCCTCAGCTCAACGACAAAATACACTACTGCTGCGTGTTTTATGAAGGTGCTCACAACGACAGCCGTACTGCGCTTGCACTTGCTTTGACCGCTGCCAATCATGGTGCGGCCGTGGTTAATCACACTGAAGTAGTGGACTTCGTGCGCAACAATGACGACCCAACTTCGAGTGATAGAGTCACTGGCGTGATGTGCCGAGACCTAGTGGACCCAACTGCAGCTCCGTTCGAAGTCAAGGGCAAGTCAATAGTGCTCTGTGGTGGGCCCTTTACGGACCAACTCCGTGAAATTGAACACCGCAGCATGTCAAGTGCTACTCGTACGACTCCAGCTGTACAGGGCGCAAGTGGGATTCACGTGGTGTTGCCGGGTTACTACGCGCCGTCAGGGATGGGCATGGTGGACATGGACACGAGCGACGGGCGGTTTCTCTTTTTCTTGCCGTGGCTCGGCCACACGCTCGTGGGCACCACTGACTCGCCTGAACCGTCCCCTACGATGCGGCCTGAGCCTCCCGAAGTCGCGATTCAATGGGTTTTGGACGAAGCCTCGAAGCACTTGCGCATGCCAGTGCGACGGCAGGACGTCCTCTCCGCGTGGTCTGGCACTCGTCCTCTCGCGTCAGACCCGCATGCTTCGTCTACTGCGGGCACCGCACAAGCCAGTCGTGACCACGTCGTGTCCGTAGACCCAGCATCGGGCTTGATGTTTGTAGCAGGTGGTAAGTGGACCACGTACCGCGAAATGGCAGAAGACGCTGTCAACCAAGTAGTGCAACGCCTACGTAGCGACGATGGCAGCCAGAGCAGCAGCACTAGGAGTAGCCAAAGCACCGCAGGAACATGGGGCCCCTGCGTGACGCTGACAACGCCGCTTGAGGGGCGTGAAGGGTGGGATCCTTTATTGGCGGTGCGCTTACAGCAGGCCGTACCGGGCTTGCCAGCGTCACAAGCCCAGCATTTGGCGTCAACTTACGGCGGCCACGCACTCAATGTCTTATCTTGCGTGCCCAAGGCGACGGCAAGTGCAATGAATGAACCTACACAGACTGAAAAGTCAAACAGATCTCAGGATACAAGCCTGAAAACAGAAGGAAAGGCGGTCAGCTCAGAGCCAGTGCCAGGCCACTTGTTGGTACCAGGGTTCCCATACGTCGAACAGGAAGTAGTGTGGGCAGCGCGGCATGAGTACTGTTCTACAGCAGCTGCGGTAAGGCTTTAAAGTTGTACCATGTGCTTATGCAGTGGAACGTAGTCATGGCAACTATGCCTACAGATTATTGTGTATTGGCTTTTAAAGCTTACGAATGTTAACTAAGCGGTGAACCTTGATCAGGTACTTGGTCAACGCACGCGGTTAGCTTTCCTCGACACGCGCGCAGCCTCTGAAGCACTTCCTCGCGTCGTCGAGGTAAAAGAGCATCTTGTAAATTTTGGAATGGTCAAAGGAAGCGCAGGAGTCTTTCCTATTATTTGCATGTGGTGTGCGTTCAGTTTTTTCAGATAGATGCTATTCAAATAGTTTTCATTCACAAACGCATGATACTTCCCCATTCTCTACATACACATCCATATATACACACGCATACATCACAGCTTCTTGCATCTGAGCTTGGGTGGTCTGATGCACGCACCGAGGCCGAGCATGCCGACGGAAGGGCCTTTATAGCGACTTTTTGCGGTCCTGTACCCAAGGACCACACGGCTGCTGACACAGCTTAACCTACCATTGCGAGTGCCGGTGTCCACGAGGCAAACAGTATCTAGATGCCTACAAGCCATGAACAAAAAGATTGTACTATATCTTTACTCGGACTTCTTGCACCACATTTTCTTGATAGCTACGGAATTTGCCCGGAGGTGGGCTCATACATGTGGTGGGAGCCTCTGAGATTTTCTAAAGAGGCGTGTGCCTCTATGCTTATAAAGCAATTGTGCGGTTTCAAGATGAAATATAGTTGTCATTTCCAGAATACTGGTTTCAAGGTGGCTTTGCGGCTTGCTGCATAGAGATCCAGCCACTTCGCTGTTGGAGTTTTTAGTAACATCGATACCGATATCAAAGCTGGGATATGCATTTTTTAAAGTGGAGTGGCTATCGATGAATGTGGCAAAGCAATTTTTAATGCAAGTTTCCTTGCACAGCAGAACCATCTTACTTCCTAGTTCCTAGCGAGTATCGATAGCTAAAGGCAAACTCGTGCTAGAATACACATAACCCAGTTGGACTTGTCCTGGAGTTTAAAAATCTACGTACGACTTAATCACTTAAAGCAACTTACAATTGGGCGACTACTATACTACTTACTATCACACCGGGGTAATAAAAATTATCTCCTCTACGGTACGTAGTAGGACACTACCCGTTTTATTTTACGAACCTTTAATAATATTTTCAATACGGCAAGATATCTAACTCATTCTAAAGTTTGCAGTCGTCAGGCCTCTTCATCCTCCTGCTTATTCGGGGCGCATCTTGGACACCTCGACGAATGCTCAGTGACTTCCTCAGTGTTTTTATTTGTTTCCTTGTCATACCAACTTTGATTGATAAATCACTGTCTGAAGCAACTCCAACGTTTGCTATGTCTTCGATACTATCCACACCCAACCCGAGTAGAATCTTCGTAAATTCACTCAGACCCGCATCTTCCATAAAATCTGCGAGTTTGCCATGGACTTCTGTAACCTCAACGGAATTGATTTCCTGGTTAGACTTAAATTCGCTGCTGGGAGAAACTCCACTTTCAGACTCAGCCTTCTTGGTTCTAGTAGGGCCAACACACCGTAGTTGGGGCTCCAATCGATGACCAGATGGATAAAAATGGTAGTTCTGCAACCTATCATTGTTGCCTTGCATAGATGCTTGCTTTTGCTCTATCTCCCGGATCAAGTTATGTATGGTATCTGCGCGTGCACGAACGCTGACTAAGTGTTCGCATTTGCGTACTACGTTAAATGTGCGGTCCACGTCCTCTAACTCCGTAGTTTTTGAATCTGGACAAGTAATGTCTACTGCCGCGGAAGGAAACAACGAGTCCGCGATGGCCGCTGGCCGGGGCTTTAAAGCATCCAAGTCTGGCGGATTCCAGTCTGCTTGATCATTAAGATAAGCTCGAGGAAGTGATTTATCGAGGCGTTTAGCATTCCACATTCGAGTGCGGCAAATATAGAGGAGTCCAAGAAGCAGTATTGATAATCCTAGAATTGAACTTGACGCGATGCAAAATATTTTGACATTGGGTGGCCCCACCTGGATGACAGGATCATTGCTAAAGGAATCACTTCGTGCCGAAGTTGGCTTGAGTGTTGGAACAGAATCATCCAACACTGTTGCCACAGTGTTAGTAGCAACAAGGGTGTTAGCCTTCACTGATTCGGAGGAAAGATATTTGTTCACATGGATTCTCTTCTCCAAGTGGAAGACGTCAATGTTCGCGTTAAAAGCAGTCATAAATATATCATTGAATCCCGTGAATACGGCGAGCAACTCATTCTTTATATTCATCTGCGTTAAGTCATTGCCTACTCCGGTAAGTGTCAAAATTTCCATTCTAAATCTTATACGAAGGTCAACGTCAGGATCTTGCATTAGGCGCCGTCCAGAGTTACTTGTGTTTGTTGGGATTACTGCTGTAATTACAATTTGGTTCACCGAAACCAGCGTGCTTACGGAGTCGACGAGGGATAGTTTGAAGATGTATCGTTGCGTATCATCGAAGTATTGAAACGACGGTGACGTAAGGACTACAACCGATGTTATGGCTGTCCTCATGTTATCTCCCGGCGGTCGTTCATGAAGAGTCAAATTTTGACCACGCGACTGATTGCGCGAAGGAGCATCAGAAGAAATTGGCGTCGCTATACCGGGCATGACGGTTGGCGTGTGAGTTGAAACGATGGAGTCACCATTGTTTGAAATGCTCTGCAAGTTTGAAGACGAAGTAGACGGCGCCCATTTAGACGTCGAAGGTGGGAACGTCAGAGCTTTGTCATCAAATTTCGATAATGGGGCACTTGTTGGTGTAACAGGAGGACTCACACTAGCAACAGCATAAGAGACGGCTTCCACCAGGCACAAAAAATAGATCGTCTTCATCGAATCTTGAAAGGTTATGGTTGTTGTGGAATCTTGGTGGTTTCATTGAACGAAATTCGTTCAGAACCGAACGGCCAGAGAAGGAGCACCGAACGGGACTACAGTTCAAATTGAAAGGATTCAAGGCACGCAGCAAGAAAGTCAATAAATTTGGCACGCATCTAGATGGTACTGAAGTTGTACTTCGATCCAGACTTGGGGTGGACCTAATTAAAGTAGGTTCGCAATAGTCATTGATCACATTATCTAAAATATTTGTCTTCTCGTTCTGGACTTGCCCTTAATATACTTTCGTTAGAGCCAATCATGACGTAAAATATTGTCCTCGTTATTCGCTCTAGGCTTGCGCTAATCTACTTTTAAATCAGCGATCTAGAAATATATCCGAATAACCAATATTTGTTCTTTTTTTTTTGTTTGTGAGGCCTCGTGGCGTGTCCACCTCGCCGAAGCGATTTAGTCGATTGGATTGCTGAAGATTCGTGACCAAATTCACAGAGAACTCAAAGATTTATGAGTGCTTCAGGATTTCTTTTTGTTGAATTCCTACGTACTAGCCTTCTAATTCCGGCCCCCCGGGGCCTGTAACAAATGCCTTCATTCCGCTAATTGCGTCGTTGTTTCTGTTTCATCCTTCTTCCTTCTTTGGTTTTTAAATTTACGAATTTCACGTAACTATCGAACCTTTCAATGTAAGTTTGTCCTGTCCTTACCTAGCGTTAGCCCACGTACCTTTTAGGTGTCCGTGCCCCCTCACACCCCCACGCCGCCAAATACCACGTGAGCTATGTAGTGACTAGAATATAACAGATTCCTTACGAATGATTATCCTACTAGTAGTGTTCTTACTTCTGATATTACCTTTTCTGAATTGAATAATATTTCGGTGGTCTTTGCGGCTCTGCTCCTTAAGTTTCCCGAATGGCCGTCAATAAACGGCTAACACATTTCAACCAACGACAGAAAGCTTACGACAAAAAGCACTCAAAGATGATTTGACTAGGAGGCTGCGCGCACTACAAATCCCGGGCAGCATTACTGGGCTCGGTCCGACTGGTGGTGTCCCCTTGAAAGCGCCAGCCCCTGAGTTGGTGTTCTTTGCTTGGCCTTCCACCCGTGGAGTACTGTATCATGGGATCGCCCTCATGGGCTCATGGGCTCATGGGCCAATTGGATGGGGCATGGGCCCTGTATCATATTAGAGGATTTCCAGTTCTTACTGTACAGCTGTACTTACAGTTGTAAGTACAGGGGGTATATTTAGTTGTCGAACACCTACACTTTGTCGACACTGTCGTCAACTTCCGAGCAATCGTAAGGAGTGAATAACGATTAGTTAAGTGGGATGTACCAAACAGCTGGATGATATTGCCATATAGATGAACTCTTCAAATTTTGAGACAACTCTACCGACGCAATCTCGAGATAGCGCCGATGTGCGAAGCGACACAAATGAATGGAAAAACGACGTGTCTTCCGAGGGTCAACATCATCAACTTAATGAGAGTGGTACGATACTTGTGAAAAAGGAAATTACCGCACATCTTCAATTGGCTCAAGAACTTTTTGACGCGCCACCGTAGACTTCGCAGTTCTCTGAGTAGCGCGCCATGGTGGTCAACGTGGTGACAACTCTGCAGAACACGCTGAGATCGGACCAAGTTTCTACAAGCGGGGCTCGAGACTAGACTAGCTGTAGAAGTTGGCCGTGGACGAGATAAACTGGGTCAATCAAATGGCCGGATGATCAAGGCATGCTTGCGATGATGTAAAAGTTTGAGACAATTCTACCGCTGCGTTCTCGAGATATGACCCGCTCCGCAACATGGTCGGCAACTGGAAATATCCCCTGTATAGTATTCCCATCCTTGATCCTTGATTCCCTGCCTCGTATCAAAGGGTATAGACGTATAGACACCCTTGCTTGTATGTAGCGCTTTAGCGCTACGAAGTAGTAGCAGCAGCGCTGCCTCTAACCCAGCGACTTATCTACTAACTTACTTTATTTCACTATTTGCGGCAGCCTTCAGCCTTCCTGCGGTCATAAGTCTTACTCGTGTTATACTAAAGACTCTGTAGCGTCATAGTCTTCCTGTGGTCATAGTAATGAGTGCGAGGATTGCTCCAGCTCCCCCGGAGTCAACCCAGGAGAAGACTCCTGTTGATCTGGAGCCTAAAGTGAAAAGTCAATCGGCAGACGAGTTGACTAAAGTAGATCCAAAACCTAAAGCTGATGCTGCAGCAGATGTCCAAATCGTTGATGAGCACTGGGGCTACATATCCGATGGGTCGAAGGTATGCGAAATGGCGAAAAGCTGCCCATGCGGCAACGACTTCATGCACGACTCACTCTTTTGTCGAAATTGTGGCGCCCGACGTACTGCCAAATCAACAGTTAGTTCCGCGAATACGACAGGCACTACGTCACGGGCCCTTGTCATTACGCCAGAAGAGATCGAGCGGCGCATAAGCGAAAGGACCGATGCCGCCGTAAAGACTCAAGTGGCTGCGGCCACTACAAGACTCACGACTGAAATCACGGCAGCAGTCACGAAAGAAGTGGGTGCAAAGCTTCTTGCCGAATGGAAGGGTAAAGTTGACGTGGAATTAGAGCGCGCAGAAGCACTCGCAGCGCGCTTAAAATTTGCCACCGCTGACCTCAAAGCAGCAGAGGAGAAGCAAGCAGCACTCGAAGCAGAGATGGCTGCCAAGGTCGCCTCCGTCAAGTAAACCACCAATTTTAAGTTATTCTTGACACTGTTGTCTGCACATCTATACTAGAATCTCCATTTCAGTGTAATTGGCGCCATTCGACAACGCTTGCATTTGTTGTTTGTTGTATGAGTATGAATAGGAATTATTCTTAGTCCACGGATGTCGTTTTGTCAACTAGATTATGTTCAGCAATTTGAGAATTATTCATAATACCCCTAAAATGCCATTATTTGTTTGTGCCGATTCGCGATTGCACAACAGTGCTGAAAACGCAGCGATGGAAGCGAAGTTAAAGAAGCTTGAGGCTGAAGTGACTTCAGAAAGCCATGTGCATATCGAATTGGAAAAAGAGCGCAATGCACTAAAGTCACGGGTAAGGATTCGACTCGTAGTCAAAATGAATGCATAGGGCTGAAGGTCGATAATTTGAATTAAATAAATGTCTTACTTGCTCATGACGTGTTCTATGCTGGGTTTATCGTGTCGTTCAGGTAACTTCGCTGGAGGCTCAGTTAGCAGAACAGACGCAGCGAGCAGAGAGAGCAGAAGCTGAGCGGGCAGCGTCTGACGCAGCGGGTGCGTCAGCTGCTGCTGAACATGCACGCGAAATGGCTGTGTTGAAAAGCGAATTTGAAGCATTACTTGCAGAAGTAGCACGGAGCGAAGCAGCAAATGCTGAGAAAGATAAGCACATTGAGGTAACGCTATTTTGATTACTCGCCTTCACAGGCTCCCCGCTAATTCCACCATTATTACCGTCATTTTGAGGGAGGCTGTCTGTTTGAATAGCAGGTGGCACCTGAGAGATTCCATTTTAATACGTGCGCTTTGACTTACATTTCCCTACATTGAACCAATTGGGTTTCACCGTCACTGTCAGTTCAGTTGATGTATCTTCTCATTTTTGATACCGGTAACCAGGCTACTGCCATCAAAGCCAAGAAGGAGAAATCAGTCACCTACCTGACACAATTTATGCAAGCGCGATTGCGGCGGGCTGTCGCGGGTCGATTTGCGAAGTGGAAGCTTCAGATCGTCGATAATCAGGTAAGAATGACCGTGGTGTGGAGCCGTACGCACGAGAGGTGAATGCGATGACTTGTTGTTGTTCGTATTGATGATGATGATGGTGATGATGATGATGATGATGTTGTTGTTGGAGCAGATTGAGGAGCAAAAGACTCGCTTCGAGCGTTTGCACGTTCTCGAGACCAACCACCTTATCAAAGAGCACAACCTTCAATTGCAAAACGTGCGCGACGCTGCCACTCAGCAGCGGCTAGCCTTTGAAGCTACCATTCGGCAGCTGGAGCAGGATGCCGAATCAACGGCGGCTACGTTGGTGCAAGCAGCTGTGCGGCCCAATGCGTCCAATCCAGCTTTCAACCGTGCTACTGCCCTCAAGCGCTGCACTTTTGGTGTGTAAGGGAAGCTCTTCAGCCTTCTTTTCGAAACTGCCAATGCAAATTATTGTTATGGCAATTGCGTTATTCCAGTTGTACACCACAGACAGGAAATTTCCCTGTTCCATTGTGTTGCTGATCATTCGCAGTCGTCGTCGCAAATGGGCTAACCCATCTACGTCTTTGCATCTGCGCGAAAGGGTGTTTGTTCACTTGGTTGATAGTTGATAGAAGTCTTATTCAATAAGATCTGATACGAATTTGCCATTATTTCATAACTTTTTTAAAATTTCTTTATGGATAGCCGACCTGTTTCTTTGCCCAGGCCCAGGCCCCAAAGGGCGGAAATTTAATTTTAAACATATAACTTACAGGAACGCAAAGCGAAGATGTCCATACCACCAGGAACACATGCCCAAGCCCAGGTGGCCATGATAAATTGGTGTTTGGTGATAGCGGATAGCGGTCAAAAGTGGCTCTTGCCCCTCTTGACCTCCTAACCTTCTGATTCTAGCCCTACGAGTCCATTGTCAAGAGTTATATATATTTTGTAGCTCGTAGCATTCGCCTATGTGCTATTTGGTAGAGGTAGAGGTACGCAGGCTCCGGGCTCCGGGCTCCGGGCCCTGAGCCTTGAGGGGCCGGACCAGGGGGGCTGGACCGAAGTGCCATAAGATAGAGGCAAATACAAAGACCGCCTAGCTTCGTTTGATTTCAAACTTTGTGGCGCTAAAAGGCAGGGGCACCCCATTGATGGTGAGGTGGCTGGATGCCTTGCTTTAACGGTCAGTGTAAGCGACTCGTGCTGTGGCGTCTCCATGAATTCAGTTTCAAACAATGCACCCTGCTTCGAAAGAGGCGGCCGATGTGGGTGTTCTTTAACGGGAGCTCATAACTCAGAAACTCAGAAGCTCAGGACGAGGCAGCACTCAACGAAGATACAAAAATGTCTTCTGCCTCTCAAGGGACTCGAGAATCAAACACTGGTCAAAGATCGCAAAAAAATCTCTTGTTGTCTTGTCCCTTTGTGCAGGGAGCTCTCAGAAAAAAAATCTCTTACCCCCAAGTGTTCTTGATCTGAAACCCGATCTTCCTCATCACTTCCTCACGATCTAATAACCTCAATGCGCAAAACTTCCTTCGCCCTTCACACATTTGCGCCACTTCAACGCCAGAGTTAATAAACGATAATTGACGGTGCCCCTAAGAATGAATGATGAACCCATCTAGCTTGATCTATGATCTCATCCTCACGTGTGAAGTATCAGATGTGCGACATTCGAATTGAGTCATGCTGAAGTGTACGCAGTAGCTGAAAATGAAGCCAAAGATTTCCCCAAGCCCTGCCTCTGCGGAGACACGCGAAGCGGAAGGTCATCCGTCAGATGACACATTAATGAGCACAATTTCTTCTCAGGGTGCTCGACATTATTCAGCTTCTCGATCAAGCGCCTATGCACATTTCTCGGTAGGACAGCCCGGAATAACGGAAGCTTCTCAACTAGCGGCGCCTCCGCCTCTGTTCTTGGCTAACGTTGATTTGTCATGGTATTCAACTGACAGTCCGGTAGGGAGAAGTGCCACTGCTATCGAAACGTTAGAAGCGGATCATTCATGTACCAACATGACTTTGTCTCGGGAACATGCTGCAACAGCTGGGATTACGTCAGTGACGGCAGCGACTGGGGACGTGAAGTTGGCCTTTGACTTGCGGTACTCCCTAGGTATTACCATAGATGCATCAAACCTAAGTGTGCTTGACGTACAAAGAGGCGGGCAAGCTGAAAACCTTGGAGTGCAACCACTGTGGGCTGTCGCGTCGGCCAATGGCGTGCCGTGCTCGAGCCAAGAAGACTTCGACTTTAGCCTGGATCAAGTGCGTCACAGCGAGCACTACTCTGAAAGCATGTTTTCTGACCAAGCTTTTAATTTTATCTTGGGGTTTCGCACACATCCACTGATCTCAAGCAGAAGCGACGCCAGTGATGATGACCTTAGCTGCCTAGCTCCACCTGTCCCAATGCCGTCGTCTCTGTCAGCTTTCTTTGCACCTATCCCTGACAGTGTTCAACCCCGGAACAATCCTTCACCGAGCGCGGCTTCAGAATCGGCCTCTGAGATATCGAATGATGCATCCTCTCTGGAAAGTAATTCCTCTGATACAGATGACTCAAGTGAGCGTCGTAGCCACGATGACGACGACAATGAAGTGCTCGAGCATGCAGATTCAAAATCTAACGCTGATGCCTCAGCCGATATCCAAATTGTTTATGAGCGCTGGGGCTACGTATCCAACGGGTCAAAGGTACGTGAAATGGCGAAATGCTGCCCATGCGGGAACGACTTCATGCACGACTCACTCTTCTGTGAAAAATGTGGCGTTCGACGCAGCACTACACCGGCAGTTGTTCCCTCGACAAGAAAAGCAGCTTGGTCGGAAGTTATTGTCATCACAACAGAAGAAATTGAAGGCCGTGCAAACGAAAGGATCGATACCGCCGTCAGAAGGCAAATTGCTGATGTCACTTCAAGGCTCACTACTGAAATCACGGCAGCCGTTACAGAAGAAATGAGAGCGAGGCTTCTTGCCGAGTGGAAGGGTAAAGTTGACGTGGAATTAGAACGCGTGGAAGCCTTAAGTGAGCGCTTAAAATCTGCAGAAGCTAAGAGCAAAGCCGCGCGAGCTAAGCACGACATGTGTGAGGCACAGAGCGAAGTCGTGGTCGCCTCAAGGTATGCTACGATAACCGATTTCATTGACGGTTCTTCATTATTCAGAATGCATTTAATTGCTTTAAATGCTCCTCAACTGACAGCAAACACTTTTGTTTCCTTTTTAAGATAAAAATTTCATTTTCATCCTGCAGTGCATTCACTATTCATTCCAAGCCCGCACCTGTCGCATATACTTAAATCGTGGTTTCGTATGGGAATTGGTGTTTGCGATAACAGTGGTGAACGCGCAGCCATGGAATCGAAGTTGAAGAAGCTTGAGGCTAAAGTGACATCAGAACGCCAAGCGCAAGTTGCATTTGAGAAAGAGTGCAAGAAACTTCAATCACAGGTAGGAGTACTCATCCTTGAGGAGAAGGCGGTAAGATGGTTGAGAGTTTACGTCCTGTCAACTGGGGAAGGGCTAAATTGAATGCATTTTCATGTCTCGCTTACGCTTGTCGCCTCGATTACGCTAAGTAGAATTAAATCTCAAGTGTGCTTTGATGTATATATTTGATGTACTCTTGCTTTGCATTATCAACGCTTACATGTCTAGTGCTTTTGTGTAGGTAACTTTGCTGGAGGCTCAGTTGGCTGAACGTTCGGGATGGACAGAGAGAGTAGAAGCTGATAGAGCTACATCTAAATCAGCTGCAACATCAACTTATGCTGAACGCGCGCGGGAAATGTCTGAGCTAAAAAGCAAAATGGACACACTGCGTGCAGAAGTAACGCGAAGCGAAGCAGCTTATGCGGAACATGCCACTGCGGTATTGCCCTAATTTCACTTTCCAGCCCATTTAGCCTTGATAAGGATGATTCCCTCCGCAATAACACTTTTGAAGATTTACAAGTTTATTTGTTAAATATCAAGAGATCTACTTGAGCCATTTATTTCCTGTATCAACATCACCACGTGCTAATTGTTGGTGATATCTTTACTGTTGTATTTCATAAATATTTTGTTTGATTGCCTATACTAGGCATTAGCTATCAGCGCCAAGAAGGAGAAATGTGCTGAATTCTTGACGGGCTTTAAGCAAACGCGATTGCGGCGGTCAGCGGCGGGTTGTTTTGCAAAGTGGAGGCTTCACGTAGTGGACAATCAGGTCAGCTTAAAATGCACTGAGATGTAATCCAAATCCGTGCTCGTGACTCACTCTCCATGTATTATTTTTTAATCTTGCGATGGGAGCAGCTGGAGGAGAAAAGAGGCCGCCTCGAGTACATGCACGTACAAAATTGTAAACATCTTACCAAAGAACATAAATCACAATTGAGGAATATTCGCGACGCCGCAACTCAGCAGCGACTTAGGTATGAAGTAACTGTGCGGCAGCTTGAGCTCGATGCTGGATCTTCCAATCCAAAGCTGGTGCAGAAAACTGAGAAGTCTAATGTGTCAAGCCATATGATTGATCGTGGTACTGCACTAAAGCGCTACACATTTGGTGTGTAGTGGCCCATGCATAGCCTCCATAAATATTTATGCTCCTGCAATCAACAGTCTCTGGCTATGATATTCCGAATTCGTATGGGGATTTTAGCCACGGCTTGGCTATCCCATAAACATCGAATTTATGATACCTTTACTGAACAGCATGAGACTGGAATGAAGGCAAAGCCAAAAAAAAAAGTCAATGAGTACGGCCACGGTGGTCAAGATTTTGCCCCAGTCATTGGCCGCTACTTCGGGCTACGAGGGTGCTTCCTCTGGCGTCCGTCTCACCTTGGACTCGTTGCTCGTTGCTCGTGAACTGGCCTCATAAACACTCGGCCTTCTACAACACTGGCTTTTTGGAAGCCGAAGCCATGTCGCCAAGTCCAGGCAGAAGCTTGCACGCAAATGGGGTCACGCGAATGCTTGGGGGCGAGCGACTCTTCTTCTGGATCGCCTGAGGGACTTTATAGTAGCCCCGTCCTCTGCGAGTGGCTCTTTTATTTTAGCAACCCTCTCAGAGTACGGAAGAGCTTGCCACTTTGGACCGCTATTATCACTTCCATGGCCACTCGGCACTCGGACATATGTGCCTGATTAGCTTCCCTCCTAGTACCTTGGATCCTCTCCTTGTATAAGCTGCTTTGCTTCGTATTTCTGAATGTTAGCTCTGTGATTCCGGCCCCTCGGGGCCTGTGTCAAGAGGCGGGAACTCTCCTCTCTTGAGCGGCACTCTCAGAGCACGGACGAGCGTGCAACTTTAGGCTGCTACCATCACTTCCATGGCCCCTCGGGCATGGGTGCCTTCTTGGTTTTAGCTGCTTTGACACAGGCCCCGAGGGGGCGGAATTTAAAGGCTAACAGGTAGAGATAAAAAGCAAAACAGCTCAAATTAAGGAGCTACTTCGATTTAATTCCTGCCTGTTAGCCTCCTAATTTCAGCCCCTCAGGGCCTGTGTCAAAAGACGCAAACGCCAGTGGTGTGTGGTGTGGGTGTGAGTATTAGCGCGATTCTGTGTGTGCTCCAGGCTATACTTAATCATTCGTGCGAAGTATTTCCCACTAGATGGCATGATGGCATCCGTAGTTACTCTGCCTGTAAGTTATGTTGCTGAGTGCGCCAAAGCGTACTATGCCAGCAAGCAGTAAGGTGTGAAACGACAACATTGACCGCACAACTGGAGTAGCGGCATGGGCCGCGTGAGGCAGCTAAGCGAGTGGTGCGCCGGAAACCTCAGCCAGGCGCAGAGCCAAGACGAGAAGGGAGAAGACGACGACGAGAAACGAGAAGAAGAGTTACTATTTGAGACAGGCCCCGAAGGGCCGGAATTAGAAGGCTAACAGGTAGAGATGAAAAGGAAAGCAGCGCAAACTAAACCTAAGAAGCTAATCAGGTGCACATGCCCGAGTGGCCATGAAAGTGATGGTAGCGGTCCAAAGTGGCACGCTCCTCCGTGCTCTGAGAGTGCAGCTCAAAAGAAGAGTTACTATTTCCATTCGCTGCTAAGGAGGGATTATCCAGGAGCTGGACCAGAATAACCAAGCGGCTTGAAACCAAGCACAAAAGTTTTGTTTGTATCGCTTAGCGCAAAAAAAAGTGCTTGCTGCTCTTCTTATCCCGGTCCATCTCCCTCAAATTTTAGGCGGGGAGCGAGCTTCCAACATGCATACTTCCCTCCAAAATTTAATGATAGTTTATTCAAGTGCAGCACCACTGGTCGACTACTCGCTAAATCTAGACCCCAGTCGGGGGTCTCAGAAAAAATACGAAATTCAGCCCCCCTCTCGGGGGATCAGAAAAAGTGCGATACCTGAACCTAGTCCCTACAATAAAACATCTGACGTATTTTCTCCAGAATATAAGGCAAATACGTCGCGGCGAATTGATTTCAGCTGACGTCATCACAAACACGTCATCAAATATACGCATGTATACGGCGTTTGCCATGCATATAGTGGGAATATGCCCAAATATAACGTAATTTACGGTACTGACGTATTGATTGACGTATTTGGGTCAAATATTTGACGTATTTTTGTAAGGCCTACCTGAACCGCACCGCGGCTCTATACTATAGGAGAGCGCCTCATGCGACCACACACCACTTGGATTCTGTGTTTAATGATTGATGATATTTTATCTCCTCTAGGTACGTAGTACGTATAAGGACCTCCACACCTTTATATTTCCAACCGCCCGCCCGGTGACATTTGTCCGTTGCATATTTCATCACAGGTTTTTTTTTTCTCATCATCTAATCTCAACAAAAGTGTTGAACGAAAATGTTGGTCTCGAATGGTTTGTGGTAAACACGAACTCTGTTGCAGAGCTGTCGACATTAGTATCACCATGCGAACTTCTTACTATAAATATGTGAACCTCTCAACAATAGCATCATCGTGTGAAGTCCATAGGCGACCATGATCGCCGATGGTCACAACTATCAACAGTACCATCCATCGTCACCATCGTGTGAAGTCGATAGACGACCTTGCGTCGCATACTCGGCAATACACGCTCACGTTGAAATGGTTTTCTTATCCATTACTTTCTCTAACCTCTATTTTCATCTTTTCGTCTTAAAGTGTATAAGTCATATTAGGTCTTCCCTCTATAAATATATCGACAACATCTATCATATCTTTTTTAAGTTTTTGAAAACATTGATTATATTCTTCATCCATTGTTAGTTTAGGTTTAGGTTTTAAATATGTAGTAATTGACATCACCATATTACAGGGTAAATCCTTCATATATATATAATACTGTATATATTTTAATGTAGATTTATTGTGTGAAAAAATTTACAGTATAGATGATTTTGTATATGTTTGTTTGTAAGTTGAATGGAATTCAATCTAATTTTATCTACCAAAGAGAATTAATGAAAGTAAAATGAATATCGCCAACCTAACCAAATTTAACCAAACCTAACCAAACCTAACCAAAGAGAATTAATGAAAGTAAAATGAATAAATTAGAGAAATATATATGTATCTTTTGAACCTCCGCGGGATTATGCGGGATTTAGTTTTGCCTCGTTGATTCGGTTATGTATCCTTTGAATCTATTCGAGATTATGTGGGATTTAGTTATGCCTCTTTGTTGTTTCGGTTATGTTTCGTTTGTCTTTGTTGTTTCGGTTATGTTCGTATAGTTGGTTATGTATTGTGTATTATATCAATGATACTATATTTCTATATTATATAAAGGATATTACTTATGATTTGATTTAGTTCTATTAATTGACACCCCCTATCGCCGTCCAGTTATGCTATATATACAAAGAAAGTTCTTTAAGTAGCTATATTAGTTATGTTCTGTATAACTACTTAAAGAACTTTCTTTGTATATATAGCATAACTGGACGGCGACATCACTCTGAACTCTAATCTCTGTTCGCGTCTTGTTTTTATGATCACATGTTCGTGACGTGGAATTTGTTATCTCCGCACTCGAAACAAGCTTTGTTATCGTAGACAGCGCTACTTCCTATGTACTCGTCGCCATGGAAGTTTGCAACCCTCACTTCCATGTCCTGCTGGTGTTGGTGCCCTTTTTTACCTCGTTGACTGCTGAAGATGATGCTGTCGACAGATCAACCTTTGCTTCACCGCTTCCCTCTCTTGCTGAGCTTCTTGCTGCCGCTTTTCTAGAGTTCAATCGCCCACTTCGTTTTCTGTGGATGGCCCTTCTATTACTTTGAAAGTCGCTGATGGAGCTATCAAAACTTCCATGTTGTCGTTGCGAGTATCGTCATTGATGAACCTGACGTTGATTCTCCCACAGCAGAAACGGTAGCAGCTGTGGCAGCAACAGTGGCAGCAGCAGCAGCAGCACCAGCAGTAGCATAAACAGCAGCAGCAGCAGCAGCAGCAGCAGTAGCAACATCTCCCGAACTGGATCGCTGCTTGGCACCACCGAAATGAGCGCCCCTAGTAGCTGTACTACTTAAAGTACTACAAGTATCAAAACTACTGCAAGCGCCGCCACCAAAAATTGCGTCTAGTACTGCAACCTATGACGCTCATTTGAAGCAATGTCTGATGCTTCACTAGCCCTAGCATCCGCCTCTGCCGCCTAAAAAATCGAACAGTTACACCGAACGAAAGTTAGCAATGAGCGAGCTAAGGCTGGAGCGAATAGAAAAAGCGAGGGAGGCAGAAACAAATAGGTAAATATCAGGAGTACCTTTCTAAGTAGCCGTTTCAAATTGGCATTGTGGCCACGGCGAAGGGCCTCCATCTATTTCAGAACGTGTTGAGTCGCCAGTGCTCACAGGTGCCGTCCTCGTCGCCTCGGCATTCGCCAGTGCAGCCGTCTTCTTAGCTGAGTTTCCAGATTCCGTTTTATTCACATGCATACTTGCGCTTAGCCTCAGGGTACAGAACTCGCAAATATCTGTGCAGCTGTGATCGTTGCCTTGTTCTGCATGCACACCGTCGCCGAGCAGTATCCAGTGCACAAAGCTACGCGGAGGCCTGTATTCGCGATAATCCTTGCAATCCCGCTGAAGCAGCTGTGAAATCTACTTTGCACTAATGTTCCTTAGCCACGCGAAAGAGTGCGTGCCTTGCGGCGCATGAGTTGGTGGACAGCGAGGTAGTACTGTGGCCTCATCTGTAGTACTGTACAGAGCTAGCTAGCCAGCCTGCCTACTATCTGTAGCTAGCAAGCCAAGCAAGCCAGCTAAGCCTAAGGTAAGTAAGTAGCCTAGCTAGCCGCCTACAGAGGGGGGGGAACCGAAGAATAACGTTATTTTGGTGTTTCGCTGATTTTAGCTGTAGCAAAAAAAAGAAAAAAGAAAAAAGGGCTTTTCGCATAAGGGGGGGGGGGTGCAATTCTCATTTTGGGCCCATATGGGAGGGGGCATATTCGAAATTCCTCATGTGGGGGGGTGCATATTCGAAATTCCTCATATGGGGGGGATGCACATTGGAAAAATAC
>Ga0307931_1000502_pt1 | contig 24657 bp, 28 predicted proteins | sample OrgLakmetageno47_FD_201816 | JGI IMG/M metagenome (GOLD analysis project Ga0307931, IMG submission 201816) | Saline water microbial communities from Organic Lake, Antarctica - #47 | ecosystem: Environmental > Aquatic > Non-marine Saline and Alkaline > Saline | place: Antarctica: Organic Lake...
GCAGACGGCACCCACGCTGGCCCGCCGCCGCTGCGTTACATGAGGACTACGCAGCGCCGGGCCAGCTCAGTTCCAGGGGGTCAATTTTGGGCGCCGATAAGGGGTCACGATTCAATGCCGATTGACACAAGGGCCTGTCCGCGAAGACCGTTACGCGACTGAAGGCCGACTGGTGGTGAGATTTTCCAGGCTGATGACGTTGAACTCGGACATTATCCGGGCCGGATCGATGGTGGCGGCCGATACATTTGTTGCGGAGAGGGCGCCCCAAAGGGCGCCCAAGAAGAATACTGTTCTCATGATGCACTCGTTACCAAATCAACGACCGACTCTTCCTACCGCACATGCGACTTATGAAACGGATTACGACATACGCAAATACATCATTCCGCACATATCGGAACAATTTTGCATGACGTAACGTAAGCTTGCTACCCACGCGTGAATTGCATTTCAGCGGTTGCACCCTAGGGTAGAAACAGCGGTCCGGGATCGGTTGGATCACCTCAGGATCGAGCGCCCGGCATAGCGCGCGGTGTCGCCCAGAAGCTCTTCGATTCGGATGAGCTGGTTGTATTTCGCCAGCCGGTCGGAGCGGGCGAGGCTGCCGGTCTTGATCTGGCCGCAATTGGTGGCCACGGCGAGATCGGCGATAGTGGCATCCTCGGTCTCGCCCGAGCGGTGCGACATGACGTTGGTCATGCCGGCGCGGTGCGCCATCTCGACGGCCTGCAGCGTCTCGGTGAGCGTGCCGATCTGGTTGACCTTGACCAGCATGGAATTGGCCGCGCCGCGCTCGATGCCCATGGCGAGGCGGTCGGGGTTGGTGACGAAGAGGTCGTCGCCAACGAGCTGCACCCGGTCGCCAATGGCACTTGTCAGGGCCACCCAGCCGTCCCAGTCATCCTCGGCGCAGCCATCCTCGATCGAGATGATCGGGTAGTCGTTCACCAGCGCTTCGAGATAGGCGACGTTTTCATCCGGGCCCAGGGTCTTGCCCTCGCCGGAAAACACGTACTTGTCGTCCTTGAAATATTCCGTGGCCGCGCAATCGAGCGCGAGGCAGATATCGGTGCCGGGCGCGTAGCCGGCCTTTTCAACGGATTTCAGGATGAAATCAAGTGCGTCGCGGGTGGAATTCAGGTTGGGGGCAAAGCCGCCCTCGTCGCCGACACCGGTGGCGAGACCGGCGGCGGTGAGTTCCTTTTTCAGCGTGTGGAACACCTCGGCGCCCATGCGCACCGCGTCGCGGATCGTGTCGGCCGAGACCGGCATGATCATGAATTCCTGCACGTCGATGGGGTTGTCGGCATGTTCGCCGCCATTGATGATGTTCATCATCGGCACCGGCAGCGTGCGCGCCGAGGTGCCGCCGATGTAGCGGTAGAGCGGCTGGCCGGTGAAATCGGCGGCGGCTTTCGCCGCGGCGAGGCTGACACCCAGAATGGCGTTGGCGCCGAGGCGGGCCTTGTTCGGGGTGCCGTCAAGCTCGATCATGCCGAGATCCAGCGCCACCTGTTCGGTGGCGTCCATGCCCAGCAATTCCTGCGCGATCTCGCCGTTGACGGAGGCGCAGGCCTCCCGCACGCCTTTGCCCATGTAGCGGCTCTTGTCACCGTCGCGCCGTTCCACGGCCTCATGCGCGCCGGTCGAGGCGCCCGAGGGCACGGCGGCGCGGCCAAGTGTGCCGTCCTCCAAGGTCACGTCCACCTCGACCGTGGGGTTTCCCCGGCTGTCGAGGATCTCGCGGGCGTGGATGTCGATGATGCTGCTCATGTCTCTGGACCCTTCGGATGCACGATGTCTGCACCCGGCATAGCAAGATTTCCCCGCCATGCAAACGCGGCATCAGCGGTCCGGTGCAAGCGGGGCGGAGGGCGCGGTGCCGCGCCGCGCAAGGCGGCGTTCGCGCCAGAAGGTGAACAGCCCCGAGGCGATGATGATCGCTGCGCCGGTGAGCGTCCAGACATCCGGGCGCTCGTTGAAGACGGTGACGCCGATGATCAGCGCGAAGATCAGCCGCGAATAGCGGAACGGCGTGATCACCGACACATCGCCCAGCCGCATGGCCGCGACGATACCGTAATAGGCGGCCAGCGCGAAGCTGAGCGCCAGCGCCAGATCGCGCCATGCGATGGCCGAGGGCAGGGACGGGGTGCCTCCGAAGGCGAGCAGGATCAACCCGGTGGGCACCAGCGTGGCAAACGCGTAGGTCGATAGCTGCATCGACGAGATGCTGCGCGGCACGGCCCGTGTGGCCAGATCCCGGATCGCCAGACCGATGACCGCCTGCACGGCGAAAAGCGAGGCCGGCTCGAACCCTTCGAACCCCGGGCGGATCACCATGAGCACACCGCCAAACCCGACGAGGATCGCCGTCCAGCGTTTCCAGCCGACCGCCTCGCGGAAGAACAGCGCCGCGCCGAGTGTCACCGCCAGCGGCGTGGCCTGCAGGATCGCCGAGGCCGAGGATAAGGGCGTGAGCGCGATTGCGGTGACGAAGCCGAACGTGGCGATCAGTTCGCCGAGATTGCGCAGGAGCACCGCGCGGGACAGAAGATCGCGCGACCACAGCCGCCGGCCCTGCGCGCGAGTGACGATGCCGAAGACCAGCGCGCCGCCAAGGCCCAGTAACATTATGATCTGCCCGACCGGCAGGCTGTCCGCGAGCCGTTTGACGAACAGGTCCTCCAGCGCGAACCCGGCCATCGCTAAAACCATGATAATGCTGCCGCGCAGGTTTTCCATCGGGCCGGTCTCCTTTTCGGGATCAGGTTCGGGATCAGGTAACGTTAGCGAAGGTCGCCCGCAGGGGAAACCGGCAGAGCCATCACAGCACAACAATGCCGCTATGCTTGGCCTTGTGTTCCGGTTCGACATGGATGGTCACGCGCGCATCGGGCAGGGCGTCCATCAGCGCCCCCTCGATCCGGTCGCAAAGGGCGTGCGCGGCCTCGACCGTGGTCTTGCCCGGCACCACGAGGTGAAAGTCGATGAAGGTGACCTGCCCGGCATGCCTTGTACGCAGGTCGTGCGCCTCCAGCGCGGCATCCTCGCTGGCAGCTTCCGAGATCACGCGCCGGATCTGCGACAGTTCCGCGTCCGAGACGGCCTCGTCCATCAGCCCGCTCAGCGATCCCTTGATGACCCCCCAGCCCGACCAGATGATGTTGAGCGCCACGACCACCGCCATCACCGGATCGAGCCACCACGCGCCGGTGGCAAAGGCGAGCGACACGCCGATCAGCACGCCGCCCGACGATATGACATCGGTCAGCAGGTGCCGCCCGTCCGCCACCAGCGCGGGCGATCGGTGCGTGCGCCCGTTGCGGATCAGGATCGCGGCCCAGATGCCGTTGATCAGGCTGGCGCCGGCATTGATCGCGAGGCCCGTCACTGGCGCGTCGAGCGCGGCGGGATCGAGAAACCCGTCATAGGCCTCGCGCAGGATGAGCAGGGCGGCGATGACGATCAGCACACCTTCGAGCACGGCCGCGAAGAACTCTGCCTTGTGATGGCCGTAGGGGTGATTGTCATCCGCCGGCTGCCGCGCCAGGTGCAGTGCTGCGATGACGGCAAGGGCGGCGGCGACATTGACCATGCTTTCCAGCGCATCCGACATCAGCGCGACCGAGCCGGTCAGCTGCCATGCCAGCCCCTTGAGCGCCAGAACAGCGAGGCCGATGATCACGCTGCCGATGGCCAGCCGCATGATCCGTGTGGTGGACGCTCTTTCCATGTCGTCGCCTAGCTGCCGGATTTCAGCGGCACGCCGTAAAGTTCCAGCCGGTGCCCGATCAGGCGGTAGCCGAGCTTTTCCGCGATGCGTTCCTGCAGCGCCTCGATCTCGGGGTCGACGAATTCGATCACCTCGCCGGAATTCATGTCGATGAGGTGGTCGTGGTGATCGCGCTCGGCATCCTCGTAGCGCGCGCGCCCGTCGCCAAACTCGTGCTTTTCGATGATTCCCGTTTCCTCGAACAGCTTTACCGTGCGGTAGACCGTGGCGATCGAGATGCGCGGATCGACGCCCGAGGCGCGGGCATAAAGCTCTTCGACATCGGGGTGGTCGTCGCAATCTTCCAGCACGCGGGCAATGGTGCGGCGCTGGTCGGTCATGCGCAGGCCCTTGGCCGTGCAGCGGTTGGTGATGGTGTCGCGCATGGGCGGCCTCGTTTCGTCGTCGGTCGCGGTCTTAGCGACAGGTGCGCTGTTTTGCCATCCCTTTCGGGGCGGGGCCCGCGCCTAATGCGGGGCGGTGCGCGAGAAAAGCTGGATCACGACGATGCCGGCCAGGATCATCGCGGTGCCGAGGACCGCCGGCAGGTCGAGTTTCTGTCCAAAGACCACATAGCCGATACAGGCGATGAACACGATCCCGAGTCCCGACCAGATCGCGTAGACCACGCCGACCGGCATCACCTTGAGGGTGAGCGCCAACAGATAGAAGCTGATGCCATAGGCGATGACGACCAGCACCGAAGGCCAGAGCCGGGTGAATTGCTGGCTGGCCTGCAGCGCCTTTGTTCCCGCGGTCTCGGCGAGAATGGCAAGGGCAAGGATAAGGTAGACATACGGGATCATCGGGCGGGCCTCCGGTCACGGGCTGTGTGGCCCGAGCCATAGCCGAGTGGCGCGCGATGGTCCAGCGGAGGGGACGCGCCGCGCGTCCCCTCACGCCCCCTCCCGGGGGTGTTAGTCGATGATCGTGTTGAGCGTGGGGCTCGGGCGCATCACCGCCGTCAGCTTGTCGGGGTCGGGGTGATAGTAGCCGCCGATATCCGCCGGTTTTCCTTGCGGTGCGGCCAGTTCGCCGACGATCTTCGCCTCGTTCTCGGCAAGCGCCTTGGCGACGCGGCCGAATTCCCCGGCGAGCTTCGCGTCATCGGTTTGCGCGGCCAGCGCGTCTGCCCAGTAGCGGGCGAACCAGTAATGGCTGTCGCGGTTGTCGGCCTCTCCCACCTTGCGCGAGGGCGAGCGGCCATTGTCGAGGATGCCTTGCGTGGCCCGTTCCGCCGCCTCGCCCAGCACGCGGGCGCGTGCGTTGTCATGGGTTTCGGCCAGGAATTTCAGGCTTTCGCCAAGCGCGCAGAATTCGCCAAGGGAATCCCACCGCAGGTGGTTTTCGGCGATAAGCTGATCGACATGCTTGGGCGCCGAGCCGCCCGCGCCGGTCTCGAAGAGGCCGCCGCCATTCATCAGCTTGACGATCGACAGCATCTTGGCCGAGGTCGCCAGCTCCAAGATCGGGAAGAGATCGGTGAGATAGTCGCGCAGCACGTTGCCGGTGATAGCGATGGTGTTGTCGCCCTTCGTGACCGTTTCCAGCGAGGCGCGCGTCGCCTCGCGCGGGTCCATGATCTCGAACTTGTCGGCGACGCCGCGCGCCTTAAGCATGGGTTTGACGATGGCGATCAACTCGGCATCATGCGCGCGGCCCGGATCCAGCCAGAAGATCGCGCGGTATCCCGTTGCCTTCTGGCGTTCAATGGCGAGGGTCACCCAGTCCTCGATCGGGGCTTTGTTGGCTGAGGCCGACCGCCAGATATCGCCCGCCGCGACGTCGTGCGAATGCAGCACGGTGCCGTCGTCGAGCACCATCTTGGCGGTGCCGTCCTCGGGGATCCGGAAGGTGGTAGGGTGGCTGCCATATTCCTCGGCTTTCTGGGCCATCAGCCCGACATTCTGCACGGTGCCGGCGGTGGCGGGGTCGAACTTGCCGTTCTGTTTGAAGAACTTGATCGCCTCGTCATAGACGCCCGCATAGGTGCTGTCGGGGATCACGCAGACCGCGTCGTGCTGCTTGTCGTCGGGGCCCCAGCCCTTGCCGCCTGCCGCGATCAGCGCGGGCATCGAGGCGTCGATGATCACGTCCGAGGGCACGTGCAGGTTGGTGATGCCTTTTCCCGAATCCACCATGTACATCGGCGCGCGGTCGGCCATGCAATCGTCGATCGCCTTGAGGATCTCGGGGCGGTTCTTGACGCGCTCCAGCAGATCTTCGAGCCCGGCATCGGGCACCACGCCGAGCGATTTCATCTCGTCCCCGTATTGCTCAAACACCGGCGCGAGGAATGTCTTGACCGCGTGGCCGAAGATGATCGGGTCGGAGACCTTCATCATCGTGGCCTTCAGGTGGATGGAAAAGAGGATGCCCTCGGCCTTGGTGCGCTCGATCTCGTCTTGCAGGAATTCATCCAAGGCCTGCGCGCTAAGGTAGGTGGCGTCGACCACGGTGCCGGCCTTGTAGCTCAGTCCGTCTTTCAGCACGGTCTCGCCGCCCGGCGTCTCCAGCACGATCTTCGCGGTGCTGTCGCTGGGCAGGGTGGCGGAGGTCTCGTTGGCAAAGAAATCTTCCTTGCCCATCGTGGCGACGCGGGTTTTGCTATCGGGGGACCAGTCGCCCATGCGGTGCGGGTTGGCTTGGGCGAATTTCTTGACGGCGGCGGCGGCGCGACGATCCGAATTGCCCTCGCGCAGGACCGGGTTCACGGCCGAGCCCTTGAGCGTATCGTACCGCGCGCGGGCGTCCTTTTCGGCGTCGGTCCTGGGGTCGTCGGGATAGTCGGGGATGGCGTAGCCCTGCGCCTGCAATTCGCGGATCGCCTCGACCAGCTGCGACAGAGAGGCCGAGATGTTGGGCAGCTTGATCACGTTGGCGCCGGGCGCCTTCACCAGCTGGCCCAGTTCCGCGAGGTCGTCGGGGACGCGCTGATCCTCGGTCAGATGGTCGGCAAAGGCGGCAAGGATGCGCCCAGCCAGCGAGATGTCGCGGGTGTCCACGGTGACGCCCGCGGCCCCCGCGAACCGACGGATGATCGGCAGGAACGAGGCCGAGGCAAGCTCGGGCGCCTCGTCGACCTTCGTGTAGACGATATCGGGGGTGGAGGTCTTGGCCATCGGGGATCCTTTCCGGTCAGGTTTGGCCCGGCGCGGCACAAGGCAAGGCACGGGCGACTCGTTGGATTGCCCCCGTCCTAGCGGAGAATCCGGCCCGAGGGAAGACGGTATGCAACAGTATACAAAAAATCACCGACCGCGACACGCCTGCGTCAGAACTCCACGCCGGGCTGCGCCTTGATGCCGTCGCGGAACGGATGCTTGACCAGCGTCATCTCGGTCACGAGGTCTGCGGCCTCCAGCAATTCCGGCTTGGCGTTGCGCCCCGTGAGCAGCACATGCGTCATCTCGGGCTTGTGGTCCTGCAGGAAGGCGACGACCTCGTCGATGTCGAGATAATCGTAGCGCAGCGCGATGTTGATCTCGTCGAGCATCACGAAGCGGATCTCGGGGTCGAGGATCTGCGCCTGCGCGATCTCCCAGCCGTTGCGGGCCGCGGCGATGTCGCGTTCGCGGTCTTGGGTGTCCCAGGTGAAACCCTCGCCCGAGACGAAGAAGCGGCATTCATCGGCAAAACGTTCCCGCAGGAAGGTCTTTTCGCCAGTCTCCCAGTTGCCCTTGATGAACTGCACCACGGCACAGGGCATGCCATGGGCGATGGCGCGCATGATCATGCCGAACCCGGACGAGGATTTGCCCTTGCCGGGCCCGGTATGGACCATGATGAGGCCCTTTTCCTCTGTCTTGGTGGCCATCATCCGCTCGCGCGCCGCCTTGATCTTCTTCATCTTCTCGTTGTGGCGGGTGTTCTGGTCGGTTTCGTTCTCGTGCGTGCTGTCATCGGTCATGGTGCAGGTCTCCTTCGCGAGACAGGATGCGGGACTGTCCGGGGACTGACAAGAGGGCACGGGCGCGCGCCCGCGTCAGCGCCCGCCGCGGGCGCGCCATGCCGCCCAAGCCTCTGGCGTGTCGAGATCGGTGGTGGCCCGCGTGCCGGGCAGGGCGACATGGCGCACGGGATGGGTGCGCAGGATGTCGCGCGCGCCTTCGTCGCCGGTCAGGCGCGTCAGCGCGGGCAGATCGCGGGCCGGGAAGATGACTGGGTGTCCGGCGCTGCCATCCTCAGATGTGGCGCGGAGTATAGTCGTTGAGTCAAACTCCTGCAGGACGGTCTTGAAGTCTTGCGTCAAGAGGTCCGGCAGGTCGGGCAGCACCACCATCAGCCCGGCATGGCCGCCGTCGCGCGCCCGCTCTGCGCCGCTTCGGAGCGAGGCCGAGAGGCCCGTCGCGGCATCCTCGACGATTGCCAGATGCAGCCGCGGTCCGGCGAGATCGCGCAAGCTGCCCGCACGCTCTGGCCGGTCGGGGGGCAGTGTGACCACCACATCCAGCCCGAGATCGAGCGCTGCCGTGACACGGTCTCGTATCAGGGGCTGGCCGCGCACAGGTTCCAGCAACTTGTCGCGGCCGCGCATCCGCGACGAGGCCCCGGCGGCGGGCAGCAGGACGAGAACCCTCGGTAATGTGCTCATCTGATGACATTGACGCGCAGCCGCAGCCCGCGTCGCGCTTCTTGCGGCAGGTGGCGGTTGAGGCGCCGGTTGATCAGTCCGAAGATCCCGATGATCGCAAGGGTCAGCAGGATGAAATAGCCCGCGAGGATCGGGTAGGGCACGAAGGGATTGAAGGTCTTGTCGGCGAAGAAATTGGCATAATAGAGCGCGTCACCGCGTTGTTGCCACGCCGGAAAGCCCGAGAAGAAGACCAGCGTGGTGGCGTGAAACAGAAAGATCGCCTCGTTGGTATAAGCGGGCCATGCCAGCCGTAGCATGGTCGGCCAGATGATCTTGCGAAAGCGCGACAGACCGGAAAAGCCGTAGGCATCGGCGGCCTCGACATCGCCGCGCGGGATCGAGCGCAGCGCGCCGTAGAAGATTTCCCCGGAATAGGCGGCGGTGTTGAGAAACAGCACCACCAGCGCCCCGAGCCACGCCGAGGTGAAGGCGTCGAAGATTGGGCTGACGGATTTCAGGGACAGAAAGAGGAAATAGGCGAAGAAGAACTGGATGAAGAGCGGCGAGCCGCGGAAGATGAAGATGAACCATTCCGAGGATTTGCGGACCACCGGGTTTCGCGCGCCCTTGCCGACGGCGACGGCAGTGGCGAGGAAGAACCCTGCCAGAAGCGCGACGGTGCCGAAATAGACGTTCCAGATCAGGCCCGAGCCGATCAGCGTGAAATGCTCGCAGAGCGTATAACCCTCGCGCGGCAGTAGGCGTTCGCCATAGCCCAAGGAGCGCAGCCCGTAGTCTTGGATAGTCTGCCAGCAGCTCATGCCGCCTGCCTTTGCGCATCGCCGCCGGTGGTGGCCTGCCCATGGGTGAGGCGCTGCATCAGCCGTTCGAGGAACACCTCGGAAATCTTGGTGAGGCCGAGATAAAACACCAGCAGCGCGAGGAAGTACCACATCCGCCAGTCGCCATGCGGGTAATCGGTAAAGCGGGCATTGGCCGATCCGCCAAGCTCGCGCGCCCAGTAGACGATATCCTCGACCCCCAGAAGGAACAGAAGCGGCGTGGCCTTGGTGAGCACCATCCACAGGTTTGACAGGCCGGGCAGGGCGTAGACCCACATCTGCGGCACGAGGATGCGTCGGAACGTCTGCCGCTCGGTCATGCCGTAGGCCTCGGCGGTCTCGATCTGGGCGCGGGGCACGGCACGCATTGCCCCGTAAAGCACATTCGCGGCAAAGGCGCCGAAGACGATGGCGAAGGTTAGTACGGCTAACATAAAGCCGTAGGTGTCGTGCACCCATTGCGGATCATTGCCCAGTGGCAGTTTCGCCGCGCTGCAGACGACGAAATCATTGCCCTGCCAGATCGGCTGATTCCACGTGGGGCATTTGATCTTGTGACGGATCGCCTCGAACAGCTGGTCGAGGGCGATCACGAAGAACAGGAAGAACGCGATATCCGGCACGCCGCGCACGATTGCGATGTAGCCCTTGCCGAACCAGCTCAGCGGCCAGATGCGGGAGCGCGCGGCAATCGCGCCGCCGAACCCGAAGGCAAGCGCCGTAGGCGCTGTGATTGCCAGCAGCAGCAGCACCGTGCCGGTGGCGATATAGAGATTGGCGTGCTTGACCGTGGTCAGGTAGCACGACAGCCATTTCAGGCCCTCAAGGCTCGCGGGATCGGCGCAGAAGGAAAAGATGGCGGCCTCCGGGGGATGAGGAGGCCCCCGCACCGCTAGCGCGGGAGCCGGGGGCGGATCAGAAGGTCGAGGCGACGTCCCACTTCTCGATCAGCTCGTTGAGAGAGCCGTCATCCTTCATCGACTGAATGGCCTCGTCGAAGGTCTGGCGCAGCTCGTCATCGGATTCGCGAATGCCCATGGCCACGCCACCGCCGAGCGCCACATCCTCGGCGACGAATTGCAGGTCGGCGTCGTCCTCGGCGTAGGGAACGAGGAACGACTTGTCGGCCAGCACCGCGTCGGCCTCGCCGTTGCGCACCGCAGCGATGGTTTCCTCGGGCGTTGCGAACTCGACCAGCGTCGCGCCGGTCTCAGCCACGTAGCCGGCCTGGATCGTGCCCGATTGTGCCGCGATCACGCCGCTTTCGACGTCCACGTCATCGGACAGGGCGAGATAGGACGACGGATCCGGGGGCGTGTAGTTCTGGGTGAAATCGATCACCTCGTCGCGTTCCTCGGTTATCGACATGCCGGCGATGATCGCATCATAGTTGCCCGAGACGAGGTTGGGGATGATGCTGTCCCAGTCGGTCGTCACCCAGGTGCAGTTGAGCTCGGCGCGTTCGCACAGCTCGTCGCCGAGGTCACGCTCGAACCCGTCGATCTCGCCTGCGTCGTTGATAAAGTTCCAGGGCGGATAGGCGCCCTCGGTGCCGAGGCGCACGACGTCCTGCGCCATGGCGAGGCCTGCCATCATGGCGAAGGCGGCGGTTGAGGCCATCAGTGTCTTCATGAGTTTTCTCCCTCTTGGTTGGTGGTGTCAGGCGGCCATGGTCGAGCTGAGAAAGCCCTGAAGCCGCGTCGATTTCGGGGTATTGAACAGCGCGTCGGGCGCGCCTTCCTCCTCGATCAGGCCCTGGTGCAGGAACACGACGTGATCGCTGACATCGCGGGCCATGCTCATGTCATGGGTGACCAGCATCATGGTGCGGCCTTCTGTGGCCAGATCCTTGATGACGCGGATCACCTCCTGCTCAAGCTCGGGGTCGAGCGCCGAGGTTGGCTCGTCGAAGAGAAGCGCCTCGGGCTCCATCGCGAGCGCGCGGGCGATGGCAGCGCGCTGTTGCTGGCCGCCTGACAGTTGCGCAGGATACATCTCGCACTTCTCGCCGATGCCGACCTTGTCGAGATAGGCGCGCGCGTCCCGCTCGGCTTCGGCGCGGTCGCGTCCCAGCACGGTGACGGGCGCCTCCATCACGTTCTGCAGGATGGTCATATGCGCCCAGAGATTGAACTGCTGGAACACCATCGACAGGTTGGTGCGGATGCGCAGCACCTGTCGTGCATCGGCGGGCCGGCGGTTTGCGCCTTTGCCTTTCCAGCTGACAGGCTCGCCCTTGAACAGGATGTCGCCCTGCTGGCTGTCTTCGAGCAGGTTGGCGCAGCGCAGCAGCGTAGACTTGCCCGACCCCGACGAGCCGATGAGCGACACGACATCGCCCTTGCGGGCCGTGATGTCCACGCCCTTAATCACCTCAAGGTCGCCGTAAGCCTTGTGCAGGTTGCGGATCTCAAGCACCGGAATTTCGGTCACGCGTGCGGTCCCCCGGATGTCGTCGTGCTGTGACGGTTCCGTGACACTAGGGAGGAAAACATGGGCCGATGCAATTGGCAATGCGCCGACCTTGACGCGGTGTTACCCGTTTCCCGCGGCGGTGACCTTTTGCCGGGCAAGCGCGCTGTCGCGGTCGGAAATCCCCAGGAAATTCGACACCAGCCGCAGCAGCGCATCCTCACTGGCGTCGCGCGCACCATCGGCCATCGCCACCTGCCAGAGCGCCTCGATCACTGCGAGGCGTTCCTCGTAGGGCACCGCGTCCTTGATGGCGCGGGTGAAGCGCACGGTGTCGGGGGCCTCGGATTCGAGCGTTTCGGCCTCGCCGCGCAGCGCCTCGGCCTCGGATTGCGACAGGCCGTAGCGGGTGGCGACGATCCGGGTGATGCGCTGCAGCTCGGTCGCATCGTAATCGCCGTCGCTGCGCGCGATGCGTACCATGAGGGCCGTGAGGGCGAGCCGCGCGTCGCCGTCATCGAGCGGGTCCGGTTCGGGTTGAACCAGCCGGTTGAGAAGATCTGCAAACATATCCGTGATATAGAGCGATGCGCCCGCCGTCGCAAACCGGAAAATCCGGCGCGCAGGCTTCCGCGTATCAGACGAGGCGCGAGGTCTCGATCGCGGCGCGCACGAAATCGGCGAAAAGCGGGTGCGGCGCGAAGGGTTTGGATTTCAGCTCGGGGTGGTACTGCACGCCGATGAACCACGGGTGATCGGACCATTCGACGATCTCGGGCAGGCGGCCATCGGGCGACATGCCCGAGAAGGTCAGTCCGCACGCCTCCAGCTTGTCGCGGTAATGCGTGTCGACCTCGTAGCGGTGGCGGTGCCGCTCGTCGATATTCGTGCCGCCATAGATCTGCGCCACGCGGGAACCCTCCTTGAGCACCGCGTCATAGGCCCCGAGGCGCATGGTGCCGCCCTTGTCGTCGCTGACCTTGCGCTGCACCTTCTCGTTGCCCTGCACCCATTCCTTGAGGTGGTAGACCACCGGTTCGAACCGCTTGCCGCCTGCCTCGTGGTCGAATTCCTCTGATCCGGCGGTGCTGACGCCGGCCACGTTGCGCGCCGCCTCGATCACCGCCATCTGCATGCCCAGACATATGCCGAGATAGGGAATCTTGCGGGTGCGGGCGAACTCGGCGGCCTTGATCTTGCCCTCGGTGCCCCGTTCGCCGAAGCCCCCCGGCACGAGGATGGCGTGGAAGCCTTCGAGATGGGCGGCGGGATCCTCGCGCTCGAACACCTCTGCATCGACCCATTGCACGTTTACCTTGACGCGGTTGGCCATGCCGCCATGCGTCAGCGCCTCGCGGATCGACTTGTAGGCGTCTTCGAGCTGCACGTATTTGCCGACGATGGCGATGTTCACGGCCCCATCCGTGGTGTGGATGCGGTCGACGACATCCTTCCACACTGTCAGGTCCGGGCGCGGCGCCGGGTTGATCTGGAACGCGTCGAGCACCGCCTGATCGAGCCCTTCGCGGTGATAGGCCAGCGGCGCCTCGTAGATCGAATTCAGATCGTAGGCGGCGACGACATGTTCCTTGCGCACGTTGCAAAAGAGCGCGATCTTCTCGCGTTCCTTTTCGGGGATGGGATGTTCGGAGCGGCAGACGAGGATGTCGGGCGCAATCCCGATGGATTGCAATTCCTTGACCGAATGCTGCGTCGGCTTGGTCTTCAGCTCTCCGCTGGCGGCGAGATAGGGCAGCAGCGTCAGGTGCATGAAGAGGCACTGCCCGCGCGCGCGGTCGTGGCTGAACTGGCGGATTGCCTCGAAGAAGGGCAGACCCTCGATATCGCCCACGGTGCCGCCGATCTCGCAGAGCATGAAATCGACCTCGTCGTCGCCGATACGCAGGAAATCCTTGATCTCGTTGGTGACGTGGGGGACGACCTGAATGGTTTTGCCAAGGTAGTCGCCGCGGCGCTCTCGTTCCAGCACGTTGGAATAGATGCGCCCCGACGAGACCGAGTCGCTGATCCGCGCCGGCACCCCGGTGAACCGTTCGTAATGGCCCAGATCGAGATCGGTCTCGGCCCCGTCATCGGTGACGAAGACCTCGCCATGCTCGAAGGGCGACATCGTGCCGGGATCGACGTTGAGATACGGATCGAGCTTGCGCAGCCGCACCGAGAAGCCGCGCGCCTGCAAGAGCGCGCCGAGGGCGGCCGAGGCCAGACCCTTGCCGAGCGAGGAGACGACGCCGCCGGTTATGAAGATGTAACGTGCCATGCGCCCGCGAGGCCCCCGTGATTCTGCAATGTGATTCTGCGTTATGCTGCGGGCCTTAAAGCCCCCGGCCGGAATGCGAAACCCACCTTGTCACGGGAGTGGACGCGTACAGCATCCGGCGCCAATACACAAGCACACCGCAATATCCTGTTGCGGTGTGCTCGCCGTCCCCAAGCGTGTGTGGTCAGTCCGCGGTCGGAGCGAGCGGCGCGGATTCGTCCGACGAGGGCGGCAGGAGCGAGCCGCCATCCGGCAATGCCGGGTCGGTCTGCTCTACCGGGGCGGGCCTGTCGCCCATGCGGTCGAGCACCGAACTGCCCGCCGATTGCTGCGCTGCGATGATCGTCAGCGTCAACGACGTGACGATGAAGGCCCCCGCGAGGATCCACGTGACTTTGCCGAGGGCAGTGGCCGCCGCGCGCCCGGACATGGCGCCGCCACCACCGCCGCCACCCATGCCAAGCCCGCCGCCCTCGGAGCGTTGCAGCAGGACAACGCCGATCAGCGAGAGCGCCAGAAGCAGGTGGATGGTCAGGACGACATTTTCCATGGGTTACGGGGCCTGTTGGTTGATCGCGTTTCATCGGGGTATCTATGCAATCCGCACCGGACCCGCAACCCGGCAATGCGGCGCGAGCCGAGCCGGCAGCGTAGGCGGTACAGGGGCAGGCGGGCCTGGGGTGTCACACGGACGGAACCGGGCGATTGGTCCAGACAGCGTATCGGATCAGGGAGGCGACACCGTCCCGACTTTCGTAAAACTGTTACAAAACTATTGCACAGGTGTCATGCGGACTGGCTATCCGGGCCATGGTTCTTAAACCAAAAACTGACAGCAGGAGCTTTCATGTCTTACACCAAGCTTTCCGTTTCGGCACTGGCGCTGGCCGCCATGTCCGCGACGACGGCCGCGGCCCGTGACCAGATCAGCATTGTCGGCTCGTCGACCGTGTTTCCCTACACCCAAGCCGTGGCCGAACAATTCGCCAATGATACCGGTCGTCCGTCGCCCGTGGTCGAATCGACCGGCACCGGTGGCGGCATGCAGATTTTCTGCGAAGGCATCGGCGAAGGTCATCCCGACCTTACGGGTGCCTCGCGCGCCATGACAGGCGGTGAATGGGATAAATGCGAAGAGAACGGTGTCACCAACGTGACCGAGGCGCTGATCGGCTTTGACGGCCTGTCTCTGGCGGTGTCGCGCGACAACGATTTCGACTGGGATCTGTCGCTGGCCGAGATCTACCTGGCGCTTGCCGCCGAGGTGCCGGTCGATGGCGAGTGGGTCGAAAATCCCCACCAGTCATGGTCCGATATCGATTCGCGCCTGCCCGACACCGATATCCTGGTGCTCGGCCCCCCGCCGACCTCGGGCACGCGTGACGCCTTCGTCGAACTGGCCATGCACGCCGGTTGTGAAGAGCTGGACTATGTCGCCAATGGCGATTTCGACGGCGACTGGGTCGACGAGAACTGCTCGCGCATGCGCACCGACGGACCGTTCGTCGAAGCCGGCGAGAATGACAACCTGATCGTGCAGCGTCTGGACAGCAACGCGGACGCAATGGGCATCTTCGGCTACTCGTTCCTCTACGAGAACCTTGACAACCTCAAAGGCGTCAAGATCGACGGTGTCGAACCCGATTTCGACACCATCGCCGACAAATCCTACCCGGTCTCGCGTCCGCTGTACTTCTACGTGAAGAATGACCACCGCGGCGTGATCCCCGGCCTGAACGAGTTCGTCGAAGAGTACATGTCCGAGGATGCGCTTGCCCCCGGTGGTTACCTGTCCGAGCGTGGCCTCGTGCCGCTGAACGACGACCGTCGTGCCGAGCTTCAGGACCGTGTGATTGAAGGCGTCTCGATGGATCCGAAGGAATAAGCGTCGAATCGCCCAATGAAAACAGGCGCCCCCGACATCGTACGGGGGCGCCATTCGTCTTTTGAACAGAAGGTCACCCCATGACGCTCGTCGCGTTCCTGATCCTCTTCACCGCCGTGGTTATCGGTTATATTCTCAACCTGCGGGCCGCGCGTGCATTGCGGGATGGCGGGGCGCGCCTGCACTCGCTCGAGGGCTTTCACGGTGGCTATGCCGCGCTGATGGTGCTGGTGCCGACCTTTGCGTTGATCCTTGTCTGGCTGCTCTTTCAGGGCACCGTGATCGAGTTTCTGGTCAAAGCCAGTCTGCCCGAGGGGCAGCTTGAAGGGCAGGGCACCGGAGAGGTGCAATTGATCATGGCAGAGATCCGCTCGATTGCGGGCGGGCGCGTCTTTGGCACGCCGGATCAGTGGAAGCTTAACGCCGCCGAGTGGCTTCAGACGCTGCGGGCCACATCGGCCTGGCTGATGGTGGCCGCGACGGCCGGGCTGGGTGCCTTCATGCTGTACCTCGCGCGTGGCAAGGTAGCAGCCGATTTCCGAGCGCGGCAGGGATTCGAACGCATTGTGCACCATCTGATGGTCGCCTGTTCGGTTGCGGCGATTTTCGTAACCATCGGCATCGTGGCCTCGCTGTCATTCGAGACATTCCGCTTTTTCCAGATGGTGCCATTCTGGGACTTCGTTCTGGGCACGACATGGGAGCCGCAGATCCCTATTCGCGAAGACCAGATCGCGGCCGAAGGGGCGTTTGGCATGCTGCCGGTCTTCCTCGGGACGCTGGTTATCGCGACGGTCGCGATGCTCATCGCCACGCCGATCGGCTTGCTCTCGGCGATCTATCTGCACGAATTTGCGAACCATCGCGTGCGCGCGGTTGTCAAACCGGTGCTGGAGATCCTGGCGGGGGTGCCGACGGTCGTTTACGGCTTTTTCGCGATCCTCGTCATCGCGCCGGCCCTGCGCAATTTCGGGGCCGAATTCGGCATCCCGATCTCGTCGAATACCGCGCTGGCAGCGGGCGGGGTCATGGGGATCATGCTGATCCCGTTCATTTCCTCCTTTGCCGATGACGCGCTTGGCGCCGTGCCACGCAGTCTGCGCGATGGATCACTCGCGGTCGGGGCCACCTCGGCAGAGACGGTGGCGAAGGTGCTTTTCCCCGCGGCCATTCCGGGCATCGTTGGGGGCGTCCTTCTGGCCGTCAGCCGCGCCATTGGCGAGACCATGATCGTGGTGATGGCCGCAGGGCTGATCGCACGGATGACGATCAACCCTCTGGATAGTGTGACGACGGTGACGGTGCAGATCGTGACCCTTCTGATCGGCGACACGGCGTTCGACAATCCCAAGACCCTGTCGGCCTTCGCGCTTGGCATGGTCCTGTTCCTGATGACGCTGGTGATCAACGTCGCCGCCTTGCGCATCGTGCGCAAATACCGTGAAATCTACGACTAGGATGGCTGACATGACAGATTCGACCGCCGGAAGGTTCGATTGGGCGTCGCCTGAGATCAACGCGCATCTGCGCAAGCGCAAACGCAGCCAGTTCTATCTGAAATCGCTCGGAATCGGGGCTATCTCGATCGCCTTCGCGATGCTGGCGTTGTTGATCGGGTCACTGATCTCGACGGGCTACCCGGCCTTTACCCAGACCCATCTGGTGGTCGAGGCACGGATCGATCCCGAGCTTGTCGATTCGGAGAACCCGCGCGACGGCAATTTTCGCCAGCTTGCCGAGGATATCGTCACCAACCGGGTCATCCGGGGGGCGGACACCGACAACACCGATCGGTTGACAGACATCCTTTCGAACCGGGCGCAGTTCACGCTGCGTGACATGGTGGAAGCCAACCCGGATCTGATCGGAGAGACCGTCGAGGTCAAGCTTCCGGTCGCGGACGAGTATGACCAGCTTTACAAGGGCTTGCTCGACCGCGACACACCCGAGCAGAACCGCCGCCTGAAAGACCGCGAGATTGCGATCTTCGACCAGCTGGTCGACGCTGGCTACGTGTCGCAACCGCTCAACTGGGCCCTGCTGACCAACGCCGATTCGCGGTTTCCAGAGGTCGCGGGCCTGAAAGGGGCGATCATCGGTTCAGCCTATGCGCTTCTGGTGTGTTTCATCCTGTCGTTTCCCGTCGGGATCGGCGCAGCGATCTACCTTGAGGAATTCGCACCGAGGAACCGGATTTCCGACCTGATCGAGATCAACATCAACAACCTTGCCGCGGTGCCCTCGGTGGTGTTCGGCCTGCTGGGTCTGGCGGTGTTCATCGGCTGGTTCGGCATGCCGCGATCGGTGCCCTTCGTGGGCGGGATGACACTGGCGCTGATGACGCTGCCGACGATCATCATCGCGACGCGGGCGGCGATCAAGTCCGTGCCGCCTTCGATCCGCGAAGCAGCGCTCGGGGTCGGGGCGTCCAAGCAGCAGGTGGTGTTCGGCCATGTCCTGCCGCTGGCCATGCCCGGCATTCTGACCGGCACGATCATCGGGCTGGCGCAGGCCCTGGGCGAGACGGCGCCGCTATTGCTGATCGGGATGAACGCCTTCATCACCTCGGCGCCCAGCACCCCCTTCGACAGCGCCACGGCCCTGCCGACGCAGATCTTCATCTGGGCCGACAGCCCCGAGCGGGGCTTTGTCAGCCGCACCTCGGCGGCAATCCTGGTCTTGCTGACCTTCCTCATCACGATGAACGCCATCGCCATTTTCCTGCGTCATAAATTCGAGCGGAAATGGTAGAAAGGACGATAGAACCATGTACGACGTGACACGATCGGAGCCTGAATTGAACCAGAGCGATGCCAAGTTCGCCGCCCGCAACGTGCAGGTCTTCTACGGTGATGCCCAGGCGATAAAGGATGTCGATGTGGATATCCGCGACAAGACGGTGACCTCGTTCATCGGACCTTCTGGCTGTGGCAAGTCGACATTCCTGCGCTGTCTGAACCGCATGAATGACACCATCGACATCTGCCGGGTCGAAGGCGAGATCAAGCTGGACGGGCGCGACATCTACGACCGCTCCATCGACCCGGTGCAGCTGCGCGCCAAGGTCGGCATGGTGTTCCAGAAGCCCAACCCGTTTCCCAAGTCGATATACGACAATGTCGCCTACGGCCCCAAGATACACGGCATGGCCCGCAAGAAAGAGGATCTCGACCGGGTGGTCGAAGCCGCCTTGCGCGACGCCGGTCTCTGGGAAGAGGTGAAGGACCGGCTGCACATGCCGGGCACCGGCCTTTCAGGCGGCCAGCAGCAGCGCCTGTGCATCGCCCGCGCGGTCGCCACGCAGCCCGAGGTGCTGCTGATGGACGAGCCGTGCAGCGCGCTCGATCCGATCGCCACCGGCCAGGTCGAAGACCTGATCGACGAGCTGCGCCAGAACTACGCGGTGGTGATCGTGACCCACTCGATGCAGCAGGCCGCGCGGGTCAGCCAGAAGACCGCGTTCTTTCACCTCGGCAATCTCGTTGAATACGGCGATACCGACACGATCTTCACCAACCCGCAGGATCGCCGGACCGAAAGCTACATCACCGGCCGGATCGGGTAAGGAGCACCATGATGACTTCGCAACATATCGTTTCCTCGTTCGACACCGATCTCGAGGGTCTGCAGGCGCGGCTGATGAAGATGGGCGGCCAGGTGGAGACGGCCCTTGGCAATGCGATCAAGGCGCTTGAGACGCGTGATCTGGAACTGAGCCAGCAGGTGCGAAAGGGCGACAAGGCCATCGACGTCATGGATGAGGAGATCCGGGCCGAAACCGCCCGTGTCCTCGCATTGCGCGCCCCTGCGGCCAGCGATCTGCGCACGGTGCTGTCGGTGATGACCATCAGCACGCATCTGGAGCGCTGCGGCGACTACGCCAAGAACATCGCCAAGCGCACCACGGTCCTGATCGAGACCGTCCCGATCGAGGGCACCGTGCCGGCGTTGCGACGGATGGTGCGCATGGTCGAGGCGATGCTGTCCGACGCGCTCGACGCCTATATCCAGCGCGATGCCGAGAGCGCCGAAGAGGTGCGCACGCGGGATTTGGAGGTGGACCAGATGTACAACACGTTGTTCCGCTCGCTGCTGACGCACATGATGGAAGATCCGCGCAACATCACGGCCTGCATGCATCTGCATTTCATCGCCAAGAACATCGAGCGGATGGGCGATCACGCCACCTCGATTGCCGAACAGACGATCTACCTTGTTACCGGCGAGATGCCCGACGAGGACCGTCCCAAGGGCGATACCACCGCGTTCAACGCGGACAGCGACACGGCGTCCTGACGGGTCCCGCATGGCGGGTGGCAACGCCCGCCAGTGTCGCGCCGATCGCGCTGGACGATCCCCTGCGTCCCGCCTAATCTGCGCCGCGGGTAGCAGAAAAGGGGACGCCATGCCGACCGGGACAAACATCCGCACGTATTTCCAGGGCCGGTGGCATGACGGGGATCTTGCGGTGATGAAGGCCGCCGATCACGGCATGTGGCTGGGCAGCAACGTGTTCGACGGGGCCCGCTACGCGCACGGCCTGACCCCCGATCTCGACCGCCATTGCGCGCGGGTCAGCGCCTCGGCCGAGGCGCTGATGGTGACACCCACGGTTGGGGTCGACGAGATGGTGGCGATCATCCATGACGGCTTGCGCGCCTATCCCAAGGATGCGGCGGTCTATATCCGGCCGATGTACTGGGCGATCGATGGCGGCATGTCGGCGATCGTCCCGAAAGAGGGCGGCGGCACGGGATTCGCGATCTGCCTCGAAGAGATCCCAATGGCCGCCACCGGAACCACGACGACGCTGTGCCGCACGCGGTTCCGCAGGCCGGTGCTGGAGGATGCCGTGGTCAATGCCAAGGCGGCGTGTCTTTACCCCAACAACGCGCGGATGCTGGCCGAGGCCCGGTCGCGCGGTTTCGGCAACGCGCTGGTCGCGGATGCGCTTGGCAACGTGGCCGAAAGTGCCACGGCCAATGTCTTTGCCGTGAAGGATGGCGAGGTGTTCACGCCGGTGCCCAACGGCACGTTCCTTGCCGGGATCACCCGCGCGCGGCACATCGCCAACATGCGCGCCGAGGGCATGGTGGTGCATGAGCGCGTGATGAGCTTTGCCGAGTTCGAGGCCGCCGACGAGGTGTTCCTGTCGGGCAACATGATGAAGGTCACGCCGGTCGCGGCCTTCGAGGACCGGCATTACCAGCCCGGCCCCGTGACCGAGCGGGTGCGCGAGATGTACTGGGACTGGGCGCGGACCGACGCGCACCGGGTGCGGCCCGCATGACCCTTGGTTGGGGCGCGTGCCGGTCGGCAAGCCCGCGCTGGCGTTGAATACGCGCTAACTTGACTCTTTTCGTAGTGAACCGCTAAAGGGCAGTCATCAGCGCGGGCTGCCTTGTCCACGCCGACGATATCAAGCCGTGCCAGCCCTGTGCCAGCCATGCGGTTCATCTTTCCTCCGGACCGGGGGACGAAAGGAGCTTGTCATGGATGCGCCCCATCGCGCCCGTTCTTTGCTTGCCGCTGCCTTCTGTCTTGCCGTGACGGGAGCGGTGGCGCCGGGACTTGCCCAAACATCCGATGACGCCCCCGCGCCGCGGTTGGGCGTCACGCTCAACACGGTCGCTGCGACCGAGGCGGGGGGCTGCCGGCTGACCTTCGTGATCCGCAACGATCTCGGGGCGGCGATCGAGAAACTGGTCGCCGAGGCGGTGCTGTTCGACAGCGAGGGCCGGGTCGCCACCATGACCCTGTTCGATTTCGGCACTCTGCCCGAGGCCCGCCCGCGCGTGCGGCAATTCGATCTGGCCGGGCCGTCCTGTGACGGTATCAGCGAGGTTCTGGTCAACGGCATCGGCACCTGCGAGGGCGAGGGCCTTGCGCCCGCCGCATGCCTCGACGGGCTGCGCCTGTCTTCGGACACGGATATCGAGGTGACGGGATGAGCGGGCTTCAGGCGATGATCGAGCGATTGCGCGGCCTTGTCGAGATGGGTGGGCCGGTCATCGCGCTTATCGCGGGCGTTTCCGTGGCGACGCTGGCCGTGATCCTTTACAAGCTGTGGCAATTCCGCGCCGCGCGCGTGGGGCAGCATCACGCGCTGCGGGCCGCCGTTTCCGAATGGGACCGGGGGGAGGCGCATGCGGCGCGACGCACGCTGGACAGATCGCGCAGCCATCTCGCGCCGGTCATCAGCCGCGCCTTCACGTGTCATGATCCGCGGGACAGCATGACGGTCCGGCGGATCGAGGCAGAGGCCGATGCGCGGTTTTCCAGACTCGAACGTGGGTTCCGCTTTCTGGACACGGTGGCGCAGGTGGCGCCGCTTCTGGGGCTGTTTGGCACGGTTTTGGGCATGATCGAGGCGTTCCAGGCGCTGCAGGAGGCCGGGTCACAGGTCGATCCCTCGCTTCTGGCCGGGGGCATCTGGGTGGCGCTGCTGACCACCGCCGCGGGACTGGCCGTCGCCATGCCGGCCTCGGTCGTCCTGTCTTGGTTCGAATCGCGCATGGCCGACGAGCGCGCGCTCGCCGACTACGCGCTGAGCGTGGTGCTGCGTCCCGACCTGCAAGGTGCGGCGCATGCGGTGCCGCAGGGCCGGGCGGTGCCCCAGGGTGCGTGACGTGCCGTTCCGGCGGCGCAAGCTGTCGCTCACCTCGCTCATCGATGTGATTTTCCTGCTGCTGTTGTTCTTCATGCTGTCATCAACATTCTCGCAGTTTTCCGAGGTCGATCTCTCGACGGGAGGGGCAGGGCAGCCGTCGACCACCGAGGTGCAACCGATCTTCCTTCGCCTCGGCGCCGACAGCCTGAGCGTCAACGCGCGCGAGGTGCCGCTCGACGGGCTGGCCGAGGCCCTGGAGCCGCTGATGGAGGAGGACGCGCGCGCGCTGGTCAGCACAGGGGCGGATGTCAGCGCGCAGCGGCTGACCGATCTGCTGCTCGCCTTGCGCGGGGTTGCGGGGCTGTCTGTGCAGGTGCTGGTCCCGTCATGAAACGACCCGTGCCACGGTCCCGCCGCGAGCCGACCATCGCGCTGATCAACATCGTGTTCCTCATGCTGATCTTCTTCATGGCCGCTGCCACACTTGCCCCGCCGCTTGACGGTGACCTGCAATTGGTGCGCACCGAGGATCTTGAGGGGCGCGCCCCGCCCGACGCGCTGGTGGTGCATGCCGACGGACGGCTGGTTTATCGCGGCGAGACACTGCCGGATGCCGCCGCCTTCATGGCGCGCGCCGAGACCGCCGAGGCGGGTAAACTGCGTATCGTGCCCGATGCCGAACTGCCCGCACACGAGCTGATACGGCTGGGCTCCGCACTGCGCCGGGCAGGGGCCGGGCAGGTCGTGATGGTCACCGAACGGGGGTTGGAATGATCCGCCAATCGCGCCTCGTGCTCACGTTCTGCGCGGTCGCGGCGCTTGGCGTTCACAGTCTTGGCCTGTGGGTTTCCGCTCCGCGCACCGAGATCGAGATAGAGGCTGGACAGGGCGCGTCCGAGGCCGTGCTCGGCAGCAGCTTTGCCGACATGGTGGCGGGTGCGGCGCAGCCCGTGTCGGAGACCACTGTGACGCCCAACCGCCAGTCCGAGGAGGTCGTGGAGCCGACCGAACCCGGCCAGGCCCGGCGTCCCGACACGGCAGAAGCGTCCACCGCGACGCCGCCCGAGGAGCCCGCAGAGACAGCCCCGCCGCAGGAGGCGACCGAGACCGCGCGCCCCGAGACTGTGCGCCCCGAGACGGCCGCGGCCCGGACCGAACCGACAGAGACCGCGCGCGCCGATGCACCGGCACCGGCCCCCGTGGCCGAGACCGCGTCCCCCGTGCTGCCGGTGGAAAGAAGGCCGTCCGAGGCCACGCCGGCGGCACCACCGCGCGTCGCCGCCGAAGCGGTGAAACCCGCGCCTGCGGCCCCCGCCGACGCGCCGCCGGCCGAAAACCGGCAAGACGCGCGTGTACCTGAGATTGCCGAGACCGCGCCTGATCGCCCGGTCGAAGCCGCCGAGGCCCCCTCGAAGGAGGTGGTCGAAGCCGAACCGGACGCGGACGCGGGCCTTCAGGTCTCGCGCCGCCCGCAGGCCCGGCCCCAAGAGATGGAACAGGCCTCTGCCGCCCGGCAATCACCAGAGCCCGAGCGGCGCGAAACCCGGTCGCGTGACACCTCGGGCAACAATGCCGCCCGCGACGCGTCGCGCGGCAGCGCCAGCGGGTCCGAGGCCGCCAGCGCCGCCCGGCAGGGACGCGACACGTCACGCCCCAGCGACGAACAGGGCAATGCGGCCGCCAGCAACTATCCCGGCCTCGTGATGCGCCATATCGCCCGCGTGCGGCTGCCCAGAGCCACAAGCCGTGGGGCGGCGCTGGTGCAGTTTTCCATCGCCGATGGCGGGCGGCTGGCCTCGGTAGGGGTGGCGCGATCCTCCGGTTCTTCCCGGCTCGACCGCGCGGCCGTCACGGTGGTGCAAAAAGCCGCGCCGTTTCCCGCGCCGCCCGCCGGTGCGCAGCGTCGTTTTTCCATCAAGATCGAGGGGCGGTGACACGCCCCGGCATCTCGTTGCGGGCACGTCCTGATGTCACATCCCGTGTGACTATACGGTTGTTTCTTGAAGATGTCCGGTTTGTGGCGCTGCCAGCACTTGACTGCGAAGATGGGCGTTCGACCCTGGAGGGTGCTGTCAGACGAATTCGAACTCGTCTGTGTTAGAGCCTGTGGACAATCATCTTGATGCGATGAGGGCTGCGGCGAGGTGAGAAACGCGCGAAAGTTGATGGTGTGGATGCCGCCACCTGAAGGCATCACAATGTGCCAAGTGTCGTCATGATGACGGCACAGAAGCATAGAACATGGAGGCATCCACATGACTCACGCTACCATC
>Ga0307931_1000504_pt1 | contig 24589 bp, 25 predicted proteins | sample OrgLakmetageno47_FD_201816 | JGI IMG/M metagenome (GOLD analysis project Ga0307931, IMG submission 201816) | Saline water microbial communities from Organic Lake, Antarctica - #47 | ecosystem: Environmental > Aquatic > Non-marine Saline and Alkaline > Saline | place: Antarctica: Organic Lake...
TGTTGGAGTGCACCCAGTCAATCGTGTCCCGAATAGCCGCAGTCAGCGCAACACCCGGTGGCATGGGGACAAAGCGAGAATCTTCAATAGCCCCGGAGGGGCTGCCGATGGCTACCTGGATAGTCCTAATACGACCAGCCTGGTCGGTGGCAGCCACCGTGCCACGGACCAGCGTGCGGTGGACGGTCTCCAACAGACCGAGGGATATTTTCCTCCCCAGCATCACATCGTCGTAGGCAAAATTTGCCGCGAGCATGTAGTTCACTACTTCGGTGAGCTCACCGCTGCGCTGGGTCATGGTCGCTGCAGCCAATACGTCTTCTAACGGAGCGAATGTCCCCTCAAGCGCGGAGGTGCTGTGAGCCTCCCGCGCAAGCGAGGGCCTGCGAAGAAGGCCCGGGTCGCGGACCTGCTGGGAAGCTTGATCAAGCTTCGCAAGCGCCGCTCTCGCGTTTGCGACGGCCCGCCATGTCTGACTGCTGAGCTTCGGTTCATCCCCGAGCGGGTGAGGAACAAAGGCAACATGACGGTAGGGTCTCCCCCGTCGCCCATCGGTGCCAGAAATCGCCACCACATCCCCCATGGGGCTCTGAGCAAATTGTTGTCCATCCACAAATGTAAGCATATGGCGTTTTGCTTACATTTGAGGTCGGGAAATGCAAGTGAGCTTAATCTCTTGCCCCGCTGCAGATGAACCGGAGTCGGCGTGGAACTGCGGCGTCATCGGTGCGGTAGCGGTTCGAGTCACGCTGTAGCGGAGGGCGCGGACCACGGTGCTCCTAAAAACACAGGGTCGGCGTGGGAAGCCCGACTGCGGACGCCGCTCCTCCGGTCTGCACGTTTTTGTTACTGTGCACTTGACCTCACACCAAGGAATGAGGTTTATGGTCGGAGGTATGGATTCATCACTTTTCTCCTGTGATAGCTGGCCAGACTGGAAAGTCGCGGACATGAGAATGATTCTGCCTGCAGTCGCGCGTCCTGACGCCGCGGCTAGGTACCCCTTAGTCAGAACGCCGGGACAGGCTGACCTCGCAGGTTTTTCTGGCTCCCCGCGCATTCACGCGGGGGCGCCCACACTTTAACAACGACGGAAGGTCCACGCCCATGAATAATCCGATTGCCACCGGCGAGATGTACGACCTGATTGTTATCGGCGCTGGCATGGCAGGCATCAGTGCTGCACAGAAGGGCGCCGCAAATGGCTGGCGAGTCGCAATCGTTGACTCCCTTCCCTACGGCGGGACGTGTGCGTTGCGCGGCTGTGACCCGAAGAAGATTTTGCGTCGCGGTGCTGAAATCATCGACAGCGCAAGGCTCATGAAAGGCAAAGGCATCGATCCCGCAGGGCTGGCAGTGAACTGGTCAGACCTGATGACGCATAAGCACGGCTTCACCGACCCAATGCCCGACAGCATGGAGTCGAACCTCGTCGGGGAGGGCGTCGACACACTCCATGGCCACGCGCGCTTCGTCGGGACAGACCAGATTGATATCGACGGCACCCGATATCAGGCCACGCGCTTCCTGATTGCGACGGGAGCGCGACCGCGACCACTGACCTTCTCGGGGTCCGAGCACCTCATCGACAGCACCGATTTTCTTGATCTTGATGCCCTTCCAGCGCGCATCCTCTTCGTAGGTGGCGGCTTCATCTCCTTCGAGTTTGCACACCTCGTCGCCCGAGCAGGAAGCACGCCGCTGATTGTGGACCGCGGAGAACGCCCGCTGAAGAGCTTTGACCCGGACCTGGTGGAATTACTGGTCGACCGCGGTCGTGAGGTCGGTATTGAGCTGCGCCGCAACACCGATATCACGGCAGTGGAGCGAACCAACGACGTCTATCAGGTCACCCTTGAACACGGTGGCACGAAGGAAATAGTCGAAGTTGACCTCGTGGTCCACGGCGCGGGACGTGTTGCTGATCTTGCAGCACTGGGCTTAGAAGAAGCCGGTGTGGAATGGAGCGAACGGGGAGTGCGTGTGGCGGGACACCTTCAAAGCACGTCAAACCCAGCCGTGTGGGCTGCCGGTGACTCCGCGGACACCGCCGGAGTTCCTCTCACACCCGTCGCCACCTCGGAAGCCAAAGTTGCAACGTCAAACATGATCAAGGGCACCACCATCACCCCTGACTACACCGGGATTCCCACCGCAGTCTTCACCATTCCCGAACTTGTCCGCGTTGGCATGCTCGAATCCGAGGCCATCGAGCAGGGGATCGACCTCGACGTCCGCTTCTCCGACACCAGCAGCTGGTACTCCAACTACCGGATTGGCGAGACCACGGCTGCCGCCAAAATCCTCATCGACAAAGCGCATGACCGCATTGTCGGGGCTCATTTACTCGGGCCAGAATACGCCGAACTGGTCAACACCTTTGGCTTGGCAATCAAGCTGGGGCTCACGACCCGCCAACTCAAATCCGCTACGGCTGCATACCCGACCGTCGGCTCTGATCTCGGCTCCATGCTCTAACGCTCTTTCTCTGCTAACACTTGTGTTGGTCCCCCGCGCGCACGAGACGCTACCGCCCGGCACTAGTCAGATCAGCATCCGCTGACCACATCGCAAGACCCAGGCGGGGGCGAAAGGACAACGGCAAGAATCTGCTCCAGCGCGGTTTGGGATGCGCTGTAGGTTCCGAGTGTGCCGGCAATGACCTTGGGAGCGACGGCTACCAGCTCCCCTCATGTTGAGCATCGACCCTTCGGGCCCGCTGGGTCCGGCATCAGGAGAGAATTCAACAGTTCCCCTGCCTCCGTGCACCGCCGTAGCGACGCGGTTCAGAGCGACCATGCTGCCAAGGTTGGCTCCTTGGCGCTCCAGCTCCGCATTCATGATGCTGTTGGCAAACCGGTCGGGAAAAGCATCAGCGATTACCACCGGTAAACCCTAAAACGTCTCCGCAGGTATCCCCGAAAAGATGGGGTCCGCTAATAAACGGTCATCGTGAGCGGCGCAAAGGCCAATCCCGTTCGTGCCCTTTGAGGTGTATTCGAAGACCTACCGGCGAGACCGGGTGCCCCAGAGGTGGACCTTGATGAGCTGCATTGGTTCACACTCCATGAGGCCGGAATCGTCCACACAGAGCTAATGCACGGCGGCATGGCCGAGCCGCCCGAGGTCTCGCCGCCCGCACCGATCCCTGTGCGGGCGGCGACGTGAATATAGGTACCAAGACCAGGTTTCTCTTTTGTTCAGGTCTCTTGCGGTTAACCCGGTGTTACGCTGTGCGTGTGACACGGGGTGCCCGCGAAAGTGGGCTGAGATAAAACCCGTCGAACCTGGTCTAGCTTGTACTAGCGAAGGGATGTCGTCGTGAGCGTCGCTCTGACTGAAAACTATTCTGCCCACCTGCTCGCAGAGCTCCGCCGTCGCGAACCGTTGGTTCAGTGTGTCACCAACATTGTGGTGTCGGGGTTCACTGCGAACGTTCTTTTGGCGCTGGGGGCGTCGGCCGCGATGGTGGACGGTGATGAAGAAGCTGGCCCATTTGCTGGTGTCGCGTCAGGGGTTTTGGTGAATCTTGGCACGCCCTACCGGGAGCAGCGCGAGGCTATGCCGCACTCGGTAGCGAAGGCGAACGAACAGGGCACCCCGTGGGTTCTCGATCCAGTCGCCATTGGCGCATTGCCACTTCGTACTCGGCTTGCGTTCGAACTTGTCGCTCTTCGTCCCACGGTTGTCCGCGGGAATCCTTCTGAAATCATGGCACTGGCTGGATTCGGCACGGGAGGTCGCGGGGTCGATTCACTGTCAGGTCCGGAGACGGCTGTCGAAGCTGCTCATTTCCTTGCTTCCACCTACGGTTGCGTGGTGGCCATTTCTGGCGCGGTCGACATCCTCATCGACGGCACCCGAACAGTCCGTCTGAGCAATGGGCATCAACTGCTGACCCGAGTGACGGGCGGCGGATGTGCTCTCGGAGCCGTCATGGCAGCCTTTGCCGGATTGGACGAAGACCCGTTGTTGGCCGTCTGCGCTGCCGTTAGCACCTACACAATCGCCGCGGAGATTGCCGCTTCGCGCGCGCACGGCCCCGGGTCGTTTGCGGTTGAATTTCTCGACGCACTTGCGGGTATCGACGGAGAAACTGTGGCCTCTCGCGTGGTGGCAGCGTGAGCCTCCAGGACTTCGATCCGACGCTGTATCTTGTGTCGGACGCTGTGCTGTGCGGCCCACGAGGTGTTGTCGAGACTGTACGTCAGGCCGTTGCTGGCGGGGTAACCTGCGTGCAGGTCAGGGCAAAAGATTTATCAGCCGCTGAGTGTCTCGCTCTGTTGATCGAGGTGGCCGACGCTGTCGGGGGCCTGGTGCCTGTCATCGTCGATGATCGTGTCGATGTCTATCTTGCCGCTCGACATCGCGGCGCCGCCGTCCACGGTGTCCACGTGGGGCAAAGCGACCTGCCCGTGGAGAGTGTTCGGGCTCTCGTCGGGCGAGAAGCGATCGTTGGATGGTCGGCGAACACGGTCGAGCATCTGGATGTCGCCGGGAGGCTCCCTCCTGGAACGGTGGACTACCTGGGCGTTGGCGTGATCAGAGCGACCACGACGAAACCGGACCATCCCATTCCGCTGGGCATCGAGGGGTTTGAACGCCTCCGTCGCCTTACTGCTCTGCCCTGCGTCGCGATTGGCGGGATCCACGAGGGCGACCTTGCTGCGCTTCGACGAGCGGGTGCTACTGGCGCTGCGGTGGTGTCTGCCCTGTGCGCAGCTAAGGATCCGCGTGCAGCCGCTGTGTCTTTGCGACGGGAATGGGATCATGCGGCGTGAGGGTCGGGTTCCTCGCGTTCTTAGTATCGCGGGGTCAGATCCCACTGGCGGGGCAGGCATTCAGGCAGACCTGAAAAGCATCGCCGCAAACGGTGGTTACGGCATGGCCGTGCTGACGGCCCTGGTGGCACAAAACACGCAGGGGGTTCGATCCGTGCACCTGCCCCCAGTACCGTTCCTCCTTGAGCAACTAGAAGCCGTATCGGATGACGTGGAGATTGATGCGGTCAAAATTGGAATGCTCGCCACCACAGACGTGATTCTCGCGGTAACCGAATGGTTGGATCGGATTAAGCCGCCCGTGGTGGTCCTTGATCCGGTGATGATTGCCACCAGCGGTGATCGCCTCCTTGACCCGGGCGCCGAGCAAGCTCTGCGCAAACTTGCCTCTCGTGCGCACCTGCTGACCCCCAATATCCCGGAGCTTGCGATTTTGGCCAACGAGCCGGTTGCGACCGATTGGCCGGCCGTGCTGGAACAAGCCGGGAGGGTGTCAGCTCGCTACGGTGTGCTCGTTTTGGCCAAGGGAGGGCATCTGGACGGTAGCAGCGTGCCCGACGCGCTCGTCGACGCCACCGGCGACACGGTGGAGACGACAGAGTTCCCCGGTACTCGGATCAACACAACCAACACGCACGGCACGGGATGCTCGTTATCCTCCGCCCTCGCCACCCGGTATGCACGGTCTGGCCAGTGGTGGGAAGCGGTAGCCGAGTCGAAACGTTGGCTCACGGAAAGCATCCGCCACGGAGCAGCTCTTGAAGTTGGCACCGGGCACGGCCCAATTAGTCATTTGGCCGGCCTCTGGGAGCGCGGAGGGACGACCACTCGGCCAACCCCCGGCGAAGTCAAAGCGAACTGGTGGAATGGTATCCACAGCATCAGGCAAAAAATCGATACCCTCCCGTTCGTGCAAAGCCTCGGTGACGGCACCCTCGACCGTGAGGCATTCCTCCGGTATCTCTGCCAAGATGCCCTCTACCTGCGCGACTACTCGCGGGTCCTCGCAGCGGCGAGCCGCCTTGCTCCCACTGCATCAGAGCAGGCTTTCTGGGCCCACAGTGCGCACGGCGCGATCGTCGGGGAGTTACAGCGCCGTGAGAGTTGGATCCCTGCCCAGGCGATGCGCGAGGCGAGGCCCAGTGTTACCACCACCGAGTACACCAACCATTTGTTAGCCACTGCCGAACGTAGCGACTACCGAGTACTCATCGCCGCACTGCTGCCCTGCTTCTGGCTTTACTACGACGTCGGAACTCGTCTGCATCAGCTCTCCCATCCTGAGCACTCCTACCTCTCGTGGCTTTACACCTACGCCGACGAAAACTTCGCCCAATCCACGTCACAGGCTATTGACATCGTCACCCGAGCCGCCGCACACGCCGACGACGCGACCCAGCTCGCTATGCGCGACGCGTTTCGGCTCTCCGCCAGCCACGAACATGCATTCTTTGCAGCACCCGACATTCTCGGCGAATCGAACAGCGAGTAGAAGGTGATGCTTACCCTTAAACGCAAAGAGCTTCCCTAGAGCCCCGAGACCGTGCCCTCGATAAAGCGCGGTTACCACGCCACCGTTTCCTTCCCTCTGGAGTCACCAGAGCCACACGAAAGACATGCACCCATGAAAATTTCTGACCAGATCGTCCTCGTCACCGGTGCCGGCCGCGGGCTTGGCACCGCCATCGCCCGTGCATTTTCTCGCGAGGGAGCACGGGTAATTGTGAACTACCTCAACAGTCGCGAATCGGCCGAAGCGCTCGTGGAGGAGCTCGGTGAAAGCCGCACGATTGCACTGCACGCAGATGTCACTGATCCCGAACAAGTGCAGAACCTCGTCGCTGAAGCGCACAGCCACTTTGGCTCCCCGGTGACAACCGTGGTGGACAACGCTCTGGCCGAGTTCAGCTTCAATGGTGACGATCGTGACCGGGCAGAAACGATCAGCTGGGACGCCTTCCGCAGTCAGCTCGACGGCAGTCTTCGCGGAACACTCAACACGACCCAGGCGGTCATCCCGGGGATGCGTGATGCTGGCTTTGGCCGGATCATCACGATTGGTACGAATCTTTTTCAGAACCCTGTTGTGCCCTACCACGACTACATCGCTGCGAAAGCTGCCCTCTTGGCGTTGACCAGAACGTTCGCCGTCGACCTCGGGCCTCACGGAATCACTGTTAATATGGCATCTGGCGGGCTTCTTCGGACCACCGACGCGAGCGCTGCCACCCCTGAAGCTGTCTTCGACTTCGTGGCTAGTGCCACCCCATTGGGGCGAGTGATCACACCAGAAGAATTTGCCGACGCTCTGCTCTTTTTTGCTTCACCCTGGGCCAGGTCAGTGTCGGGGCAAAACCTCGTCGTCGACGGCGGACTCGTCAAAGACTGAACCCCCACCCGTAACGCACACACGCCCCGGCAAAAAACTTTGCGAGGGCGTGCATGTCGGCGGTTATCGCCGCAGTGTGGTTCCCGCTAGCGGGTCAGGACCACCTTGAGCGCACCAGTCTCAGCGGCGCGACCAAATGTGTCGTAGGCGTCGATGATCTCGTCGAGAGCGAAATGGTGGGTGACGAACTTCGCTGCCGGGAGCTTATCTTGGGCCACCAGCTTCAACAGCATCGGAGTTGTGGAGGTGCTCACCAGCCCCATGGAGATACTGATGTCGGTAATCCACAGTTTCTGGATTGCCAGTTCCACCGGCTGGCCGTGAACACCACAGTTGGCGACTGTCCCGCCGGGGCGAACAATTTCGGTACACGCGGTAAACGTCAAGGGAATTCCCACTGCTTCAATTGCCACGTCGACACCCAAGCCGTCCGTCATCGCCATCACTTTTTCCTGCCAGTCGGGCGCACCCGAGTTGACCGAGTCGGTGGCGCCCAGGGTGGTGGCTTGTGTGAGCCGGTTGTCGTCGAGGTCAATAGCGATAACCCGGGAGGCGCCATACAAACCCGCCGTCATAATCGCCGCTAAGCCGACCGGTCCTGCTCCGACAACGGCGACCACATCGCCGGGCTTGACCCGGCCATAACGAACACCGATTTCAAACCCGGTGGGCAAAATATCCGACAGCATGACGGCTGCGTCATCGCTTACTCCCTCGGGAACTTTATACAACGAATTGTCGGCGAAGGGAACGCGCACCAATTCGGCTTGGGTGCCGTCGATAAGGTGGCCAAAAATCCAGCCAATACCGCTGGCCCCCTCATCTGCCAGGCAATGCGAAAAAAGCCCTTGGTGGCAGTAGGAACAGGAGCCACAGGAACTGACACAGGAAATAATTACCCGATCGCCGACCTGGAAGTTCTGCACTGCACCGCCAACTTCAGTGATGGTGCCGACACCTTCGTGGCCCAGAATGCGGCCCTTGGTGACGGCGGGGACATCGCCTTTGAGAATATGGAGATCGGTGCCACAAATAGTGGTGGTGTCGACTTGGACAATAACGTCGGTCGGTTGCTTGATGACGGGGTCGGGAACTTCTTCCCACTCTTTCAGACCGGGACCGTGGTAGACGAGTGCTTTCATGGTTTGTCCTCCCTTAGTGCTCTGCACCGATGAAATTATCGGTGACTTCATTCAACGTATCGGGCACGCACAGGGAAGGCAACTGGTCGCGAGGCCTCATTACGAGTCCCCGAGAAAAGGAATGCACGCAGCTTTTCATCAGTGCTTGCGAAATACTGATCATCGCGTGGGTGCCGCGGTGTACTTAGAAGACCGGTAAAACCTTGTCAATGAACGTGCTAAAAAATCACTAAAAAGTGTCACGGCAACGGAAGCATCCCCGGTGACGCGGTTTGCCATAACTGCGCTTGACCTCTGAGGTCGCCAGAGTGGTGTCCGAGGCAACCCGAGCGAGCTTCCGCGCCAACTGGGCTTTTTTCTCGAGATGCTCGCTGCTGGGGTGTTTTCTCAGAATGTGCGTGGTGGCCATCATCGGGCACCCCACTTTCCTTCTGGTGGGACAAAGAAGACTTATGTCGGGGGGGGGGGTGCAGCACCACTGTTGGAAAAAACGTGGTGGAGGTTATGGTGGTTGGGCTCCCCGGCGGCAAGGAACCGTAAAGAATATCTGCGACCAGGCTTCGATATGCCCGTCCCGTTACTTTCATCCCGTTACTCCAGCGCCAATGTACACATTGATACTGATTCAAGCTCGGCCGGTGCCACTATCGGCTCTGTTGCCCAACATTACGCACACATACAGGGGTGAGGGTGGAGAAATTGTGTGGGCAAATAAAGAGTCAATAGTCCAGGTCTCGTGCTTTTGGTGCAGGACTAATGTGCCGCAAGGGGCCCTTCCAGGGCATCAAAGTCCACCGGGGCTGAGGTCCCCGTGGTGTCTGAGGTGTCGCGGCTGAGATGGAGCTCGTCAATCCACAGTGCTGCCACGACCCGGGTGCTCAAGGTTACGTTTCGCACGTGACCCCCTGAAGTTCGATCATCACTAATCGCGTGCAGGTGAAGGCCGGGAATAGTCTCCCCGGTGGTGGCATCGGGGTAGCGAAACCCGACCAGGGTGCCGCTCCATGAATCAAAAGTGAATCGAGTCTCATCATCAATGATGTCTCCCAACGATTTACCCTCATATTCGGGGTGGCCCACAGTGCGAAGCACCACGTCCGCGAATGTCGCCTCAATCTTGATCGCACAGACCACTTCTTCGGGGTCGACATGGGTGGTCGTGAGGTAAGAGTCAAGCGCATCAACGATGCCCGTCATGTCAAGGCCCGGGGTGAGGGGAAGATAGTGAGCGAGACCGCCTCTGGCAGCAATACCAAAGGCAATGGTTTCCTGACCGCCCACCGGGACCGGGGTGCCCTCAATCGGGATTCGCCAGGTCTCACCATCAAGGCTGACGATCTCTCCCTCGAGGTTTTCCATGACGCCGAGACCCAGGATGCTGTGACCAAACTCTTGTTCCACCGTGGTGGTGCCAGAAAAGTTACCGGCAAACAACGCTGACGCCGCGCGTGCTTGGTCGACCTGTCCGTGTCCTATCGTGCCTAACCGGGTGGCGCGCAGCCGGCGCAAAGCATCATCGAACACCCCTAGAGCCTAAAGCCTTCACCCCGATGTTCATGGGGAGACGAGTATCACCCAGAAGACCGTTGTGCCAGAAAAGCTAACGCGCTGCTGGCAGTACTTGGTCAGATCGGCGTGTCCGCCGTTAATCTTTGTTCGGCTCTGTTGATTTTCGCGCAGAAACCGGATGAGCTTGCGAAAACCCGTGCCAAGTTGGATGCGTTCGTGGCGGGGTGTTCGCGTCGCTTCCGCGGGCGGATCAGCAGAACAAGGCAAACAAGGAGAACCTGTACCTACAGGTTTGATGCTCGACGGGTGGCGAAAATCAATGCAGCCGATGGGCGGGCGCCCCCGGATTGATTATCAGCAGGTGCAACAGTTCGCGGCTTCGTCGCCGCGGAAGGTCGATGGCCGAGGGAATGAACAGGTCCCGAATATGAACAATCTCTCGAGACATCTATGAACGATGTCTCGAGAGATCACATGGTGGACCTGAGGGGACTCGAACCCCTGACCCCCTGCATGCCATGCAGGTGCGCTACCAGCTGCGCCACAGGCCCAATGTCGAACGACTTCTTAGCCTACTACAGGCTCAGCTCTGGCTCGGGGTTGCGAACCTGCTCCTCGGATGTGGGCAGTTCGACAACCGGGCAGTCTCGCCACAGACGTTCCAGTTGATAAAAGAGACGCTCTTCTTCGTGGAAGACGTGAACAATGATGTGGCCAAAGTCGAGTAGAATCCAACGGCCTTCCGTATGGCCTTCTTTACGCAGGGATGAGTACCCAGCTTCGGTGAGCCGGTCATCCACTTCGTTGGCAATGGACTGGACCATACGCTCACTGCGTCCGGTGGCCATCACAAAAACATCAGTCAGGGGCATGTGCTCGGACACATCCAAGGCCACAATGTCGGTGGCGAACTTATCACTCGCTGCGGTTGCCGCAAGAACCGCTAGGTCATGCGCTGTTGTACTGGCACTCATGGTGCCTCCCCTCGGGCCACTTAGGCCAACACGTCCGTCATCATTGCCAAAATGAGCAGTGCCACAGCGGCAACACCCAGCACGGAAGCTCCCAGGGCTGTGACAACAGCCGTTGTTCCCCATCGTGTCTTACGAACCATCAAGATATCTGAGTTGTCCCCTTTGCCCGACACCGCGTGGACGGCCCGCATAGGTTGGGATATCCCGGCACTGTCGCCGGTGGCGTAGGCATCCATCGAGTCATCCTCGTCGGCGTCTTCGCGAAAGGCAGGCCTCGTCCCCGAGATGACGAAATGAGTGGGCACAGTGATTTGGCCCGTCACCAGAATTTCCCCCGTTGCGCCAAGCGGCGCCGAGAGATCGACCTGGGGGCTGATGGGCAAAATGAGCGAAGTGGTCGTGGGTAACGCATCACCCACTGTTCTGGTGGGAATCGGGTCAAGAGGATCCTCTCCCACAGGAACAGGTGACGAGCTGACCACCGCGGGAAAAGCAAACACGGGGGGAAGCGGGGCCTGATCTGACAGATTCTGAGGGTCGCGAGGCGACACGAGGAGTGGCTGGGTGGGTTCGCGAGGGCTCGGCGCCTCGGGGACCTGGGGCCAGACCACGGCAGGCGCGGGCGTCGGGGCCAAGCCAGAGGCCACGTCCTCCTCGCCGTGCTCCAGTGCGCGGCGTTCCCTACGCGTCGGGGCCAAGCCAGAGGCCACGCCCTCCTCGCCGTGCTCCAGTGCGCGGCGTTCCCTGCGCGACAGGGCTGCCACCGGGGGCGCGGGGGGCACAGGGGGAGCTGGGGGTGTGGGCGGGGCAGGAGCCGGCGGCGCCTGGGGAAGTGAACCGACAGCGGGCGTGCTCTGCTCGAAGGCCTCGGCAGGGTCGGCGGCCACAGGGCCAGGATTCTCCGGTGTGGCCGGGGGGACCTGCGCTTGCTGTTCTTCCATGAGGCGGCGTTCGCGCCGCGTCAAAAGCTGGCCAGTTACTGCGTTATTCATTTTTTACCCCGATATAAACGATGCTTGGCAATGTACTGCACCACACCATCGGGTACCAAATACCAGACCGGGTGGCCATCGCGGACTCGCTGGCGACAGTCGGTGGAGGAGATGGCAAGAGCGGGAACTTCCAAGAGAGTGACCGTCTCCGGTGGCATCGGGCCAACACTCAGTTCGTGACCCGGCCTCGAGACGCCCACAAAGTGGGCAAGCGAGGTGAGCGAGGCCGAGTCTTTCCACGAAATAAACTTAGCGATAGCGTCCGCACCGGTGATGAAGAACATCTCTGCATCCGGGTATTCCGCGCGCATGTCTGTGAGTGTGTCAACGGTGTAGGTGGTGCCTGGGCGATCAATATCCACCCTACTCACCCGAAATCGTGGGTTGGAAGCGGTGGCGACCACCGCCATCAAATAGCGGTGCTCCCCCTGTGACACGTCAGGCTTATCAGCCGGCTGTCCAGTAGGAACAAACACCACTTCATCCAAATTGAGAGCGACCTGTGCTTCACTGGCGGCCACCAAGTGGCCATGGTGAATGGGGTCAAAAGTGCCGCCCATAATCCCAATGCGCGGGCGACGCGTGTCGGTCACAAAAACCTAGTGCTGGCCTGCGTTGGACGTGCTCGCTCCAGTCTTTTGACGGTGACGGTTTGCCACATCGCGGTAACTAAACATCACCACACCCAGGAATCCAAAGATGCCAAGAGTGATCAAACCGAAAAAGACGGGGGGGAAAATCAATTCGTTGACTATTTCACCCGCAGCGATGACGACCTCGACCATCTGAGACACCTTTCCTAGAGCGTGCCCCTAATCTACCCGGTTTAGCTTGATGCTAGGGGCGAACCTGACCGGAGCCTCGAACAATCCACTTGGTGCTGGTCAGCTCCGGAAGTCCCATCGGTCCCCTGGCGTGAAGTTTTTGCGTAGAAATGCCGACCTCTGCCCCAAAACCGAATTCTCCGCCATCGGTGAAGCGAGTGGAGGCGTTTACCATCACGGAGGCCGAATCGACCTCTTGCAGAAAACGCTCGGCGTGTGACATATTCGTCGTCAGAATCGCCTCGGTGTGGTGGGTCGAATAGGTGTGGATATGTTCTAGGGCCTCATCCAAAGAGTCCACAACCTTGATGGCCACATCCAGGGACAGGTACTCCCTGCCCCAATCATCCTCCTGGGCTGCCACAGCATCCGGTATCAGGCCACACACTCGGGGATCCCCGTGAATAGTGACCCCTGAGTCACGAAGGCGCCCCGCCACACCGGGGAGGATGGCCTCCATCGCGCCCGAATGAATCAGCACCGTCTCCACCGCATTACAGACACTGGGTCGCTGAACTTTTGCGTTGTGAATAATCTCGATCGCCTGTGCCACATCTGCCGATTCATCGACAAAGATATGAACCACACCGGAGCCCGTTTCGATAACGGGCACCGTGGAGGTGGTGACCACGGTTTCTATCAGGGCGGCGGACCCCCGGGGAACAAGGACATCAATCAGACCGCGACCAGTCATCAGGGCCTGCGCACCCTCTCGACCAAAATCATCAACAGAGGTGACGGCTTCGCCGGGGAGACCCACACCCTGGAGGGCATCGTGCATGAGACCCACTAGCACCGTGTTGGTGCTCTCGGCAGCAGAACCACCCCGAAGCGCCACAGCGTTCCCACTTTTTAGGGCGAGAGCGGCAATGTCGATGGTGACGTTGGGTCGGGCTTCATAAATGGCGCCCACCACCCCAAAGGGCACTCGCACCTGGGTCACCATCAGCCCGTTTGGCAGCGTCATCCCGCGCACCACATCGCCAATGGGGTCCGGCAGAGCCCGGATGTCTTCCACCGCACCAGCAAGACCCGCCACCCGCTCCGGGGTGAGCCGCAGACGATCTTGCAAACCTTCCGACATTCCCTCGTTCACACCGCGCGCAATGTCCCTGGCATTCGCTGCAATGATCTCGTCCACATTGTCACGCAGCGCCTGGCTGATTGCCGCGAGAGCGGCATCTCTGGTGGCAGCAGAAGATCTCTGGAGGGCACGAGAGGCACGTTTGGTGGCGCGCAATCGTTCGATGGCTCCGGGGTGGGGGCTGGCTGTCATGTTCGCTAGTGTACGGCGGGAGCAAACCAGGTGCCGGTGATGTGACCCTCGATGACAGAGGACAGTGCGGAGGTTGCCGCCAGCAGGGTGGGAATTCCTGCACCGGTTGCCATTCGTGCCGCGCTGACCTTGGTCACAGCACCACCCGTTCCCACACTGTTCACCATCGATTCTCCAAGCTCAACACCCCGAAGAGGGTCGCCGTAGGCGACCGTGTCGATGCGCTGTGCCCGAGGATCCACCGGTGGGTGAGTGTAGAGGGCATCGACATCGCTGAGTAGCACCAAGAGGTCTGCCGACACCAGTTCGGCCACCAGAGCAGCAAGGCGATCATTGTCGCCAAAACGAATCTCTTGGGTCGCGACCGTATCGTTTTCGTTCACAATGGGAATAATTCGCAGGCTCAGCAGGCGCTCCATGGTGCGAAGAGCGTTGGTACGGTGGGTGTCGTTGTCGATGTCGCCCACCGTCAACAACACCTGCCCGGAAATGATCGAAAACTTTTCCAGCAGTGCCTGATAGCGAGACATCAGAAGGTTTTGGCCGACGGCGGCGGCGGCTTGCTGCGTGGCAAGGTCGTGGGGTCGATCGGTCAGCTTCAAAAACGGTGTCCCAATAGCAATGGCACCGGAGGACACCAACACGACCTCCGTGCCGGCAAGGTGCCAGCGGGCCAGGGCATCCACCAAGCCAGAAATTTGATGCTCACGTCCACCACTGATGGACGAAGAGCCCACCTTCACCACGACTCGACCGACGCTGTGGGCGGTCTCCCTAGTCGTCATCACGGAAGAACCCTGCTTCCCCCTCATCAGACAGGTCCTGCCTGGCCTTCGCCTTCGCATCCATTCGTTCGTGATATGTCGCTTTACGTTGCGCTCTGGTGGCGCGGGAGCGCTCATCCAGGCGCGGATCAGTGCCGCGAGGTGCCGTCATCAGCTCGGCAGCGCTGGAGAGCGTGGGTTCCCAATCAAACACTTGGCCTCTGCCCCCTCCGATAATCACCGCACACCCGGGTGTGGCACCGGCGGTGAAGAGAGCATCGTCAATGCCGAGCTTCACAAGGCGATCGGCCAGATATCCCACCGCTTCGTCGTTGGTGAAGTCAGTTTGTTCCACCCACCGTTCGGGTTTGTTACCGATAATGCGAAAGAGCGGCGCATCGGTGCTGCCGTCAGCTTTGACCACGAAATCAGGTTCGTTGACTGCTCGGGGACGAACAACAATGCGCTCCGGGGTGAGAGCTGCTTTCGCAAGCGCTGCCCGATGAAGTCCGATAATTCTCGCCACTTCATACAGGAACGGCTCCATCCCCGCACCGCTCACCGCACTGACCGAAAATACTCGGTACCCGCGAGCTTCAATATCGGGCTTCACAATCTCGGCAAGGTCGGCGCCGTCTGGGACATCCACTTTGTTGAGGATCACCAGCTGTGGGCGGTCAGTCAGGGGGATGCTGTCTGGCCCGAGGGGATAGTTGCGGAGCTCATGCAAAATGGCATCGAGATCGCTCAGCGGGTCGCGGCCCGGATCCAGGGTCGCACAGTCCAACACGTGCACCAAAACGCTGCATCTCTCCACATGGCGCAAGAATTCGTGCCCCAAGCCTTTGCCTTCGCTTGCCCCAGGAATTAGCCCCGGAACGTCCGCCATCGTGAAACGAATTCCTCCGGCATCCACCACCCCCAGGTTGGGATGCAGGGTGGTAAAGGGGTAGTCGGCAATTTTGGGGCGGGCTTTAGACACCGCGGCAATCACACTGGATTTGCCGGCACTGGGGAACCCCACCAGAGCAACATCAGCCACTGTTTTGAGCTCGAGGTGTATTTCTCCCTCGAATCCGTGGGTTCCCAGAAGCGCAAAACCGGGTGCTTTACGTGCAGTACTCGCAAGAGACTCATTGCCAAGCCCCCCACGACCGCCCGTAGCCACTACCAGGGTCATCCCGGCGCGATCCATGTCGACAACCAGGTCGCCGTTAGGTTTTGTCACCACTGTTCCTACCGGAACAGGCAACGTCACGTCGGGCGCACTCTTACCGTGTTTGGAGTCTCCGAGACCGGGAGAGCCGTTCTCACTTACTCGGTGGGGACGGTGGTGATAATCCAACAGCGTGGTTACTTGAGGGTCTGTGACCAAAATAACGTCGCCGCCATGCCCACCGTTACCGCCATTGGGGCCACCGAGGGGTTTGAACTTTTCTCGGTGAACCGACACGCAGCCGTGGCCACCGTGGCCTGCAGACAGATGGAGCACAACCTGATCAACAAATGTTGTCATGTCTGCCCGTTTCCTCTCCCTCTCATCCCCTCAATGAATGAAGGGCGAGCCGAAGCTCGCCCTCGCATCACCACAATGTCGTATTTACAGCGCGGGGTCCACTACTGCGACCACTTTGCGGCCGCCTTTGGAACCAAACTGAACCGAACCCGCTGCGAGAGCAAAAAGAGTGTCGTCGTTGCCGCGACCCACGTTGGCCCCGGGGTGGAAGTGGGTTCCACGCTGGCGGACAATAATCTCTCCCGCTTTGACCACCTGACCACCGAAGCGCTTCACGCCCAGGTACTGAGCGTTAGAGTCGCGACCGTTCCTGGTCGAAGACGCACCCTTTTTATGAGCCATGACTAAACCTCTTACTTTTTCGTGATGTCGGTGATTTTAAGCTTGGTCAATTCAGCGCGGAAACCTTGGCGCTTCTTGTACCCCGTCTTGTTCTTGTATTTCTGAATGACGATTTTGGGGCCGCGAAGGTCTCCCATGAATTCTGCCGTCACCGTGACTTTGTCGAGCTCCGCTTTGTCGTGGATGACCGCGTCACCATCGACGAACAACACGGGAGCAAGGCTCACGGCGTTCTTGGCGTCGGGAGCAATTCGATCGACGGTAATGATCGAACCGATTTCAACTTTTTCTTGACGCCCACCTGCGCGCACGACCGCATAAACCACGATGAAAACCTGCCTTGTTGCTGAAGAAAACGAGGGTGCCCTGGGATAAACGTAGGACTACTGCACCGGTAGCCAAGACTAGACCATCCGGGAGTTTGGAGCAACTGGCTCAGCCAACATCTCTCACCAGATAAAAGAATGTCCTAGAAATTCATCAACCACCGTGTTGGTGGCCACATCGATGACACGAACAACAGTGCCCACAGCGACCTGTCGGGCGGAAAGCCCCACATATCCAAGAGGTGTGGAGGCGGTGTTGTGCTCGACGAGCACATACTGGCCATTGGGTGAAAGCCTGATAGCTCCCACGCTTTCCGGGGAGCTCAAACTGCCCGTCAACACCTGGTGAACACCGGAGCCATCATCACGAGTGACCACCATGAAGGGGTTACCCCCATCGATTCCTGGCAGCACCACGCGTTGCACCGTGGTGCCATCTGGCGCGACGGTGGTCTTTTCGTGGCTGAGGGTAAACCCATTCACTTCGCCAAGCGGAACGCGGGTGAGCTCGCCGGTGCGAAGGTTTTGTATCACCGTCCCCAACCCATCGACATAGACCAGGGATGTTCCCACAGCGTCAAACCCCCACACTTCGGTGGCTGAACCCAGCGGTACGACATCGGTAGTCAGCGGATCAAACCTCAAAAGACCCTGGTCCTTGAGCCATATGACCACATCTCCGCCTACGGCAGAGACGACAACATTTCTGGCAGAGACGGGGTCCCCATCGACGCCGAGCACCACTTCGGGCGCGCGGCTGCCGAGCATGTCAATCAGGGCCACCGTCCCCCGGACTTCGCCGGGTTGCCCCACCGCAAGATTCACCATCACAACCACGCTCGTCCCCCAGGGAGCAGATGCCAGGGACAGGATTTCCACACCGGGAGGAAACCCGATGATCTCTACGAGCCCGGATTGTGGATCAAGCAGTTCCAGCACCGTGTCATCCGATACTTCTCGAAGCACCGCCATGACGGCTCCCACCCGGGTGAAGCCCACAATTCCCGGTGCTTCATAGAGGATCTCGGGAGAGCGCCGTGGTGCAACGGCGCGCACCAGAGCAGTATTTTGCCCTGCCTCAGAGATATAGAAGAAATCGAGGGCACCGGTGGTGAATTCGGTGGACCAGGTTGACCCGGGCCCAAAGTTTCGAGGCTGCACATCCCCCACCGTGATGCGATATGTCTCCTCTGCTCGCAGAGGTTCCACAAAAGTGAGGCGAAGGGTGAGCCCGATCGTTTCCACCTCAAACTGTGCGTCCGGGGTGATCTCCAGCTGGCTGGTCACAATCGGTGTGAGCGCCCGGTCAGCGCGCAGGGTGACGGTCACGCCACCCCTTGTTACCAGTCCCTGGGTGTCGGCACTGACACTTCGCAGCTGGGGCCCATGCAAGACCGTGAGTGTGGCAACAACTCCGACCAACACAAGCAGAGTGGCGAGCACCACTGCCACGGTCGTGCGATAGGTGCGATACGACGCGGCAGCCCCGGAATCAGAAAAGGTAAGGCTCACGCGGCACCTCCGTCTTGCCAATCTCTGTGGGCACAACGGCTAACCCTTCGCTCAGCCCCAAAAGCCCCGCGCTCTGGAAACCACCACCCACAAGAACCCAGTCATCCACGGCGAAGTCTTCCTGCCAGCCCGGCAAAAAGACCGAGATACTGACCGGTTGGGCATCCACGGCGCAACAGGTCACCACGAAACGGGTGAGCAAAAACACATCGCGTTCATCGCTCGCCGAAACAGTGCCCACCGCATTCACCGTCTTACCCCGATAAAAGGCCGGGTCTTGATTCTGGGATATCAGGCTTGCCCAATCGCGAACTGTCAACAAGGCAAAGGCTTCCCTGCTCAGGCCGGTGGGTGCCTGCATCTCCGTGTTGAGAGCACCCTCATTGAACGCTCGGTTCGTGGCGGTAAAGCTGCTGAGTGTGGTGGGGGGTAAGAGAATCGCCAGAACAACAAATCCAGTCACGAGCAGGGCTGAAAATTTCTCGATCGTGCGGGTGCTCTGGCGGTGCTGATGTTTCCCGGTGGGGGGGTGATCCTCTCCCCGATAAAAGACGCTGGCCACTACGGCCAGCCCCACGGCGATAATGCCCATACTGATGGTGAAGATGTTGTAGCGCGGGTGGATATAGAACGCCAAGGTGCCATCAAAAGCCAACGTCAAACTCAGCACCGCAAGAGCAACAATTGCGAAAGCCCCGCGGAACCGCAACAGATTAGACCACACTGTTCATCACCGTCCCCAGCAGCAAGCTTGCGAGTCCCACCACGGCGGCAAGCAGGCCGATAGTCCTCATGGTGTACGTGGTGCGCAGCAGCGCCACCATTTTCACATCAATGAGCGGCCCAAACACTAAAAAGGCGACAATCGAGCCCGGCAGAAATGTTTGGGCAAAAGGCAAAATATAGAACGCATCAACACTGGCGCACACAGAAATAACAAAAGCCAGTGCCATGAGCGCAAGAACGCTGATCAGCGGGTCGCTTCCCAACGCCAGCAGTGTCTCTCTGGGCACCCCCACTTGAATGGCGCCGGCAATCAGGGCTCCCACGGTCAACGCGGGCATCAGGGCGGTGGATTCACTGATGAATAGCGAACTGACCTGCTCCCATTTGCTCGTACTTTTTTCGGCAGGCGCCACCTTGCATTCCCTCGCAAAGCGAGTGGTGAGGAGCTTTTCGGGATCAGGATGTCTGGAGAGAAGCCACCCCAGCAGGTTGGCAATGACATAGCCCCCCACAATCCGGGCCACCAAAATGCCATTGTCGAAGCCAAAGGCTTGATAGGTGGTGACGATTGTTATCGGATTCACTATGGGTGCAGCAAGAAGGAAGGTGAGGGAATCCCCCACGCTGTATCCACGGCCCATGAGCCCCCGGGCCAGGGGAACATTCCCACACTCACAAACCGGCAGCACTATTCCAAAGAGGGACACGATCGCCCTCCTCGCAAAGGGGTTTGCCGGAAGCCAGCTGTGTAACCAGGAGGGAGGAATAAACACTTGGACCACAATGGCCAACGAAATTCCCAACACAATAAACGGCAACGATTCGACCAAAAGAGCGAGGGACAGGGTAAAAAGATCCTGCAGCTGCCCGCGAAAAGGTTCCAGGTTCTGATTCGACCACGACCGGAGTGCGATCACGGCGATTAGCCCCGCAAGCAGCAAAGGTGGAGCCCACTTGCGCATACCCCAGGATACCAAAACCCCGGGGACTCGAAACTACCGGCTGGTCGCCCGTCGGCGGCGCTTCGATTCGCCCGGTGCGGGCGCTTCGGGAAGTGCCGCTAAGACAGAGTCCAAAATGTTGATGTCTGGGGCGCCCTGACTCTTCGCTGGCTTCGTCGTGCTTGTGCCAGTGGACGTGGCGGTGGACGTGGCAGTGGACGTGGCAGTGGGCATGGCAGTGGACGTGGCAGTGGACGTGGCAGTGGACGTGGCAGTGGACGTAGCAGCGGGCTTGTCCGCGTCCTTCGCTGTGCCAGAGGATGAAGTGTGATTGACCGTGCTTTTGGCGATCTGCGCAATCGCGTTTCTGGCATCATCCGTGATTTGGTGTGGTTCAACAATGGGTTGCTGGTGGGAGGACCCCTTCTTGCGTTTCCCCCCAGAATTTTCCTGCTTGGACTTGGAGACCGGTTCTTGGTGAACCACCACTCCACGCCCCTGGCAGGCATCGCAGGCTTCGCTGAACGTTTCCAGAAGTCCCAGGCCCAGTTTCTTTCTCGTCATCTGCACGAGACCCAAACTGGTTACTTCGGCAACCTGGTGCTTGGTGCGATCGCGACTGAGGCACTCCATCAAACGCTGCACGACAAGATCCCGGTTAGATTCCAGCACCATGTCGATGAAGTCGATGACGATAATGCCACCGATATCGCGCAACCGAAGCTGGCGAACAATTTCTTCGGCCGACTCAATGTTGTTCTTGGTGACGGTTTCTTCCAGGTTTCCCCCGGAGCCCACAAACTTCCCCGTATTCACATCGACCACGGTCATCGCTTCGGTGCGATCAATCACCAGTGAGCCTCCACTGGGCAACCACACTTTGCGCTCCAGGGCTTTGGCGATGCCCTCGCTCACTCGATAGTCCACGAACGGATCCGACTCGGTGGAGTAGGCCTCCATGCGAGCAATCAGATCGGGGGCGACCCCGCCGAGGTAGTGCTCAATCGTGGAATACGCGGCCTCGCCGGAAATGACCAGTTTGTGGAAGTCTTCGTTGAAGACATCGCGAATGATTTTGACTAACAGGTCAGGTTCGGAGTGCAGCAGTTCGGGGGCTTGAGCTTTTTCGGTCAGAGCACTCAGTGTGTCCCACTGTTTTTGCAACCGTTCCACGTCACCGGTGAGCTGCTCTTCGGTGGCTCCCTCCGCAGCGGTGCGGACAATCACACCGGCTGTTTCGGGAAGGATGGCCTTCAAAATGGCTTTCAGGCGGCTTCGTTCCGTGTCGGGCAGTTTCCTGGAAATCCCGTTCATGGCTCCACCGGGGACATAGACGAGGTAGCGACCGGGCAAACTAATTTGGCTGGTCAGTCGGGCACCTTTGTGGCCCACCGGGTCTTTGGTGACCTGGACAAGAACACTGTCGCCGGTTTTGAGCGCCAGCTCAATGCGTCGCGGGCCAGAGGTTTCGCCATCGCTGGCTGCTTCCCAGTCGACCTCACCGGAATAGAGGACAGCATTTCTGCCACGACCAATATCCACAAACGCTGCCTCCATGCTGGGAAGAACGTTTTGCACACGACCGAGATAGACGTTGCCAATCAGGCTGGACTCTTCCGAGCGCGTCACATAGTGCTCGACCACGACGTTGTCTTCCAGCACGGCGATCTGGGTGCGATCGGTTCGTTCACGAACCACCATGACGCGGTCAACGCTTTCGCGCCTGGCCAAGAATTCTGACTCGGTCACGCTTTGGCGGCGACGGGAACCGTCACGCCCGTCACGGCGACGCTGGCGTTTGGCTTCTAAGCGGGTCGACCCGCGAACTTTCTGGGGCGTTTGAGAATCACTGGAGGAAGACTTGGCCTTCTTCTCTTCCACTGGCTGGGGCGGACGATTCGCACGGCTGCGACGTCGCACCGTCGAGTCTCCCTCGCTCTGGACCGGTGGCGGGGTAAATGCAGGAAGCAGGGCGGGGTCTGGGGCCTGAAATACGAGGTACCTGGTCGCGAGCGCACGGGGTTTTTCCGGCGCTGCCGTCTTCTCCTGTGCAACGACCGCTGCAGCGGGAGAAGATTTCTTTGCCGGTGCCCTTTTCGCGGGAGTTTTCTTCGCGGAGGCTTCCTGTCCCGGCGCCTTGTCTCCCCCAGCGTCTGAAGACGCCTCCGGGGCTTTCTTCGCTTTCCTCACAACGGCGGGCTTTGAGGCAACTGCCGTGTTTTTTTCGGGCTCAGGTGTGTCGTCTTTTTTTCTTGTCACCATTGCTGGTGCACTCCTTACACAGTTCCTGGCATCACTGGCCGGAACTCCATCACGCTTTGGCAACGCGGACCCGGAGGTCGCATTGATAAAACTCGGTTATGTGGGGGTATCCCCGTTATTCAGGTCCATGACCCGAGAAATCTTGTGTGCTTATCGATAGCGGGAACCAACAGGCAATTCCCAGTATCGCACATCCCGCCAATATTTAGGGGGTGAAGTGTCATAATCAGGGGATGAACTATCCCACCAGACGATCTACCGCGATGGCGCTGTACCTGCTTCTTAGCGGTATCGGAGCCTGGTTTTCCTCATTTACCTTAGCCCGCGAGGGGTATCAACTTGCGTTGACCGGTGCGGCACCAAGCTGTGATGTGAACCCGTTCTTCTCCTGCGGCAGTGTGATGCAAAGCGCACAGGCCAGCGTCTTTTTCGATACCCCCAACCAACTTTTTGGTGTTGCAGGGTATGCGATGGTGGCCATTATTGGTGCGGCAATGCTGTCTGGCGCCACCTTCAAACGGCCTTTTTGGATTCTGCTGCTTCTCGGGCTGCTGGGTTCGTACGGGTGGCTGATGTGGATGTTTATTCAGGCTGTCTTTGTGATTGGCTACCTGTGCCTCTATTGCATGGTGGTCTGGGCGATACACATCCCGCTGTGGTGGATTATTCTGCCGTGGGCTCTCAAGCACGGCATCGTCAGTTCCTCACCGGGGCTCAAAAAGTTTGGTGCCGCCTGGCTTCCCTACAGTTGGATTCTGATTGTCATCAACTACGCCGTAATTGGCCTGGCGATATTGATCCAGTTCCCGGCGCTCTTTTCGCTCTAGCGATCAAACCAAAGCGCCAGTTCCCGTGTTGCGGACTCGGGCGAATCACTGGCATGAATCAAGTTTTGCTGCACCGCGGCGCCCCAGTCGCGTCCGAGATCACCGCGAATGGTGCCAGGGGCAGCGACAGTGGGGTCTGTCTGGCCACAGAGCGAACGGATGCCGTCAATCACGCGGTTGCCCGCAAACCGAATTGCCACCACGGGGCCTGACTCCATGAACGTCACCAACGGTTCATAAAAAGGCTTGCCAAGGTGCTCCGCGTAGTGGGCAGCGAGCAGGTCACGGTCGGGTTCCACCATGCGAATATCGACTAGCTGGTAGCCCTTTGCTTCGATGCGGGACAAAATTTCCCCGGTGAGGTTGCGGGCAACGCCGTCTGGCTTCACCAACACCAGTGTTTCTTCAATTGCGGTCATGTCTCGTATCTCCTTGTGTGTGAGCGAATGCGATGGTGAGCCTAGTCGCTGGCGGTGGCCTGGCCCCGGTCAAGCATGGGGCCACGAATCGCCCCAAAAACCCAAAAAGCGACCACGACCGCAGCGGAGAGCCCAATGGCCACATCCCAGACAAACGACGCCAACAGGGCCACCTGAACGACGTGGCCGAGAATGCGCCCGGCGCTGTATCGCACGAGGCGATAGACAACAACCAGCACAACCAGCACGAGTGCCCCGCCCAGAGCAACCTGGCCTCCGCTATAGAGGCCCAAACCATTGAGAGTCAGTGCGCCAAAGAACACCACAATGATTTCCAGGCTGAGCGCAATCTGGAGCAGTGATTCGGTAGCCGTCTTGACACGTTTTTGCCTGGCCATCAGCGTCCTTTCACCTGGGCCACGTCGGCCACCAACGTTACCGAACCGGTGACGAGAACCCCGCCGTCAAACCCGGCGAGGTCTTCTGCCCGAGCAAGAGCTTCCTCCGCACTCGCGCGCGAATCCACCCGATCGGGACCCGCGATTTCTGCAATGGCGTCGGCGAGGTCGGCCACTCCCACAGCACGGTCTGACTGAGACTGGGTGACTACAAAATGGTCCACCACCGGGTCGAGCGCTTCCACAATTCCGGCGATGTCTTTGTGCTGCAATACCCCAATGACACAGATCAGCCGATCAAAAGCGAAAGAGGTCATCACCGCGCGACACAGCGCTTCTGCGCCGTGAGGATTATGGGCAGCATCAAGAATGACGGTGGGATTGGCGGATATCACCTCGAGGCGACCGGGGCTTGAGGCAAGCGCCATTCCCTCTTCCACCACTTCGCGGGGAAGCATCGCGTCCCCATTGCCCAGAAAAGACTCAACCGCGGCGAGTGCGAGCGCAGCGTTTTCTGCCTGATAATCACCGAGTAGGGGCAACACCAGGTTGGGGTAGTGGCCGGAGATGCCCGCAATGCTGATCACCTGGCCACCCACACCTGACTCCACTTCGGTGAGGTGGAAATCTCGGCCCAAAACCTTCAGCGTTGCCTCATCACGCTCACAG
>Ga0307931_1000505_pt1 | contig 24562 bp, 25 predicted proteins | sample OrgLakmetageno47_FD_201816 | JGI IMG/M metagenome (GOLD analysis project Ga0307931, IMG submission 201816) | Saline water microbial communities from Organic Lake, Antarctica - #47 | ecosystem: Environmental > Aquatic > Non-marine Saline and Alkaline > Saline | place: Antarctica: Organic Lake...
ATGTATTTTAAGACGACGCCCACCCGCCCGGCCCGAGCAGAAAAACGAAAAGGACGCCCACCCACCCATTGGGCGTGTGTCATAAAAAGGCCGGGTGGGCGCCCGCCCGGCCCTGTCGGAGGTCCTGACAGACGCCGACTAGATGGCACCCCGTCAATTACTATCTAATTATCTCCATCTTTGGAGGGTCCAGAAACAGCTATGGTAAAGCGCACAGAGCGCCGATGATTAACTGGTTTATGGCCAGTACTTCATCTGAAGATGCCTTCATATGAAGTCCGTCTTCGGACAACGTCACGTCTGCGGTAGGACTTGAGTGCACGGGTGGCCATGTATCAACGTATCCCACGCCTCGCTCACTCCATGCTTTGCGAGCATCATCTTCCACCCAGGCTGCGTAAGAAGCTGGTCCTGCCACAGCGGGGCAGGGATTTTTTTCCCGCTTCCGTGACACTTTACGATTAGTTGACATTTCGAGCGCAAAACCTTTCCATCGCCAATTCCCACGTGGTATATCCGGGAATGTTCCGTAAATCGATCGAAAGAGTGTTCTATTCGCGTATCCAAAATCAGATAGTGCAGCTCCGTAGTCTAAATAGGCATCACGCAGCTCAGATCTTGTAGAGCATGAAACATGTTCCTTGTTTCGTTGAAACCAATGTGACCCAAAAGCTCCGCACAGCTCATGAATTCCAAAATTCATTACGATCGCAGTTGGGCGTATTTCCTTTACGAGCTTTTCAAGTTGAGCGCGCCGATCAGACTGCATATCTTCACGTGATTTTCCATCGTACTCAGGAAGTAATAGTCCTCTCAGCGAGAATGATAGATCGAAACCCGGAAAGTTCAAATGAGATGAGCTCAGTTCCAATCCCTTTCTTTCGAGAAGATGATCCTCAATCTTATTTCGTGCAACAAGTTTTTTCTTTTCTCCAAAAACAAACTCGCGCATTGAAGCAAATATCCCTGATGTCGTGGAATCACCTAAAAAGAGCACCTTTTGGAGCGCAACGAAGTTACAGTTTGAATTCCCCAAAAACTTTCTCCGAGCAACATTGGAGAAAGCAGCGTAGTCCCAGTACGTACTCTTGCATAAGTACGGAACCCAATATTTTTTCCGGTCTTGTGGAATTGATCCACCGTTGATAATTAATTGCCTCGCCTGGGACAGCGGAAGCCACCTCCCCCAAGAACTGTGCTGAGCTGAGCAATGCGGTAGCCAGTCCAAAGTTTCTGGCACAGAACGTTGGATTCGAATCAGTGCTGGTGGCGCATTGAATATGTCATCACTATTTTGATAAGTTTTTCCCTCCACTCCTTCGACAACAACGCCAGGGCAGGATCCAATTTCTAAAGACTTAACAATTTGCAAAACAGAACTTTCATCGAAATCACGTCTGCCGATCAATGTCGCTAATTGCGAACAATAGGATTTATTGCCAAGTGATTGATAGGAGTTCATTTTTTTGCCTTCGAAAGCTGCTCCTTTCGACCAAGATGTCCACCGCGAGTGTGTATGTAGTGCATCCTGTCCGATATCCTTTGAATATAAAGAGACACACTGAACAGCGTATAGTCCCACGTCGTTGAGTAATCCGGGTCTAGGTAGCCACGCCACATTGTGAGGAGTAGTGCTTTGGATGTTTTTCGTGCTGTCGTCAGTCAAATCTGATTGCCCTATTCTAGATCCCGTAAACTCGCTCTCATTTCGAAGGGCATCGTTGCTCTCGATCTCGATGGCTTTTACAATCATAGGATCGATATCCCCAAAGTGCATCGTAGGTAGGATATGAACTCCTGATGATTTTGGTAGCCCTACCATAAGGCATTCAATCAACCGCCCATTACTAGTAAAGCGGAATGCCGGTTGCGGCTTCTCCGGCTGTGCTGCATTAGCAAGTCTTAAAGCTAAAAATGCTGCAATGATTTGGTCTCTTAGCCGCATCAAGGATTCCCAACAATGTTGTTGATTTTTCAGATTTAAAATGAATTGAGTTCTTCGCACTTGATACGTCCGGCTAGTACAGCGAGCTTAGAAGTATGAAGTCATGCTTCTACAGATGATGCAGCTTCGTGTGCAAGTGGTGACCATGTACATACTTATCTCTGTACCTACGTGTTACTTCTCTGATTAATCCTTCTTTTGGTCTGTCTGATCCTTCAACGCACGGTTCGCGAATGTGTGGTTGATGGCCAGGGCGTTTCTATGACTTCTTCCTGCCTCGACTCACACTTTGTGTACAGTTGTTAAATCCCCAACTGTTACACTTGCGCGCTCCTCTTCGTGTCAGCCCTCTTATCAAGCGCTCTACTTCGCGGGCTCGGCTAGCTCTGCTTCGCCGCCTTGCCTTTTCTCCTCTCTTCACCAACCAACGACCCACCAATGGAAAAACACCGAAACGTCCAGACGACAGCGAAAACAAATAATAGTTCAGCACGCTGAAAGTCCAATTTTCGCGCCTCCCCCGAGGGGACGGGAGGATTGGTGTTAGTATCTATACAGGGGAAGGGTGCCATTTAGGCGGCATCAATTTTCGGTCGGAACTCTTATAAAACTTCGCGTTACATACAGGGAGTTGCACTGCATGCTTACATACCCAGCAAACCCGCAAAGGAAGGAAGTGGGAACGCAACAACAGGAAATTCCCAAGATCGCAATGTCAGAGCTAGCTACCAGAACCAGGTACCCGGTAATAAACGTAAATTAAATTTGTATACTCAGGAATACATGGCACTCTTCTCCATAACTTACTAGGTCAAGTCCCTGCTCGGGGAGGTGGGGCCTCAGGCACGGAAGTGGCTACACGTGAGAAATAAGCAAGAGAATTGCTATAATCCTCATCATTCGAGATTTTGCGACGAGCCAATGTGGACTCGAAGCCACCTGCTTGAGTCCTCTTATATACCTGCGGATATCTCATGTCTGTGGTCGCACAGAAAGGGCATACATGAGGAGGTTAACCGCACAACGATTCCAACGAGTTGGGCCCGGCCCAGGGACCCCGCTGATGCTAATACGACCGCGCCAAGCTTCCTCCTCTTATAAAAGTTACTTCCAGCTCCCCTCATAAATAAGACACATAATTAAGCACGCATATTCGAGCGCCCGATCGGCCATGAAAGGAGCGAGCCACCTACGATCGCTACTATAGAGCTCCTAGTGAACCTGCTTCATCTCTACATCTCATTTCTTATAAAGCCCCTTTTCCCCTTTTAAATTTCAGTTTGAGCTTCCTTGCTTTGTATCTCTGTCTTTTAGCTAGATTATTTAGCCTTCTTATTTGGGCCCTTCGCGGCCAGCGTTAAGCTCTAAAGGAAATTATACTCATGGATAATTCGACTATATTAACGCGCTTCTCAATGGCGAATTGTGTGCTTAGGAATTTCTATGAGTCAATAAAGAGAGCTTAGGAAATACAAATGGTCGCTCTTATCACTGAATATACCATTATTCAGGCTCTTGTGATGTTTGTGGTTTTGCAGGAAATATTAACGAGCACTAAGTTGTGATTCACATAGCTGTTAATGCCCATACATAGCACCTCATTGTGACGAAAGATTCTCATGAGGAGCAGCGGCAAAGGTCATCGGCGCTTCCATTATCCGTGCATACACAAGTGAGACCGGGACAGCAAAAGATAGTAGTCGAAGCGTTATATGCAGCCTTTTCTGAGCCGCAAACAGCTGGTGCAGCCATGCATGTAGGGTTTCCAGTGTTGCCTCGCCACTGCCCGAACTCGTTGGTTTGAGTGTTGGCCTCGAAGATGGACATGTCCAGCGGTTGCGGCAGGCCTGCCCATTGTGCCCAAATGCTGCGGACACGCAAAGCAGAGATGAAGAGCGCCAAGAAACGTTCGATGAATAAAGTTGAATGAAATCTAAAATCACCTGTGATCTTCATATTCGTATCCTGTGTTCGGGTGTACGATCATGGAAAAGTCACCCCGGTGCTGCAGCATCCACGGCACGACAAGAGCATAGTAAGGCACTGGTATGAAGATAGACCACTCGCCGACGGGGAACGGACCTTTAAATTATCAAGATTATCTATGTAAGTTCAAAATGCCACGACTTTATTGAACGCTAGCCCAGGAGTTGTCTTACCGCCAGCTAGTGTTTCATTCGCGAAGTCGTGATCATTGATCATGCATAGAACGCCGTAGTCATAACGGCCGTCACATTCCTCTGCGAAGACAAAAATGAAAAACGTGAATGGCACCATATAAAGCAGCGCCAATCTACGTCGATACTTCATAGCAGTAAAGAGATGTTCATTGCCCTAGCCAGAAGGGCAACCTCCAAGATATGGCGAAAACCAATCAGCAGCCCTTGCCCTTAAGTCCAGAGCGCCTTGAATTGAGTCTGGGTTCGTCAAAAAGTACCTACGAGAGCCAGAAATCATGTACTGTGATCATCACAAATGATGCAGTTGAATTGGCAAGCGTATGATTTGGCTTACGTGATGTGAATGTGCCACGAAAGCACTGGTGGAGGTTCTTCATCTGCATTCCAACGCAAGGAGGTTTTGTTGACCTTCACGTGGGGGTAATAAGTCGGGTGGCCCGACGCGAGTGCGAATAAAAAGCTCAAAGCTGCAGTGCAGCGAACGATTGGGGTTGAATGCATTATACTACCAAGCTACAGTATGGCGTTATCAAGCCGGCAAGCTAACTTAGCTACTAGAGTAAGGACGAAAGATACTCTTCGCGTTGTGATTTGTGACACTATAGTATGACACCAGATGACACCATGCCATGGAATAGCTAGGCTCCTAACGAGCTTGCTGCGCCAAAATTCTGAGAATTCCTTACCGAAGTCAAAGCGAGCTCAGCACTATTTTGTACTATAGCCTGCAAATAGCCTTGCTGAATAAACGACCACTACTACACATATTGTGAGTGTGCACTATGATATGAAAGAATAAGGACTAGAATTGCGTTCAAGTGAGTGCCAGTAAGTATCGAGTCTCCGTAGCTTGCTCCGTACGTATTATATTCATACGCAGGAAGCCCATTCACAAGGCGACTGTCGCCACAAACCAAACTCTCGCTACGTTAATAGTTCGGAGCAACCACTGATGCCGGAATCTAAGTCTTCATTGTGTGTGCTATTGTATCAAAGAAGGAGTTGACGCAGATTCACCTTTTAGTATGAAGTGTTTGGTTGCTGTAGAGGAAATACTCCCCAATTACAAAATAACACCCCTGTAATATATACAGTAGCGACAGAAAAGTACAATCTTCAGGGCAAGTCTGACTGAGCTGAGTGCCCTTTTGCATAAAATAATTGAAATTATTTGCTCTCAATAAATCTATGGTACTAGGCATGGTATTATATATGGTATCATTTGCCAAATCCGCCATCTCAGTGTCCATCAGCCGTCAGCTATAAGCCATCAGGAGGTAGCATGCTGCAGTTCTGATCAAAACTGATTCTTGTGTCAAGATAAATCGAAATTTGCTGCTGAGATATTTCGAAACCTCACTAAATACTGGAAAGTTAGGTCTCAGTAGCGCGGGAGCCCCCACTAGCCAATATCAATGCCCAATACCAATACTTCAACCATACTAACACCCCCCACTTCGACTGGAATTCAACGAGATACGTACTGTGTATTATTTAGCTGTGCCTCTATACCTTGCTGTTTACTCTGGGGTGCTGTTGGGGGGGGGGGGGGGGTGATGAGGGCTCCAGTTGCTAGTTGGAAGTTTGAGGTGGGACACGCATCGAACTGATACTGACACTGGTACTAATACGGATCATTTGGTATTTGGTTGAAAATTCCTATCAAGTCGATATGCACTATCTGTTACTCAAAAGAGCTACAAGAGGCACATATTCACCCCATAAGATCAACTCCCATTGAAATCAGCGACGAGCTGGCGAGGTCGCTTGTGCAGCTGACGGCCCTCGAGGTGGCGCTACCATGAAGCCGAGAAGTGTTTCATAGCTGCCAAAGACCAGGGCGGACGTGAGCACGGACTGCACAATTTTCGTTTCAAACCCATTAAAAAGCCCTGCAAAGCCCTCGGTGCGCCACACTGCTGTCAAGCAGCTCAATGTTGTGCTGGCAGGTGGTACTGGTGCCACTGCACTGCTAGCCGGGTCGGTGTCCTCTGGATTGCCACTGCTGTCACGACTTTCATTGCCGGCATCGCTGCTGCCACTAGGGCTGCTCGCTGCTGGACTTTCCTCGGCAGAAGCTTTCTCGATTGCCTTCGATGATGCTTCCGACCGCAGCCTTGATTGCGCGAGCTGCAGGGGGTAGGTCGCTACGGTGGCGGTGAATTTGGCGATGGCTCCAAGCACAAAGCCCTCTGTAGGGGTCAACGCCATGACGGGTGGTCCCGCTGCCGCGGCGGCACCGAGCTTAGGGCCTGGGGCAGAAATGGAAGGCTTGATGGTGGCAGCCGCGGCTTTCCGCAGCATGAGTACGCGCTTGCAGCCCTCGTAAACGGCTATAAAATAACGGGTGTATCATGCACATGTGCAAAGGAAGTAGTAGGCAAATTAGATCCAGAGGCGATTCCATGGCATACCCGGAGAGCGCCAAGAAACATCAAGTAAGGGAATAGAAGACTATAAAAGCATCCCATAACGGCAAGAGCATTGAAAGTTACTACGAACGCGACGACGAAAGACAGCAACGCACCAAAGTGGATCGCCGGGTTGGAGACGAGAACGAGGCCAGCCGCAGTGCCGCTCCACAATTTGCCAACCCCTTCGCGCTTCCCAATCGCAAGCAAGAGGCGCACCAAGCCCAACACGCCGCCGTACTCTGCTGCTCGAACGGGTCCCGTGCTCGTTGCGCCATCACTTTTGCCAGGACTGTCGGTGTCGTTGCCACCGTTATTGGTGGTGGTACCTGAAGAGACTTCTGCTGCTACTGCTGCTGCTGCTGCTGCATCGCCCTCGTGCGCTTCCCCAGTGTTTGCATCTTTCGAAGCAGCTTGGCCCGCTTTCTGCTGGCGCATCTGGTCTTGCTGGCCAGAGCGCATGCGCGTCGCACCCACCCAGAGGGGGTTGGCAATGACGACGTTCAGCATGCCTGCGACAAATAACGGAGTTTTCGAAAGAAATAAAAAGAAGTTTAGGTGCATAACGTATGAAACAGAGCACTGTTAAGACCGAAATGCTAACGGTGCTACAGCCAGAGTCAGTATCTAAGCCACTGGTGCATCATGGTGAGACTAGCTAGTGCACGATGGCACGTACCTGCCAGACTGGATGTTAGGAGGTCTTCTAAGTTGCGCCGACCCGCAAAGTCACCACCTCCGCCTCCGTTAGCACGTTGCCGCTGCAGCCGTGCCACCCGAAGTGCTTCTGCAATTTGCTTCAGGGCATGGAAAGTCATGTAAAAGATGAAATTCGACACGGCAAGTGCTGCGAGCGACGGAGTCAAGCCGCGGTAAAACCCAGCCAACCCTTGCTCCTCGACCGTGTCCACCAGGCAGCCCACCCGCTCCCCAAATCGAGCATTTTTGGGCGAGGCCACCTTCGGCGCCATCCCCAACTGTTAAAGCAGACAACATGTCAAACATGCTAGGGTGGTCTGCTAGAAGACTTACACTTTGCAAGCAAGCGCTATGAAGGGAGTATCGAAGTCAGCTATCTGTTACTTATATAAGAGGTTGTCAACCTGCTGCAGCGTGCGAAGCTGATCCAATGGATACAGAAGAGCAAGAGCTAGCACTGACGAGGTAGCCCCGGCAACCCCATGTGCCAGTAGAGAGGCTGGAGCAGCTTGCTGACCACTGGCCATGATACGCCTCGTAACACAATATCTATTCGACTTGTCGACTAAGTCGAGCTAAGTAGTAGGTAAAGCCCAGTGGCTACAGTCCAGTTGTGCTGCGGTGGGTGGTGTGAAGCATTTTGATGTTCAAAAAGTTCAAAACCTTCTGTTCTTCTTATTTCTTCTGTTTGTTGCCTCCCGCTCCCGCTGCAACGAATATTTTTTTGGGAAAAAAAAATCTTGACCCTGAACTGGATATCTGTATCGATGACAAGCCGTCCTCAATGGCAGCTGCGTGGCGTGCGGGCTGTCATCACAGGCAGTACGAAAGGTTTGAGAATACCTTCGAAGTTTTCCTATCAAGGATAAGCTTATTTTAATGACTGTGTCACTGCGATTTCTTTAGGGATCGGCTTGGAGACCGCCAAGGAATTCCTGAATCTCGGCGCTTCGGTACGCTAAAGGGTTACTTATGGATGCGTTTTTCATCTTTCACAAGTCTTTCCTTATTGACTCTTATTTCAACATATCCATTTCCATCGTCTTTATACATGCGTTTCGGACCAGGTGGTCTTAGTGTCCAGGAACGCCCAAGAAGTCAGTGCTCTCGTGGCAGAACTCCGAGCTCCTGACGGGCCAGGCATGCGGCTACCTCCACGCTTAGCTGGCCGCGATTCTAAACCACCACCGGCAGCCAGTGCTGCTGATGGGTTGCCAGTACCGCCTGCCGAACAAGCTAGCATCACTGGTTCAAAGGCACGCAACTCCAAAGCGCCCCGAAAGTGTAAATACGGTGTGCGCTGCAAATTTCGTGACACTTGCAAATACTCGCACGATGACTCGGATTCAACTCTTCCTGCGGCTGAGGCAAGCGCTGGCACTGCCAAGTTATTGTCAAGGGCCGGCGGCGCGTCGAGTGGTGGGAGCGCCAGCAACAGCCGCGAGAGAGTGTTTGGATGCGCAGCAGACGTGTCAACCTCAGAAGGACGGGCGAACTTGGTAGCTTTCGTGACTGACCTCTGGGGCGGTGCTCTGGATACTCTGGTAATATTTCAAAAAAAAACGTAGAATACGGAAAGTACGACAAGATTTGGGGCGTTCTCTTTATTTATTTATTTAACTTCTAAGCACAATCTCTTGTCAAGAAAGATAATGTGGTCGAAGCTGTACGTAATTGGGCGCTGCCTTCTGTGGTGGTGTTAGGTCAACAATGTCGGAACCAACGTCCGAAAGCCAATCGGTGAGGTCTCTGGTGCCGACTACAGCCGTATGATGGCCACCAATGTGGACTCAACTTTCTTCCTCTGTCAGGTAAGAAAATTAATACTGCCGTACTCTCCCTACTGAGCAGTTTGTTTCGAAACGATTGCAGTCCTACTTTTAAATGAAGTCATTTTTTTTGTTATGTTAACTGAAGTTTGGGATTTTTGTCGTTTTTTTAGGCTTTCGAAGGACACTTGAGGCGTGGCAAGGGTGCGTCAGTGGTGAATGTTGCGTCAGCTGCAGGCCTCACCTCCACTGGCACGGGCGCCGTTTACGCCATGACCAAAGCTGCCATGGTAAGAGCTTGTGCCGTGCGAGTGAACAGTAGAGAGGGAGCTACTTTAGGTTATGAATGCGTGAAGGCTTCGTGTAAGTTTTATGGAAATTATGTCTCCTCTAGTTCTGCTCTTCAACGTCGTGACTTTTGAACTCCAATAGGTGCAGCTCACCAAAAACTTGGCGTGCGAATGGGCGAAGCATAACGTGCGAGTCAATTGCGTGGCACCGTGGATGACGCAAACGCCAATGCTCACCGATGCCACTAGCGGCGATCCTGAAGCGCTCAGCAAGGTAAAGTATTGGTGTTGGAGCGAAATCTTAATCATTCGTTCTGTAGTTTAACACGTGGTGAAAATTGTGCGCAAGGGGGGGGGTAATTGCTTGGTGCAGAGCTCCGCATGTGTGCAACTGAATTCCCCGAGGTGACGCCGGTGATGACTCGATTTGACTCGGATTTTCTTCTTTAAATTCTTGTCCACATTCTGAAGACAGATTCAATCTCAATATATTTGTTATTTGTCTACAATTTCATAATTCTCTCGCTCTCTTTCTCTCCGTTCTCATTTCGGCAACGGGGTTACTCCACAGGCCATGGCTGCCACGCCGCTGGCTTCGTCCCTGGGCCGTTTGCCTGACCCTCGGGAATCGGCCACCGCCATCGCGTTCTTGGCCATGCCGGCGGCTTCCTACATTTCGGGCCAGACGCTGAGCGTGGACGGCGCGTTTGGCGTGCACGGCTTCAACGGCCCTTGCGTTGACACTTGAAAGTGCTGTCGAGGGCGCGCGCACGATGCAATGTCCGCGATGCGACCTGGGTCTGACTGAGACGCCTAGGAGTGAGTAAAGTTCGTGCCTTGTATCTCGAATCGCCGGAAATAGAAGCAAAGAGGAAAGAGCCCTCTGTTTCAGTTGGCCTTGGGCTCGGGCTCATCAGGGATAGAGAAACGATCCAGGAGGGTTTCATGCTTCTGAGCTGCCAGGTGCCTACGTGCGACGTGGCTACAGTAGTGACCAATAATAGCGCCGGTAGAATTTCCGTCTTGAATGTTCCTTCGTTCCTTCAATATCAACTTAAAACCAGTTGAGTGCATTGTTTTTGGTTGGCGGTGAAGTGGCTGCCCTGCTATGAATAAAAAAATTGTGGCTCCAGGACGCGCAAAAACTCAGACTGGACGCGGACGCGAATCTGGCCATATTTACCGATTTACCGAGTATAATCCCGCGATATACCGTGTATTAATCCCGTCACAGTCGATGGTGATTGGTCAGTGAAGATGTGAACATGAGGTCTGACTGAAGATCTGAGAATTGCGTCAACTTTTCTGAAGTAGTAGCTAGCTTCACGTTGGTGCTACTAGCGCTTGAACGACGAAGCAGTGCGATACGGTGTTCATCTAGACCAATGGCACTAGATGAGCCATTGGAGGGCGTTGTAAAGGAGGGCCCATGCGATATTGAACGCAAAAATAAAACTTTTGCCCGATATCTCCGATGGGCGCCTCCCATTTTACAGATAATTGACCGAGAGGCGACCTCTGTCTCCATGATGCGGACATTGGAGGTGCACTCCGCAGTGGATAAGGGCAGAACGGGGCCTATGGGTAGGAAGTTTCGAATCGAGATTGGAACCACTGACGGGACGCCTGCGGTTACTATTATTGTGTCTAAGGCTGATGTGGCGAGTTGGTTGGCAGCTCTCAATAGTCTGGCCACTGGCGAACCAAGCCCTCAGGTATCCACAAATATCGAAGCTTCAACTCCACACGAAAATGCTTCGTCGGACTCTGCGATATTAAGTCCGATCCTAACTAACCCAACGCCACCCGTACCTAGAAGCTTTGGTGAATTCAAAATACAGCGAGAAAAAGCTTCCATGAAATTACAAGCGTTGGCCCGTGGGAAGAAAGCCCGGAAAGAAGTGGCATTGAAGAAAGAAAGTGGGAACTTGGTCAATTCTAAGGGGGCGGCAAGTATTAACAAGTCTCGACCTAAGCTGCCAGCCAAGGCCAAGGGCAGCACAGTATCAGTTTCCGCAAAGGCAAAGCAAGGCAAGCCAACTCTGCCTCGGCCAGCAGGAAAGGTATCAAAACCCGACGCGCCATGGCGTCAAAATTCAACCCGGGGTTATTCGCTCCCGCGTGGCCGCTCAGCGCCTTTGATCAGTTCAAGTGGATCTGCCTCGCCTCGGAGTCGTTCATCTGGCCCAGCGTCTAGGTCTAATGACAAGCAAAAGAACGATACATTATTTCGTCCAAAAGTTGACAAGATTGCACAAGGCTCAAGCAGCGATAAAAAGCACGTCAAGAAGCGATCTGCAAGCGAAGGTCGACCAGACCGAAAGATGACTCCCACTGAATTTGCATTAGCCAATGCCAATGGCGAATTTCAGAAGAGACAAGCTAAAGCGCGCAAGCAGCAGGAAGACAATTTCCGTAAGATTGATGCGGATGGCGGAGGCACTTTAGATTTGGACGAGATTGTCAAAGGGGCTCACATTTTGGATATCACCGAGGAAGTTGCTCGAGAGTTGTTTGCAGAGCTCGACGACGGGAGTGGAGAAGTAAGCATTGAGACATTTCTGGCAAAGACTAAGGGTCGAACTCAGACGAAGAGCTTTGGTCGTGCTGCATCGGCGACAGAATCTAGTTTGAATGCTGAAAGGAGTATGACTCAGGGAGAAGAAATGATCAAGAATCGCACCGGAGGACGTGCTCAGCAATCAATGCTTCTTGATAGTGCTAAGGAGGAATTTCAGAAGAGACAAGCTAAAGCGCGCAAGCAGCAGGAAGACAATTTCCGTAAGATTGATGCGGATGGCGGAGGCACTTTAGATTTGGACGAGATTGTCAAAGGGGCTCACATTTTGCATATCACCGAGGAAGTTGCTCGAGAGTTGTTTGCAGAGCTCGACGACGGGAGTGGAGAAGTGAGTATTGAGACATTTCTCGCAAAGACTAAGGGACGGACTCAGACTAAGAGTTTTGGGCGTGCTGCATCGGCGACAGAATCTAGTTTGAATGCTGAAAGGAGCATGACTCAAGGTGAAGAAATGATCAAGAATCGTGTCGGTGGGCGGGCCCAACATTCAATGCTTCTCGATAGTGCTAAGGAGGAATTTCAGAAGAGACAAGCTAAAGCGCGCAAGCAGCATGAAGACAATTTCCGTAAGATTGATGCGGATGGCGGAGGCACTTTAGATTTGGACGAGATTGTCAAAGGGGCTCACATTTTGGACATAAGCGAGGAAGTTGCTCGAGAGTTGTTTGCAGAGCTTGATGATGGCAGCGGTGAAGTGAGTGTTGAGACATTTCTGGCGAAGACTAAGGGACGGACTCAGACTAAGAGTTTTGGGCGTGCTGCATCGGCGACGAAGTCTAGCGCAATGAAAAAGACGTCGACTCAAGGCGAAAGCATGTACAACAACAAAGTACGAGGACGCAAGGTTCAATCGGACATCGCTGCCCAAGCTCGTGAAGACTTCGACAAGCGCACCGCATCAAACCGCAAGCGTGCCGAGGCAAAGTTCCGAGAGCTCGATGCTGACAACAGCGGTACCTTAGACCTCGACGAGCTTCTTACTGGGGCTCACTTGTTGGGTTTGAGTGAAGACGATGCCCGGGCTTTGTTTCAAGAGCTCGACGCTAACCTCACAGGCGAAGTTGGAGTCGATGAATTTTTGGCCAAAGCTGGCTCCAAAACCACCACGAAAGGGTTTGGCCGTGCTGCTCAAGCAACGCTGAGTTCGATGGCCTCTCAAAAAGTCATGGCACCAACGGACGCCGCCGCAACTGCAGCCGCAATCGATGCTGCTCGATCTGCTTCAGAAGGTCGCGCGCCCGACGAGACATGGAGCGAGCTTCTCAACCTCATCAAAGCGCATGGGCTCGCCGATACACCCGCGCAGGCGCTCCTAATGAGGCTTGGCTACACTTCGATTCCCGTGGTAGCTGTGGGCGACGAATTGGCCTTGCGCAAAGGAGGCATGACGCGCATGCGCGCCATCAAGCTCAAGTCGCTGTGCCAGGCAGCGGTGCGCGAAGCGGAAGAAGCTGCAGCGTTCGGTGAAAAGCAAATCCCAACCTTAGAAACTGTGCGCGGCGAGTTCGAAAAGCGCGCGAAAAAGATGCGCAAAGAAGCAGAAGCTCGCTTTCGCGCCTTGGACACCGACGGCGGCGGTACCTTGGACCTTCAGGAGCTTTTGAACGGTGCGCACCTCTTGGGCCTCACGGAGGACGATGCCACTTTTCTGTTTCATGAAATTGACAAAGACGGTGGTGGTGAAATTGAAATCGATGAATTCTTGGCGAAATGCGGCCGCTCCACAACCACGGCGAAGCTTGGAAGGTTTGCCGAAGACACGGAGTCAAGCGCGGCGACACGCGTGAAGCGCCAACAGCCATCCGTGCTGGCGTCGAGAGCTATGGCCGCTGCCCAAGCCAACATGGCAGCAGCAGCAGAACAATTCAAGGTCCATCGGCCCGAAGATAGCGACAAACAAACGGCGGACTGGATTGCCAAATACTCGACTCCGAAGGGCAAGAATGCTGCCCATGGGAAAATGCCCGTCATGAAACGACCTGCGCCCACCCAGCGCATGGTAGTCGAAATGGAATTGCCGGTTGGCGCTTTGGCGGACGAAAAGGCGAGGCGCAAATTCGTGGATGGCACTGCTCTGCGGTTAGGCGTGCCTCCCAATTCTGTGGTCATGAAAAATGTCGGGTCTGGTCCCCAGCAAAACCCCCTTGTCTCCAGTGACGGCGCCGAGAGTCAAAGTGGCACAAGAAGCGGAGGCACGACAACGCCGGCTACTGGAAGTGCCAGCAGCAGCCGTGCTTCGACACCAGCTCGTGGCAGGTTACCTCGTGGCAATGAGAGTGGCGATGACAACAGTGTATCTATGAGCCCGCATCGCAACAAGCTGTCGAAGAAGTCCTCTTCGAAGTCTTCTTCCTTTTCCTTCAAGATTCCGTCCTTCTTCAGCGGCAAGAAAGAGAGCAATACATCCGCTGCCGAAGCGAACAGTGCCAACGAGAATCACGATGTCGTTCTCAGCTCTGATTACAACCATTACACTGCCGATTTAGATATGGGCCCAAAGAACAAACGTGTGGCCGCGAGACCCAATTTAACGAGTTCCAAAAAGGCCACCAAGGCTGGAGTAGGCCGCGGTATTTGAGAAGGGTCGAAAGGTACTTTCGTTGACACATTTTAGCCCCACGTGAATCCAAATGCCCTGAAAGTACACACAAATGTTAAGTTCCTGGCAATTCGACACTTCTAAATTAACTTTAAACCACCAGTGTCGCTTGTTTTTGTTATTAGGAATTAGCCCGCGTATTTCTTTACTGCACTTCGCCCATAGTAGCTAGTAGATCCTAAAAGGTAAATATTAAAAGAAGCCGCAATTATTTTTCGACGGCCGATATGCGCTTTCAAATGAAAACACGCACAAATAGCAATGGGCATGGATCATAGATGCTTTCAACCCGCAAATAGAAATAGCTGCCTTAAAACTTGATTGGATAAATCAAGATGCCTTCTAGTGCCATTCAAATATAAATGTAAGGGCTGGAGCTACTCGGTAAGGAACCACAGAAGGACAACCGAAATATCGAAGATATAAGATATCCCCCCCGTCTCAATTAGTACCCATATCAGTAAAGGCCGAGGGAAGTAGAATCGAGCGCGCAAAGCCGCTTGCACTCCTCTCGCATGCTCTTTTGGAGCCATTCTTTCATGGCTTGGCCACAAAAGGCGTGGGTCACAGCGGCGCAGGTCACGGCAGCAGCCACCGGAGGCGGTGCGCCCAAACTGTCAAACAGGAGCGCATGCTCGTCGGAGCTGCAGGTCGCAAACACGCCGGAATCGTCCGTATTGACACTGAACGGGTGCTGCCCCGTGAGCCAAGTGTGGGCTGTGGGGTGCTGAACAAGGCTTTCAAGCCCGAGGGTTTTCAGGTTGGAGGTAGGGCAGAGCTCAATCGGTACTTTCGACGCTTGCACCAGGGCTACCTGTAGTCGTAAAACAAGCGTGAAGCACGGTTTAAGTAACGAAAAGGACTTTCGCGGAACGCACGGCGAGCTATATTAACCTGAGCAGGGGTGAGGTACAGAGCATGGCCAAGTCGTTGAGGCTTCATTGCCAGCACCGAGTCCATCTCAGCTTCTTTGCCCTTCACCTATTGGTGGATAGAGAACACATTTGTGAGGTGAGTGAGCACAAAGAGGGCTCGAAGTAAGGTCAAGACAAAGGAGCAGCTCGCATAACCAAGAGTTGAGCAAAACACGCGCCGATGTATAGAACGAGAAAACAACAACTAATACTGCTTTAAACTCCGGCTTGCAACTCCCCCCCTCCTCCTCCCCCCCAGTCACAGCACATACACTCACACCCACCCACACACCTCGCCGCAGTGCACCGTGAGCGGCAAGCCATGAACGCGAGCGTCCTGGAGCGCTGCAGCCAAACTCGCGATGGCGCACCCTTTGGTTGGGTTCCCACTCAGGTCCAGGCCCACCACTAAGCCGCCGGTACCACTGCTACCACCACCGTTGCCACTGCTGCCAGCACTACCACCACTGCCACCGCTGAACTCACCGCTGCCACCGCCACTACCACTGGTGGCCTGATGACCGTGGTGGTGCGCTAATGCGAGGGCAGCGACTTCGCTGGCTTGAGCGGGGCCTTGCGCGCGGTCAATGGACAAGATCAACCGAGCTGACAAAGTCATCGACCGCCGGCGCTGCTGCTGCTGTCCTGCATCCTCGGCTGAGAAAACACTAGCAGCTGCTGCTGCCGCAGCGGGTGGTGGCGGTTGAATCGACGTGTCAAAGGCCCCCAACGAAGCATTGAAGTCAATGGCAGCGTCCCCAGGGTCGCCAGCAGCGGTGAAGTGAAAGGCTTGGATTTCAGACAGCACTGCTTCTACGTAGCCTGCAGCGTCTGTCCCTGTAGTACGTACATGAACATGGGCAGAACACGAACCGGCAGAATAAATTAGACACGAGACGGCAAATTGTGCCACCACGGAAATGTATAACCAAAATGTACATGTAAAAGGAAAAATCTACACGCTAAGGAGTGCATTTAATTGAACCGAAAAGACGGCAAAAAAGTATCAGTCTTGCATTGAAGTGGACCAATATCAAAGCAGATCAAAGCAAATTTGAACGAAAATGCGCTGTCCGCTTACCATCCTTGAGAGCCCGTGGAGTAGTGCGAAGCTCCAGATAGCAAACGCCGTCGGCTGCGAAGTCTTCAAGCACCTGTTGTTGAAGAAGGCGATTAAATTAAACGTGATGGCGTGTGTGAGCAGCGGGTTTTGAGCTCCATAAGAATGGAGAAGAGAAGGAGTGCAAGCACCAGGATCGAGCCAGTTGCAAGAGGTGTATTTGTCTGGGATGCCTTAGTTGCGGTGTGAAACGTTTACGACTGATTAAATACCTACGCGCACACCTCTCGCGTTACGCGTCGAAGGATTGGGGCAGTGTCGATGAGGGCGTGGATGAGCTCGAAAATTTCGAAACACTCTGACAGAGACCTAGAGCCAGATCCATTGAATTGCATTATGGATCCAAGTAAAGCCAATTCACATTAACGCAAATGTGAAGAAAAGCTAGCACATGATGAAATCATGACAGACATGGCCATGCGAGCATGCGCACACTAGCTGCAACGAACTAGACTACGGGCATGCACTCAACAAGAAGGTATCCACCTGTGGTCGCGGGTATAAGGTGTAGCATCGCGCAGAAGTCGCTCCGCTTTAGCAGCAATTTCAGGTCCTCGTTGCTTCGCTAGTTCTAGCAAGGTTGTCGGCCGCACCGAGCCCGAAAGATGAGCGTGTAGCTCTACCTGAATAATGTGAAAAGTGTCCCAATTGTTTTGAATATAGCCTAGAAATCAAGCAAGTTGTCTATGACTATGATTGCTCTGAAAGGTGTTTACAAGTGGACAACGATTTGATCGGACGGTCACGCTCACGATTGATCTACTTACATCAGCTAACTTAGCTAGAGATTACTTCTGTACAAGATCATCATTATCTAGCAGCTACATTTGACATTCAATTTTAGCTGTGTGCACCTTTGGCATTCGCCGGCAGAAACGTTCCAGCCTAGTTTTGCGCCGTTTGTGAGCCATCGCTGCTAAGGCCAGTATTGACGCCATAGCGACTACTGGCTTGTTCATAGGTAGTGATGGTGTAACGTATATGCAGCGCTGACTCTTTGCACGATCCTAACTGGCTTCTACAAGGTAATGCAACGAGAAACTGGTGGGTTGAGCGTCTCGCTGCACTCAGATGAGGTGAAGATGAGATCGAGTAGTTGTTGTCGTGATGTCATGGCGTGATTAGCATGGTTGGAGCCTTCGTCTCAAATCTCAGTGAACCAGATCCAAAATTATTGTCATCCGTACCATATTAGATTTTTCCCTCTGTTTTTCATCAATCATCATGATTTCACTTGTCAAAAGGTGAAGGGTAGCGTGCTCAAAGCCGCACTCCATGCTGGCAGCGCAAACAACGGCTATGAAGACGAAGGCTTTCACTGCTGCAATGTTGTCCGCTCAATTACGTTCTGTGCTCAGCGGCCCGAGCTTGCCCAGCCGTGGCCGTGCCTTCGCTACGGTCGCGAGCTTGCGCGGTGGTAGCACCGTCGGCGACGATGCTAAAAACTTGCCTGCAGGCAAGGTGCCCCTGTCCGAAGCAACCATGAACCCGTCCTTGGTGAAAGCTTCTTACGCAGTGCGAGGTAAAGTGCTAGACCGCGCTATGGAGCTGATTAAGCAGCTGAACGATGATCCGGGAAGGTACATGACACCATCCTAACAGCTGCTGCAAAACCTCAAAACCTCTGTTGCCTGTTAAAATTTTGCTTCTAAAAGTTGCCCATCCTTTGCCTTGTTCGTTATCATTATGATTGAAATACATGAAGTATAGGGGCTTGAGTGCTACATGCTCGGAATTTAAGTGCGCTTGCAAACTTTCTCAGCCGTTGTCAATATCTTTGGTGTCAACATTCTCACTTCCGTGTCTTCGAATCTTTATTCATTCCTACAATATCTTATCCATAATAGTGCCCCGAGCATAATTTTTGCCAATAATTCATAGCAAGAAAATAAAATGATAGATTCACTGAGATGCTCGACTTCTAAGTTCCCTAATTGTGTTATTTTTTACCCTCTTGTGTTTCTTATCACCTTTAAGCCTGCCATTTGACGAAGTGGTGCAGTGCAACATCGGGAACCCGCAATCCCTCGGCCAGTCACCCTTGTCGTTTCACCGGCAAGTGTTGGCCCTGACGCTAGCCCCGGAGTTGATAGACCACGCGAAAGACGATGCGAACGGTGCGTCCTTTGCGATGATGATTATAATGATGAGGATGAAAATGTTCTCACCTTTTGTACATTACTGGTAGCACTCCAAGTTTCTTTCGTCATTTTACCTGGCCTATCCTTTCTATTTCTCTTTCTCGCTTTCTCTCAAATGCACACTTTGTATTGGGCTAGGCTCGTCGTTTCCCTATGCTGCTGATGCGCTGGCCCGCGCGACAGCTTACCGTGCAGCGATGCCCTCGATGGGCGCCTACTCCCACTCCCAGGGGATTCCTAAGGTAAAAGTTGAACTTGTAGTAGAGAAACTCCTTTACTGCCTTCTAGTTGCGGCCTAGTAATAAATTTCTCAGTCTCTACGTTTGCCCCTCATCATCCTACCTTTCGTGTCTCTCCTCCTACAAACGTACTGCTTACCCTTCAGGTCCGGGAAGAGGTAGCGGCGTTCATCGAGCAGCGCGATGGAGTGCCTACCGGGTCCGTGAACCCCGACGCGATCTTCTTGACCAACGGGGCTTCGGACGGGGTGCGCATGGTGATGTCGTCCTTGCTGCGCAAACCCCCCGTACACCACGACGGGGTCCTGGTGCCCATTCCGCAATACCCCCTGTACTCGGCCACTTGCGCCCTCCTCGACGGCGCACTGGTAAATGAAAATATATTGTTATTCTTCCTCCAATGACATCGATGATGATGCGCAACTCATGCGTGTGCGTGTGCGTACGATCAAGTGCGCGCATAGAAACGCACACGCGTGCTCGCACGCAGCGCTCATAATTTTTGTAGGGTGCCTCTTTACGACCGCCTTTTTTCTATTCACCGCACAATTCTTTCTCCTTTCACCTCTCCCGAATCGCCCTTCTGATCTTCTTTATTCAAAAGGTCCCGTACTACCTGGACGAAGCTTCTGGCTGGGGCCTGAACGTGGCCTCTGAGCTCAAGACCCAACTGAACGCCGCGCGAGCAGCGGGGTCCTCGGTGCGAGGGCTCGTGGTGATCAACCCGGGCAACCCCACGGGCCAAACCTTAAGCGAAGACAACATGAAAGAAGTGGTGCAGCTGTGCGTGGACGTAAGGGAGACTCTTCCTTCCTTGCTTGCACTTTGCGTCTCCATGAGTGCATTCCCTCCGTACACGCACATAAAACTTCCTGTGTTTCATTGACTATAACTCCTTTTAAGTACTAGTAAATGCACTGTGCCATTTTTTTCCTCGATGCATAACTCACACACTTGTTCATGAACTTTGTTCTAATTGCACGCGCTGAACTTATCGTCCCCTTTTTCCCCGTCCACCCCCCCATCAGGAGGGATTGGTGCTGATGGCGGATGAGGTGTACCAAGAGAACATTTGGCGGCCGGACCGCCCGTTTGTGTCCTTCCGCAAGGTTCGTTAGTGACAAAAGGCAGTGATGCATCTTTTTCCTCGTCTGAAGCATTGCTCTCCCTTCTGTATCTATGCAAAAGGCGTATTCGTGTTCTAGAATGTTTTTCTCAGCATTTTCTGATGCCACCCCTTTCTAAAATTTAACAACCACCTGAAAACATTTTTCCTTGAAACTGCCTCCTCATCCACCGTTCTCAACAAAACACCACCACCGCTACTTATCATCATAAACATCATCATCATCATCATGGCCCTCATGACAGGTGGCTACTTCCATGGGCTACACCGACTCCTCTGACAGCGGCCTCGCTCTGGTGTCGTTCCACTCCATTTCCAAAGGGTTCATCGGCGAGTGCGGCCTGCGCGGCGGGTACTTTGAGCTCTTCGGGTTTCCGTCGGAGGTAAAGGGGAGAAGAGCCTCAACGTCACCAACAAACGAACGCGAGTATTCCTTGTCTTTTTTCTTTTTTTTTACGAGAATGAAATGCATGCCGCTGATCGTTCGTGTCTCTCTCTGTCTGATTTTCATTCTTTTCACTTTGTACTTTCATTCATTTTTTTTTCCCTTCGTTCCAAAAGGTGAAAGCGCAGCTGTACAAGCTCGCATCCATCAGTTTGTGCTCCAACACGCCCGGGCAAGTGATGACCGGCCTCATGGTGGCGCCTCCACTCCCCAGCGACCCCAGTGGAGCTACTTATGCGAAGGAGCGCGAAGATACCCTCGCGTCGCTTGCCAGACGCGCGGCCAAGGTAATCAAGCGATTGATTTCTGTCTATAGATTTTTTTATTTCTTCATTCATTATTCAGCCCAAAATTTGCCACCCTATTTTTGAGCTACACGCGTGTTGCTTCAGTAGCTTCAGCTGTTGTTGTTTGTTCGTTGGATCAGGGCTCTCAAAGATTGCGCTTGCGCGTGCGCATACATCGCGTTGAAAGTTTTCATCGTCCCTTGCTCCTGCTCCTTGTATTATTACTACATTAGGTCGCCGCGGGCCTTGATGCACTTCCTGGCGTGTCTTGCCGCCCCAGCGACGGCGCTCTTTACGCTTTCCCTCGGGTATTCATGAAGCTCCCACCTCGTTTTTTTTGTCGCTTGCGGATACATTTCCTGTCACTCCCTCTTTCTTCCCAATATTATTCTATACCCTGAGCATTCTTTGTACTCTCCCTCGTTAATTTCTTCATCATATCTTTCTCCTTTCTCATCAGGTGGATTTGCCACCCAAATTCGTCGCCGAAGCCGAAGCGCAGCTCCCCCACCCTGTACCCGCCGACGAGCTCTACTGCCTCAAGCTGGTGGACGCAACCGGGGTAGTGGTGGTGCCTGGCTCGGGTTTCGGGCAAGCTCCTGGGTCGTGGCACTTCCGAACCACCTTTTTGCCGCCCGAGAACAAGCTCGATGGTGTGCTGGACCGGGTGGCGACTTTTCACCGCAAACTCATGGAGGAATACGCGTAAGAAGGATGAAGAGAATGCTCTGTGCCTGCGCGAGTGAAATTGCACTCGTGTGAAGTGCGAAGGAATATGTCGATTGTGGATTTGTGTCGCTTCGTTTTTCGGCGACATATTTTAAGTCAGATTCGTTCATTTGCCATCCAGCAGTGATAGTGATATGTATAGGCAACTCGGGCTCATGTCTCGTGTGCTCATGTAGAATACTGGTTACGCCCTTTTCTGTAGGCGCTTCCCTATAAGCGCCTTCGCCTTTTACTTCTACTTTTAGTGCAGTGTCTTGAACCATATAAATTTGATCGTAACTCATAATTCTCAGTTCTCAGGAGGAGAAGGAGGCGTAGCTTGGTGCTTATAAATGGGGGTTTAACGATTTAACGGCCTAAATAGCGGCTTAGTGGCACATATCGGAGATCCGTACGAAAAGCACCAGAACACTCTCCCTCTCTTATTCACCCCATCTTCCATGCCCCTCTTGGCTCGTCCACTGCACGCGCAAGTGGCCTCCGTGCAGCAAAACACCCCCAAGTGGGGATGGCACCGGCAATTGCGGCGGAGCGCCATCCCTCCCTCCTCCACCTCTGTCTTCTGCTCCTAAGCCCAGACTTGTCGTGCACCCCAGGCGCGAGCGGTAAGGTAATTCCTTTGGGAGATCTTCCCCGGAAGTGGCCTCCGCCAGAACAGCGGGCACTGCGGCTGCCACTCCCTTTGCAGTAGAAGCCAAGGTAGCATCGGTGGGCCCGCGAGGTGAGGGAGCAATTTCACTCTTCTTCCTCTTCGCGAGTGCAGCCTTCAGAGCTTTCAAGTTTGCCGCGTCCTTGGATCGCGCAGAAAACGGCAAGGGCGCACAGTGGGGTGCGCCTGGAATGGGGCCAGTAGAAGCCGTCCACCAGTTGATGAGCAAAGTGGCCCGCACTTCCGACCTTTCGCCGCTTGGCACCTGGAAGACACATACACACATACAAAGGAAAAATGCACAAAAGTTTTTTCCCTAAGATTGTTATAGTCAATATAAAATGGTATAGAGCTATAGTCCCAACAAACACGAATCGAGGCAGCACGCCGGAACAAGAAAAGAAATGCGATGAAGACAGGATACTGCAGAGTGACAGGAGCCACATTCAGACTAAGCTGCGCCTATCACAGCAATTACCACGCCGTGCAGGAGAGAGCCGTCAAAGACGCCGAAGCGGCCTTGCTTCGGCCACACGAAGTGCGCAGCCTCGGGGTGGGTTGGGTTGTGAGCCACCTATACAGGGGGAGGTACACGCCAAATGAAGGGATGCGGAGGGCGAAACAGATAGACCAATTAGGGTGTACGAAAAATAAAGGCGGTAGCAAAAAAAAACAAGGAGGAGAAGAAGGAAACGAACAAAATTACGCAAAAAACAGTCGCTTACTTCGCCATCTGAGCTAGCACTCGATCCGGGAGCGCGCCTTTGCTCCAGCACTACCGTCGGGCCAGCGCCAAACCCACTATCTGACCCTCCTGGTGCTGGTGGTGCTCCAGATGATGGCGGTGTAGCGCCAGAGAGGTAAAAGATGGAGCTCCTGTGAGGCGCCACGAGGCCGTGCTGGGGGTGGTTGCTCGGCAGCCGCTTTCGAGCCACGTCGAAGTCGTAATGCGCCGCCACGCCGCGGCCTGCGGGCTGCACTCGTACCCAGTACTCGCAACCCAACCACTCCTCTCCCTCCTCCTCCTCTCCAGCATCCTCGTCACCATTTGCGTGGCGGCTGCTGCCGCTACTCCTGCTGCTGCTGCTGCTGTCGCCGTGGCCTTTCAGCCCAGGCACAAGCTTGCGGAGCTCTGGCAGCAAAGCCTCGACCCCACACTTCGGGGGTGACCCCGCCGCATACCACACGGAGGACTGGGGTGCGCTTTCTGCACTTCCCGAGGGAGTCACTTCCGCGGCGGAGGCTGAGGCGGCCGCCGCAGTTAACAACTCAAACACCGTCTCGGCCGATCGTGCTAGGTGACTCAAGAGCACACCATCAGTGCCATGAATTGTAGACATGATGCTGCCGCCATCACCACCGTGAACGACGAGCTCACTATTGCTGTTGTCATTATCGTCGCTACTGCTGCGATCACCTAAAGCATTGTCCCACACTACCACTGGGGCTGGATAAGCTGCCGATAGGCCTGGGAATCCTGGACTCTCCGTGCTTGAAGCGCCGAAGCTAGAACGGTTTTCGGGCACGTATTTGGTTTCTTGATTTGTGGAGGGCGTTTTTGCCTGCATGGCCTGCACCGAGCGCGCCTCGATGAGCCTCCGTGTTGCCGTGCCATCGAAGTTGTCAGGCTCAGCACGTAGCGCAGCAGCGATGTTGGTCACCTAAAAAATAGCAAGGTCCACATAACCACGAGAAATAAAATGAGATGACTATACTTTGAGGGGAAATGCTATGACATGCTAGAAATGCATAAAGTTGTAAGAGCCTACGTGCTCGCTTGCACTCAGTGTGAGAGAAAGAGATGCGTACCCCGGCGTTAATCTCGCCGCAATCTAGCTGGCAAGTTCCAAGATAGTACTGCGTCGCTGGATGTTTGCCGCCCATCAAATTCAGAACGTCTCCATAAGCTGACAATGCAGCGGCATACTCAGAAGCTGCCTGAGCCGAGGTGAAGACACCACAAACCAAAAAAAACTATTATGAAAATCGGGCTTTATGACACAATTGTTTGAAGAAAGCGAGCGGAAGCACCTCTATCATACCAAAAAGCTATCTTTCTTTAGTTACCTACAGATATAACGATGCAGAGATGGATGATGAAGTAAATCCTAGAACAAACTCTTACTGCTGTATTCAAAGCTCGCTCATGGGCTGCCTGCGCATGCAAAAAGCGTCGACCAGCTTCTACTGCAACATCTACGCCCGCTTGAGCTCGTCTGCCTAGTAGCACAATCGAAAGAAGCTGCGCTAGCAACTTCATTTTCTTCGTTATCGCGCAAAACTTCAAGAAGAAATCAAAAAGGACAAACAAATGTGGGCAGCCCATCTAGAAAACCGGTAAATTGGTGAGATTTGAATTTTCGCTCATTTTTCCGTATGTTGTAGCCCTCGTCGAGGCGGATTCAAAACCGCAGTCTTTTTTTTCAGCCGTTCAAATG
>Ga0307931_1000506_pt1 | contig 24534 bp, 21 predicted proteins | sample OrgLakmetageno47_FD_201816 | JGI IMG/M metagenome (GOLD analysis project Ga0307931, IMG submission 201816) | Saline water microbial communities from Organic Lake, Antarctica - #47 | ecosystem: Environmental > Aquatic > Non-marine Saline and Alkaline > Saline | place: Antarctica: Organic Lake...
ATGTAACCTTCAGAACAAGTCTGACTGGGCTGAGTGTCCTTTTGCGTAATGCAATTGTAATCATTTACTCTCGAGGTGTCCTTCAGCCATCAGGCATCAGGAGGTTTGGGAATGGAGTGAGTCAGCGTACTCTATATGAAGTAGTCATGAGGAATGACTCAATGACATACATGGCACGATGACATGACATTGCAACTGAAACTGAAAATAATAAAATAATGACATGAAGGTTCGACTTTCAGGCAGGACCTTCAAACGGCATCCTGTAACATTAGCTTTTCGAAAGCCGAAGCCTCGTTCAGGCGGAAGCTTGCTCGCAAATGGGGTCACGCAAATGCTTGGGGATTGGCGACTCTTTTTCTGGATCGCCTGAGAGACTTCGTTGTAGTCCTTTCCTCTGCGGGCGGAAACTCTTCTTCTTAGCTAAACTCTCAGGGCACGGAGGAGCGTGCCAATTTGGACCGCCACCATCACTTTCATGGCCACTCGGGCATGTGCGCTTGAAAATCCTATTAGGTTTAGTTTGCGCTGCATTTGCTTTTCACCTCTACCTGTAGGCCTTCTAATTCCGGCCCTTCGGGCCTTCGGGGCCTGTCTCAACGGATGGAAGTACTCCCTCTCCTGTAAGCCCTTCTCCCGTGGACCTCTCTCTCGACGACTTCTTTTTTGGTATTCTCTACCTCTCCTTTATCCTTTCTATTAAATGGAATTTCGTTCGTGGTTCGTGGTGGTGGTGGTCGTCGTCGTCGTTTTTTATGTACCTAAGTACAGGGTACTGTAGTACAGATTTGTTGTACATGTGCAGATGTGCAGTAAACAAAACAAAAGGTGGACCACGGGCACAAGAAGGGACACGCATCACGGGCAATAGAAGGGGGCTCATCCACGGGCATCTCAAGGCCGCGCACTGAGGTGCTAAGAACACGCACCTACTCCTCCGCAGCAAAGACATTGCTCCGAATCCGCGCATCGCGCGGGCACCTGAACTTGTGTTAAATGGAATTTCGTTCGTGGTTCGTGGTGGTCGTCGTTTTTTTAATACCTACAGTACCGCACTACCAAGGGTATCTACAGTACAGATTTGTTGTACATGTGCAGATGTGCAGTAAACAAAAACAACAAAAACACAAGGCGGACCACGGGCACAAGAAGGGACACGCACCACGGGCACTATGAGGGAACTCATCCACGGGCATCTCGAGGCCGCGCACTGAGGTGCTAAGGACACGCACCTACTCCTCCGCAGCTCCGCAGCAAACACATTGATACGAAACCGTGCATCGTGCGGGCACCTGAACTTGTGCAACAACGGAGTTCAATCAAGCGCACGCACATCGCAAGAATAAAAAAAATGGCTCTTCGGTCGCTCGCCCGTGCGGCGCCACGCATGGCGTCTCGTTCGCTCTACACGGTGCGACGTGACTTAGATATGACCTTGGAAACAGTCCGCCTGTCGAGTGCAAATATGTAGACATGCAGATGTTCTAACCATAAAATCCTGTGATGTGATGTTCTCTTTTCTGTACTCCCAGTTACCGCCTCTGAAGTATGGATACGGAGAGCTTGAGCCTATCATCTCCGGGCAAATTATGGAGATTCACCACACTAAGCACCACAACACGTGAGTGACTGGGCAATTTTCATGTGCCCAGATTTTCTGCCTTCCACTGATTGACAGCCTGCGATGAATGTTTCGTCTTGAAAGGTATGTCACAAACTTGAACGCAGCGACGGAGAAGCTGGCAGCGGCTCAAGCAGCAAACGATGTGTCTGCTATTATCGCTCTGCAGGGCGCTATCAAGTTCAACGGTGGCGGCCACCTCAACCACTCCATCTTTTGGTACGAACAAACACATTTGAGCACACTCACTGTAACCCCCCCGTGATGTCTCTCGGTGACATGCCTTCTTGATGTAGAATAACCCCGAACTTTTCTTCTTTCAAATGCTTGAGCTAACGTTCTGTGGCGCGGTGCTACACGCATGCAGGGAGAACTTGGCGCCTCCCTCCAAGGGCGGTGGCGGAGAGCCAGACGGTGAGCTCGCCAAGCTGATCGAAGCCAAGTTCGGGTCCTTCGACAAGATGAAGACCTCCCTCTCGGCGTCCGCGGTGGGTGTGCAGGGCAGCGGCTGGGGCTGGCTCGGGTATGACAAAGCGACCGATTCGGTGGCCATCGCTACCTGCGCGAACCAGGTGGGTGAGAAGAGATGCATTTATAAGCTTTTTAAAAATAGGAAATGGCACGCAGCTCGGATGCGCGAATTTTAAAACTTTACTCTAGCTAGTATGACCAATTACCGATCCATCTTATTTCTTCCCCTTGTGGTTGGAAATATTTAGGACCCTTTGGAAGCAACCACGGGCCTAGTGCCACTATTTGGCATCGACGTCTGGGAGCACGCGTACTACTTGGATTACAAAAACGTGCGGCCCGATTACGTGAAGGCCATTTTTGGGCTCGCCAACTGGAATGACGTGGCTGCGCGTCTCGCTGCTGCGAAGCAGTAAGCAACCGCCGGATACCTGGTGCCGTAGATAGGCGAATGGGCTCGTTTAACCTGTAGTGCCTCTTTCTCTTTCGCGCCACATTACATGATTGCTAGAATAATACTAGGATCATGCTCCCCTGAATTAAATTTTGCGTAGGTACTAAATATCGAATATCGATTTCAAAACACGTGAGAAGGATCTATCATTATCTATGGTAGTCCATGGGCCTGGAGTTTGGGGCTTTTCGCACTTGGCTTGAACTCGAACTCGAACTAATACAAGCCCTAATGACACGACACAGAAGCCAATGCTGCGGGCAGAACGCAGAAGTGCACGCGCGTGCGTTGCGCGCAATTAAAAATCGTAAAGAGGATAGAGTGTAGAAGGCAGGAAACTTCCGTTATCGCTGTCTGCGTTATGCGTTATGCCTTACTCAATGCTCAATCCCAAAGCCAAATATCCTATTATTCAATACCAAGCATGTTCGGACAATCGACAAAGCACTTACTACGCATCCATACCTCGAACCTTTCCTATTTAAAAAAAAGAAAGCGCCTGATTAGCTTCTTAGGTTTAATTTGCGCTGCTTTGCTTGTCTTCTCTACCTGTTAGCCTTCTAATTCGGGCCCTTCGGGGCCTGTCTCAAAATAAAAGAAAGAAGCGCCCACTTCCCAGTTACAACTCACTACTTACCAAGTCTGCTCTTACTCCCACCCCACCTGGATAATTTACAGCAAACAGAGCTCTACCTGCTGCCTTAGCGTCTCCATGCCTGGCCCGTCTGCCCACTCTGCGCCTGCGCCTGCGCCGCATACAATATCCGATGTCGAGAGTCGAGGAATCAGATACAACACAAACCAAATAGATACTATTCTCTGTACAGTTGTAGTGTGTAATAGTCCTGTTGGTTGGTACCTGTATCTGTACCCTGTACCAATTCAGGGGCGGTTGAAAAAGAGAAAATGGGCTCACGGACGGTTCACCAGTTTTGTCGATTATCATGATTATGAGATCGAGATAGAGGCTAACTCGTATGCGAATGAACCTGCCACTATGAATCGAGTTTTATATTCCTACACGCTCTGCTAGCTTCAAATTTTACGAAGAAACCGCGCGCATTCACTACTGTAGCCTAGACTCTAGATAGCAGCAGCTCGAATGGGGGCTGCTGCTTCAGTACACGACGAGAACGAAATTATCACTCGGGCTAGAGCTGAAGAGCTTGCAGGACCAGAGTTCGATGAAATTGCATGGGAAGAAGCTGTGGGCACATCAGGCACCATTTCTGGCCGCGAATGGAACCGCAATTTGGCTTCGTTTGTCGACTCCGTGCGGCCTTTGACTAGCCCGATGAAACGCGCACAGAGGCCAGGGCTGAACCGCCGAGAACTTGAGCTCGAATTGTGGTACTTCTCCGTGGGCGCTCTTTGCAATCCAGAGGTATTTGATCAACCCTGTCGCATTGTCTCTTTCTTTATTCATTGCCTCGATTCGAGTCTAGGTTTCATTTTTCTTGTCGATTCTTACACTCTACACGCATCTGCAGGTGAATCTCGCACAGGACATTCAGCCAGTGACAGCCTTGCCAGCTAGCCTACCTAAGCATTCTCTCGTCTTCACTGCAGGCGATGCCGGAGTCGCACCAGTAGAAGCTTCTCCAGGTTCGCCCGGAGGCGGTGACCTCGGCAGTGGCCTCAGCGGAGCTCAAAGCATAACTGATCTCGACGCACTCCTCGGCCCTGACCACAACGACGACGATGTTCACAGTCCCGGGGGCTGTGAAAGTGCTGCCAGTGAACTGGCTTTAGGCGCAACCGTGCACGGCATTGCGTTGAAACTTCGGGTCGGCGACTTACCAAAAGTGGATGCTTTTGTGTCAACCAGAATGGGCTCCGTTGAGTTGGTTCGCACCATGGTGCGAGTAGAGCTTTACGATGGGGCCATTTTTGGCACCGAAGTGGATTGCTGGGCACATGTAGCAGTGCCTTCGTCTAGCGCGTCGGAGAATATTTCTCCTGCTTCAGAGGAAAGCGCAAAATCCTCCGAGGACGTTGAGGATAACATTCGACCAAGTGCCGTGGACACGCGCTCTGTCTCACGCATAGCCAGCCAAGTGCCTGACGCGCGGCTGATTGAGACCATGGTGCAGGGTTGCGTGCAGTTAGGTGTGAAGAACGCGTATGTGGATAAAGTGTTGCGAACTGTGTCCTCGCGGCCGCGACCGATCGACACGGGCACTGCATGTATACTACCGCTGTCGACTAGCGCCAAAAACGTAGTCGAAGATGGTGGAGCTATTAGTCAACTTCCTTGTTGGAGCCAATCTGATGTTCGGAAAGCAGCAGCTGACCAAGAGGGCTCTGGATTTGTTACTTGCCTCAACGGCAAAGTGCTTTTGTGTGGTATAGGCAGCCAGCGCAAGGGCGATGGAGAAGGAGGTGGCGTCTTGACGGAAGCTGCCGTATCTAAACTACGGGCCGTGCTGGGTGGTCGTGATGCCGAAGTTTGGGCATGCCGAGAATGGTGAGAGAGCGGTTGAATAGTTATTTTTTCCTTCCTTCTAGCAGCGGTGACCTTGCGATGCCCCTTTTTCTCTTTGAAAGCACGATTCCTTTTGTATTTACTGTAACATTGCATTTTGCCTCTTTCTCATGTGATTTTTTAGGTACGACCCTCGCTTCGGAGTTGAAGATGACGTCAGCCTCATGGAGCCTGAGCAGCGGCAGGCCCTTGAGGATCTGGTGGCGCGGTCACCGCTGGGACCGCTTTTACAGGCGATTGCCACTCGTAGCGATGATGCAGCCATGCAGCAGTCCACCGTGGAGAACCGCAACGAAAAGCCCACCTCAGCATTTTCAATGTCTGTGGACTAAATGGAGTTGATAGGAGCCTTGCATCTCGCATCCCGGCGGGTCGACGGGGGGCTTAATATTTTTATTTTAGTTGTGAACTCGAACTCGAACTAATACAAACCCAAATGGCACAGAAGCCAATGCTGCGGGCAGAAGTGGGAATGCGCGTGCGTTGCGCAAACAAAGCAAGTGCGGAATGATTCAGGAGGGAGAGGGGCATTGGCCAAATTCCTCGAAAAAAATGCAAAAAGCGAGGACTTTGTGGGTGTTGCGCACTCCGCAGAACAATAAAGAGGAAGGCGCGCGAGCAAAGAAGCTCGTGACATGCGGAACGCGAGGTCCACTCGGCAGAGGTCAAAGTGTGCCTTTCAGCGCGCAAGGCGCCTATTATTCTGCCCCTGAGCCATAAAAGGCTTTGACGGGACAGGAACTCCTTCCTCGTTCGCGGAGTGGCAGTGAATAGAAAAGCCCCCCCTCAAAAATACAAACAACAACATGCAAGCGGGCCGCTTAATTGTGGCCTGTACTCAAAAGGATTAATTTATCCCATTTGACTTCTTTGTATTGCGTATTGGCTGTATTTGCGTAGCGCATGCATTGCGCGTTTTGTCCTTTATTATTGGAATAATAGATATTAGATATTAGTGTTATTAGTGTTCAACATAGTTTAAGTTCAAGTGTTCAGTTAAATGTTGAGTCAACTAAGTTATATTATTATTCATTGCGCTTCTGCGATTTCCTCAATTAAGGACAAACGCAACCTAAAGAAAAAAATTCCGAGGGGGGTTCATCAATAAAAAAATACCCATAGCAAACCAACGCGCTGCCTCTCTACTGCCACTTCCATGCCATGAACCTATCCACCTCTCAGCCTTCCTGTGCCACTCAAATTCGAACGCCCTTTTGCCAGGAGGAGGTTCAGGGGTTGGTGCCATCAGCATAATCTGAGCAAAGGCAACACAAGCCATCAATGCTTTGATTTCTTGGCTGAGGGTGCTGCTAGCAGCGCAGGGTCAGGCGCTTGCCCAGGTTTCAGGTGCTTGAACGCCATCAGTCTCTCAGCGCGCTGCTGTAAGGTGCCCCCCACTTTAGCCCCTAGGAACATGAGTGCAGCCTTCAGCCGATCCAAGCCTAGGGCCTCGAGGCTGGCGACATCATCATACTTCAACAAGTCCAGGGCTTCAGGTTCCACCGCTGGGGCAGCTATAGTCTGCTTCGCAGCCACGCGGGGTCCTCCTTTCGCTGCTTCCTCGTTCGCTGGCTTGGGCACAGCAGCAGCCGCCGCCGCCTTTTTGGCAACGGCCGCTTTGGCAGCAGCCATGAGATCAGCGTGGGAAATCTCGGCTGAATCCTGCGCCATGGCCTCGAGCGCGGCATTGATGGAAGAAGAGGACTTCTTGAGAGCTTCCCCAATGGCGGCATAGCCTGGCGGAGGACCAAACTTTAGCTCCGATGGGCCGACGCACAGGGTTAAGGCTTCGCTGCCCTCCAAAGCGGCTGCTGGAAAGAAAGCAGGCCTAGAAGAGGACGACGACGAAGACGACGACGAGGATGATGCTCCAGCACCTTCTGCCGTGAGCTGAGAGAAAGCAGGGCCCAGTGGTGCTCCGTTGAGGGAAAAGGAAATCTCGCCTCCTCCTCTGGTCAAATCCAACGAGCACCCCAGCACGTCTCCTGACTCCCACGCGCTCCCATAAGCTTCGCTTGCACCGCCGTGCCACTTCTGAGCGCGAGCCCCGTCATATGCCCACGAGTGCTGGTCGTCACCCACGCCGTCGCCAGTGACGGCATCTGGCTTGAACCCGCTCTGAGCCCAGCCTACCTGCATGACACCCTCCGTTTGCACCCCAATTTCGTAGTACCAGGCGCCCGTCTCCAGCGCGCATTTGACGCCCACCGACCCAAAGGATTCCCCCAGGCCGCGCACACAACCCCCGCTCAAGATCTCCACCTCCCCAGCCAAGACTTCCAGCCAGCTGCTTTCCTCGTTGACCACTGGATTCGCCGCAAGCTTGCTCGCAGAAACCATCTCTTCGGTCACCTTTTTCTCGCCGTCTTCTTCGTTCACTTCCTTTTTAGCTTTCTTTTTCGACGATTGCTCGTTGCGCAGCCCCGCCAGCACAGCAGCCTGCATCGCTTCAGAGGCCGTTTCGTCTACGCTCCGGCTAGCGGTGGCGGTACTACGCGGAGTCGCCGTAGGGTGAGCACTTTTGTCAGCATCTCCCGCTGGCAGCGGCACTGGGGACAGACGGGCTGCCCGAAACCCGTACCACTTGTTGTGGCCCTGCGGTTTGGCCACTGCTTTGACCATCATGTCGTCTCCTACTCGCAGCACGCTGGACCAATCCTCATCGGTGGTGTTGGCCGTGAAGGGTACGTAAACATCCTTGTCCACCACACAGAACGCGCCTCGCAGCGTGTCCACCATCGTCACGACTCCGTGCACCTCGCGCACCACTAGGCCTGCCTCAAGCACGTCTGCTTCTTCGTCTTCCCATCGCCGCTTCGAGGCTAGCTTCCTCCGCTGGCCCTTGGTTTCACGCTGCTTTACGTGGTCAATCCAGGAAGGAACTCCCAAATGCCATCCCTTAATGCCTGATGCAGTAGCCATGGCACGCTCTTCTTCGTCTGAGTCCACTTCTACGCCCTCAGCCGCCAGCTCGCTCTTGCGATCTTGCGCATCTTGCCACTTGGCGAGCTTGAGCTCGTTGTTGACGTGTCGCAGCCGTCGCCCGTTCAAATCACGGCAAGCCCCAAAGTCTGTGGTCTTGTGCCCGGTGTTCTGCTTCGCGAGCGCGCGCAACATAGCTCCGAAGCCACCTTTACCACCAGCAAGCCCACCCACCAGCGCGGCTTCGAACGTTACCAGACATGCGGGCAAGGGCACACTCTCGTCGAGCAACTTGCCGTTGGCACGCCGCAGCACGAGCGCTGAGACGGGGATCCCTGTGCGCTCTTCCACCACAGCAAGCACATCGCATGCCCACAACTCCCTCTCGCCGGCCAGTACATCCATTACTACGGTGGTGCCCCCCGGCACCTTAATGAGAAGGGACTGCATCTTGTGCACTTCTGCCATTTCTACGAAGTAGATGGGCGAATAAGTTCTTCTAGAGACGTATTATATTAGGAGTATTTCTTTACGGCAAAGACAAACAAACTGAATGAATTCGTCGTGTAAAAATAGAAAGCAAGACTATATATAGGTAGCAGTATAGCGACTGAAGCACAAGACAGCCCCCATCTGTGACTTATTTTCTACGCCAAGAAGCGAAGGTACGCGTCCTAGATAGCGTGCCTGAAAATCTAGCTGTAGTGCTCAACATTTTGGTGCAGTGTCTTTAAAAACTGGATGGCATTGTTCAACGTGGTGGATACACTCGGAGTTGTAGGGCATACAAATACCACCCCATTTCCCCGCCCACTCTCCTCTCATGCGCTTCTGATTTAATTTTTCTAACGCATTATGTCCTTACCGATCTAATCTTTACAGTGTCTATAAATTATGTCGCGGTTCGTTCGCAAAAGCAAGCCCCCAGCGGGTTTCGGTGAGTGTACTACCTGAATTCATCTGCTTGTCCAATTATGCTTCTGAAGTCGTCGTACCCGTATTCTCACATTGCACAATCCTTAATTTTAGATTACATCGCTCCGACTCTCAACATGCTCGAGAATGAACTTCGCGAAAAGGTGAGATGTTAGCACGTGTAGTGGCATGCTACATCGGCGGCAGATGCTAGGAATTCGTTTGTCTATTCTCTTCGTGCTCCTCTTGTTATTCTCAAGTCCTACATTTCATGTGTAGGTCTCAGACGGACACGAAGGAAAGCGTAAGACAGAAGCTATGTGGCCTATCCACCAAATTAATTGGCAGCGCTCGCGCTACATTTACGACATGTTCTACAAGTACGGCAAAATTTCGAAAGAGGTAAGATGGATGTATATGTATTCGTGAGACAGCGGTTGATTACTTGGAGTGAAAGCCGCTCACGGTGGAGACCTGCTTTGCTCTCGTCTTTTCTTGCTGCTTTAGTCTTTTCTTTTCAACCTTCGCTTTTTGAACAGGTTTACAACTACTGCGTGTTGAATAAGTTAGTGGACGCGGGTCTAATCGCGAAATGGAAAAAGCCAGGCTATGAGCGGCTCTGCTCCACTTACGTGATCAACACCAAGAACTACAAGTTCGGCACCACCAGCATTTGCCGGGTGCCCAAGTACGCCCTCGGCCCTGACACCGTGGTGGAAGATCCCTTCACGGGCTGCTTGGGCTGCGCTTCTGGGCCTGGCGGGCAGCGCAACATCTTTGGCAACAAGTACGGGCAGTATTTGGCGGCCATTCAGGTCGCGCGAGAAGAGGAGCGCGCGCGCCGTGAGGCCAGTAAAGCTCGAGCGGCGCTTGAAGCGAGTGGCAAGGGCAAGGGTGCTGCTTCAGGCGGCGGTGATGAAAGCGACGAGGAAGAAGACGGCCCGTCGCCCCCCGGGATTTGGGCCGCGAATGAAGTGGAACGCAACATGGAGAACTTCGAGGGAGACGCTGCCGCAGCAGGAGCAGAGAGTGCTTCGAAACGGGGTGCTAGCAGCGAAGACCAAGAGGAGCCGAAACGCGCAAGGTATTAGGGCTTGGCCTGCGGTGAGGCTTGATTGTCGCGCGTAGTCGCGTTCGAAATGCGTTTCGACGTCGCCGAGTGACAAGTGACAATTCGCCGTAGGGGCTTGAGCTGCGGCCGTTGCACTGGGACGGGCATATTTTCCTGGCCCCTGTTGGATAACTTCGGTCTTGTGTTCGAGATCGAGTGTACGTCATCTACCGAGAATCCGTGTTCCATGCATAATGCATAATTTCAGCTGTATCGGAATGCGAATGCGAATGCGTGGTCGTCTAGTGGCTAGTGGAGTATGGCTTAATTAGAACTAGGGTGCGTTAAGTTAAGTGGAAGTAGCGAGGTGGTAGTCGAGTGGCCCCACCTAATTCCCTGCACCTGCATCTAAAAAATTCGCGGAATTCTAGATTCCAAATATTTTGCTTGGTGATGGTGATCGTAGTCGATAGAAATAGAAAAAAACAATAATAATATCAAATATCCGATGTCTAATATGAATTGCAGATCAAAGATCACTCCCATTGGTCAGATGCCCATTCTCCTTCTGACATCAAAAGGTAGTTCTGCCGCTGAGTTCACCTTCAGGTATCCTGAGAGTTCGCCCTCTATGAGATCGCCGTCCTCGTCGTCGTCATTTTCGTCCTCTGACGACTCGGCCTCCGATGAGGTAAAAAAGGAGTCCGCCGCCTCGTCCACTAAACTACTTCGGCCTCCGAGGAAAAGGCCTGCAGCTACGCGAGGCGACAAGCCTCTTAGCTGCAAGTGAGCCATTCGCATGAGAGCGCGCCGTGACTCCACCGCTAGTCCTAACTCCAAGTCCACCACGCCCACGTACTCGCCAATGTGACGCTTCAGCGCGGCTCCCGTGACTTCACCTAAGCTCAGCGCCCAAGGCCCAGCCACATCGGCTCCGAGAAGGCGCCGCTTGGGGGTGGCGCTAACATTACCAGAAGGACTCTCCGTAACATCACTGGTGGCAGGGCTTCTCAGTGTCGCCTGCAAGAAGGCGTCAAAAGCTGCGTGCTGCACTAATTGAGTGGCACACAAGACCGGCAGAGCCGATCGCCACCAAGGGCTCGCCCACTGTAAAGCTCTTCCATCTGAGGCTACAGCGCGTAGTACCACACCCAGCTCCCCGCAGAGGCCGTAGTCGGCGAATTCAAGGGCGCCGCCGTCTTCCTTCAAAGCACAAAGCACCAGTTCCCTGTCAGCCTGTAGTGTTTCCGATGCGAATTCCAGCGCGTATCCGTCTTCTGCTACAGCCTCCATTACTACGGCACGAGCGTCGCATAAGCGCTCCGAGGCAAACTCTAAGGCGCGACCGTTTTGGACTAGGGCAGCTAACACCACTTCATCGTCATCGCACAAGCCGAGGCTCGCGTGGTCTAAAGCTAAGCCATCCTGCGCCACAGCGGCCAGCACAACCTCCTTATCGTCCTGTAAATTCGCAGCGGCAAACTCGAGCGCACCTCCTGCTTGCTGCACCGCTGCCAGCACTACCTCGCGGTCTCCTCGGGCAGTTTCGGCCCCGAGCAAGAGTGTGAAGCCGTTTTGGGACACGGCATTGAGCATGACGTCACGGTCCACGCGTAGCTTCTCACACGCAAATTTACGCGCATACCTGGCAACAACAAAAAAGATAGCGAGGCCTTAGAAAAATAAAAATAAATATTGTAACGAATGGAGGATAAGAAACTGCTGAGGGCTCTCAAGTTTCAGGTCGAGGGCCGCTCAAGCGGCACAACAAGGTTGTGTTGACACTTTTCTTACCCGTCGCTTTGGCAGGCGGCGAGAACAACATCGCGATCTCTACGAAGGCGAGAAGAGGCGAATTCAAGAGCGAGACCGTCAGCGGCACACGCTGCAAGTACAGCCTCTTTGTCATCCTGAAGGGTTGCTGATGCATACGCCAAAAGGAGGCCCGAGAAATTGACTGCAGCCAGGAACATCGTCTTTTCGGTGAACATCATTTGAAAGCTTCTCGGGCGGTTGATGAAAAATCAATGCCGTCGCGACCCGACGAAATGGCAATGCCTTCGAGTAGTATCGGTCGTAAAGAAGTGATGTTCACTTGCCGACTTTTTGAATGAGAGATGGTGCCGTTCGTCGCGGAGGGTTGATGCCGTCGTTCTGTTAGGAGACGTGGCTTGTTTTCTTTAGGCTGACGAAGATCGGCGAAAAATGCCTGACTCGATATCTCTGCAATACGCACGCAAAGAACATCTGTCAGTCGACCGACCCGACCGACCTTCTGTTTCCGGTTCGGCTCGTCGGTAAGTAAGTTACTTCCAGAAGAAATCAAGGAGACCACATGCGAGCACGTGACTCGGCGAGGAAGACACAGGCAATCCAGATGACAAATCATTTAGCTCTCGTAAGGCACTGCTATCATGGCATCGGCACAACGCTTCGAGCTGTAAGGCTTTGGGATGAAAGCCTGCGTTTCCTTTGGTCTGTTGCCTATTGTGCATTTCATAAGCGAGTTATATTTCGTGTTCACACTTGCACCTACACTTACGCGCCAGTTCTGTCTTGTCTCTTGGTGGCTACTAGTTGGTAGTTGGCGCTTGGTGGCCTGCCCTGTACTCATTGAAACCCAGTCACAGCCCTCTCCCTCTCCACCAAATCCGGGCTTAAGCGAGTCTAGAGTCTAGCCTAGAAACACCGCCGTGACATTGGTCAACAAAAAGTGACATAAATCAAGAGAAAGTTTTTATCTTCAGAGATATGCTGGGTTTGGAATTCCGCGGAAATCACGCGGAAGTCACGCGGAAAGTGAATTATCAACAATATCGAAGTGATTCACGTCCGCATTTAGAATTACCCTAGGCATAAGTTTGGCGCGCAAATCACGCGTGAATCACGCCGCTTAAATCACGCGGAAAGGGAATTTGTAGCCTCCACGCGTTATTCGCGCGTGGATGTGAAACGCAACCTTGCTGGGCTGAGTGCCCTTTTGCGTAAAGAAATTGCAATCATTTACTCTCGAGGTGCCCTTCAGCCAACAGGCACCAGGAGGTTTGGGAATGGAGTAAGTCGGCTGTCTCCACTTCGGCCTATCCTTGGCAATTGAGAGCGTTCTCCAATGTTCTGCCCCAGGTCGAGGGGTTTTGTGTGGCGGGGTCTATATTTTATTTTTATTTTAAGGACTCCCCGTGTGGCTGTAATTTCGGGATACATCGTCCTCTCCTTGGGTACTTATTTATCTTGAGTTATTCATAGCAAAAAATCTTCAAGGGAAGTAATTGCTCACTATTGCGGTACTGCGTTTGGCAGTCGTTCGCCTGGACGAAGCTGTGTTTCCCCTTGAACTGCATTTCGAAGAATCGGAATTCTCAAAGAGTTCCTTTGCGACTCGCTCGGCGTCATCAAGAACAGCCTGCTGCTGACGATCACTTAACACCGTTGAGAAGTCAGGCTGGGCTGCCTCGAGCACTTCTCGCAATTGCATTGTTGCTCTTTCCCACGCTAATAGAGTTCCTGTCGCGGGTGAACGAGGTCGCTTGACTCCGAGATTTCCAGTCACGTCTTCAGTGTCCGTCTTTTGAGCTTCTTCGCTGCTTGCCAATGCACTGGTCTCAGACCTATCATCCTGCTCCTCTGCAGTAATTTCGGCAGTAACTCTCCTCTTGACTAGCCTTGAAACTAAGGGGTCATTCAAGAGGCGGCCAATGGACGCAAGCGCGAGGGCAGAGGTGCGGTCAACTGGCGTTAGTTTCTCGAGCAACTTAGGGCCATCAGCACCTTCCACACATCGCTGCACTGCGGATGAACTCCCGTCGGCAATACGCTCGCAAAAGTCCAAGAAAGCCTACAATACACAAGCCCGGTGAAATAATAAATGTTGCGTGGATGCATGCCATATTGAGGTAGCATAACATTCGACAAAGCATGATTCAGAAATTTTGCAAATCACAGGCGTGTTGCTCATCAAACCACTGTGGAATTACCTGGTGTGCTACTCCAAACTGAGATAGTCGCCTTTGTCCAGCAAAGAGGTCAACGGCAGCGGTTACTGTGAGGCCGTGCACGGGTGCAGCCAGACGGTCTGCTAGAAACAGGGCCACTTCGCACCGTTCGAGGGGCGGCAAATTCAAAACATAAGACGACAATGGGCACAGTGGTAGAGACTCTTGAAAACAAGTCCTTAGCGATCCCTCGGCTGCTGCTGCTGCTGCTGCTGCTGCTGCTGCTGCTGTGGTTGCAACCTCTGCTGCTCCTAATGAGGATGGCGGTGATTGTGGTAATAGTGGCGGGTTCGGTGAAGTTGGATCATCGTTGTTGCTTTTCATCATTTGCTTAACTGAGCTACCGCTACTGCTACTTTTGTTTTCCTCAATAGATTCATGTACTTTCCTTTCTTCAGAGGCTGCGGCAGCGTTTGAATCATTCGCATGAGTTGAAGCAGCATGAGTTGCCTCGGATGAAGGCTCGCACCAATCAGCGGGCAGCGCCTCCATGATGTCACCCAATCTGGCCAGGTGAGCCATCATATTCTTCAAAGTAGGCTTCGAAAAGATCAAAGGGGTTATGAGCACCGGCAAAACTCCGTGGTTGCCCCACCCTTTGGTACCAAATAAGCTCCGAAGAAGTGCCAAGAGCGTTGGATACGGGACTGGTCGCAAACGCGTGGAATCCACCAAAAACCACTCGTACGCTTCCACGGGCCACTCGGAAACACTTTCATGTTGACCCACCGCCGAAAGGCCATCCTTGTCTTTGTTCGAGGGCCGGCCTCGTCGCCTGCGACCTCGCTGCTGGCTCTTTGCCTGCGCCGACCCTTCACTTGCGAACGCGGGCTTGAGGCGCACATGTACTGCAACGAAGTGGCCGTCGCTGTTACGGCTCTGCGGCTTGCCTAAAATGAATCGACCAACTCGCACCAAGTGTCTCAAAAAATGCGTAGGATCAGTGTGCTGCCTTGTTGAACCTTTGTTTTTCATCCCAAGTCCGTTGAGACACCTGCTTCCGCTTCCGCCGTCAAAGCTACTGCTATTTATCATTGAGGCTGGCTGAGAAGGTTCTGAGCTTTGGTCGAGGGCAGCGGGGTCATCGAGGGCGAGACACACTAAGGCAAGGCCAAGATTACGACCAAGGCTTACTACTGTGTGTTGGTCCATGAACCCTTCTTGTCGGCCATTACGAACCGCCTTCATAAAACACAAAAATAACACACGCATGAGATGCGATCTATGAGTTTAGAAGAAAGTAAGCACAAAAGTACTTCTCAAACATCGTAGTAGAAAAGTAAAACATGGAATGCTCATGTTGACATGTTGACTAACGCACTTGGCTGATGTCGAGAGCGTTCAGCAAAGTTTCAACTTTGAGGAGCATTGCCGGGGATGCTCCAAGCCTCGCCGATCCCACCAGCGCATTGACTGCGTGCAAAGAACAGTACGCTCCCACTTGCCGCTCCATGTACACTCCCGTTCCTGCATCAATAAAGCCACGCACACTTGAAGCACCCTCTGCGCTGCTGCCGTTGTTGCTGCCGTTATCCGGAAAATTCAAGCGGTGATAACCAGGAATCTTGCGCGCATAGTCATCATAGAGGCGCGCAGCCTCTTGTTCATTTTCAGATGCACCAAGTGATACCTAAACAAATCCAGATAGATTTTAACAGTCAAAGGTATGAGCCGACGAACTTGATTAAATGTCACTATTCACTTTCAAATTGAATGCAGGAATGAAATGAGTAAGCTGCCCATCATGCTGACCTTGACGCCGTCAACGATCATGACCACCACCCACTTCCCGAGCTTGGTGCTCCACCGAAGCCCTTCGTAGCGTGACCTGCCACCCCAGGCCGCATCGCCAATGGAAGCATGCTCGTCGGGAAAGTTCAAAGGCTTCCCGTGAGCTTCTGCGTGTTCGTCGTAGCTCCGTGCAGCATCCTCTTCCTTGGAGAAATTACCGCTTCGAATCAGTTGGCCGTCTATCTCCACCTCGACTTCCCACTTCCCGCGCTGTGTGTTCCAGGCTACACCGAGAAATCGTGAACTTGCCCCTTTGTTGTTACGCGCCCGTCGTCCACCATTCAATCCGGAATTGCCTCTGCCGTTTGATTCAATCTTGTTGACTTTGCCTTTTGTCCCAGCACACGATCGACTACCTGCTGCCTCGCTATTGTTGCGAAAACCTTTGCTCGCTGAAGCTTCATCACTGTCGGTGCCCTCGTCGGAGTTCTCGGCATTTGCAGCCAAATCTCTCACAGCGTCACCGCTTCCTGGGCTGTAAGTGCTCCAAGCCCCACGGGGCAACAGCTCAAAGCCTGGGATGGCACTAGCGAGGTCAACTTTTCGCCCCAACTCTGAGACAGGACCCTGGCCACGGAGACACGAGAACATGTGCGCTACTCGATCACAATACGTTGCCCGAAAATGGCGAGGTACTGCTATCACAGGGACATTGTCTGCTGTTACTGCTCGTGACAACAATGGTAAAGGCTCGCCATCCTCACTAGAGCTGCCAGTACCACTCTCAGTAACCTTGTCTTCCTTGCAACCACTTTTCTCTACAACCTTCTCATAAACGTCCTGCTCAGCCGGCGGTGCCGCCGCACGATTGGTCCCTGAAATGGATCCCAGCTGAGGTTTGCCGACATTGACAGCTTTTTGCCGCTTCTTTTGGTTGCGGTCTGCATCGGTTATGGCCTGCGCCACCATGGCAGCGTCGCGCTGTTGACCTCCGCTGCGCCGCAAAGCAACACCTTCGCGCGCTGCTTCTGCACCTGCCTGCACCGCCAATGCAAAGGCAGCCTGGTGCGGTGTTAATTGAGGACCTTGAAGTCGGCTTGAGCCCTTGTCTTTCGGCGGCAATGTTCTGCGCTCTTCGCTAGCGGTGCTCTTCGCTATCGCACCCCAAGCACCTCTTGAGTGAACAGGAGACCCTGATGGAGCACTCTTCGGACTCACGCCTTCAGCGCTTTTGCTCCTTTTGGCTTTCTTATCATCACCGCCTTTTGACCATGCCTGAGGTTTGGTGCCAGCAAAGAGGCGAGGCGTTTTGCCTCGTAGCCCTTTCGGCCCGTGACTTGTCGTTGACTTTTGCTGCATGGGCAAAGATTCGTCAGACGCCACCGTATCCTGATGCACTTGTGGCGTAGGCCCTTGAGAAGACAGCAAAGGTCGACCGTTTTCTTGCTCAGACTCTAGCCCAGGCCCTCGACTGTCACTTTGATTGGCGTTTTCGCTCTTTCCACGGCCGCGGCCTCTGCCTTTGGGGCCACGTACGACCGAACCACGAGGAATGGTTCCCACCATGGGGTCCTGCGAAAGATTGGCGAAGGGAAATGGGTCTGGATCGTTCGCTGACGCTGCACTCGCATAAAACCCCGAACCAGTGAAATGCTCTAGAGGAAAGCCTTCAGATCCAACGCCAGCTGAGCTCATTTGAACAGCACGCCGCATTTCTTCGTCTGCCGCCGCAAATTCAGGCCGAGCGAGGCCCGTCATACCGCCGATCCTGCCGTTAGTGCTGCTGTGACTGCTGCTCGTGCTGCTGCTGCTGCTCGTGCTATTGCTGCTGCTCGTATTACTGCTGCTGTGACTGCTGCTCGTGCTGCTGCTGCTGCTCGTGCTATTGCTGCTGCTCGTATTACTGCTGCTGTGACTGCTGCTGCTGCTGCTCGTGCTGCAACCATTGCTAGCTCCGTTGGCTGCGACTTGATTCGAAAGAAGGCCGGGTGGTGGCTCTCCCCATGCTTTAATCGGTAATGCAGCAGGCGCATCGTAACCCGGAGCTAACGGTGTCCTGCTCCTCTGATCTTGCGTCCTAAGACCATCATGTGCTCCAAGACTGTGCCTTTCCTTTTCGCCGTAATTTGGGCGATTCCCATGAGATGATTGTACGCTATGGCTGTTTGGTTGGTGAAAAGCCTGAGTTGCGCGGTGGCCGCGGCTGATCTTCATGTTGTAAGCAGCTAGTCTTTCGGCATGAGCAGCAGCTGCTGCTGCGTGAATCCTTGCGGCATCGCTGAATCGACTTGCTTCTTCAGCCTGCAAATGAATACAACCAGAACGATTATAAATATGACGAGCCGCCTTAAACTTTCAAACATTTATAAGTACTGTTTTTCCTATATCAAACAGGTTCTGAGCGGAGCACATCCATTCCCATCTACCAACGTAATTTGCTTACCTCTGCTTGCTGGTCCTGAGTACGAGGCACAGACGAGGCCTTGGCTCTACTCTTAGACTTAGCATCGGCGCTAGTTGGTTCAGTAGGAGGCACATGTGCGCTGTGCGAACTACTTGCACCGTTGGTAACCGCTGGCGTAGCAGCCCAGCGCCTAGTGGCAGGAGCATCGCTCTCTGCGCAGGCCATCAAGCGAGTATGTATCGACACCTGTGGTAACAACAAGCAAAACAGGTCAACAGCCCACATACGCACGTGGAGCGCACTTTAGAATGGGTTTACCTGCTGAGCCAGCTGATCCTGAAGTAAAAGCCGGCATTGTATCAGTATATTCAAGTAGCCCGTGTGGTCTTCGGCAGCCTTCCTCTTGTGCTTGGGCGGCGGAATAGGCGAAGCGCTCTCTGTGCTTCCATTCAGAGGTGGGGCCCCTTGCGTAGCGACTGGCACCGCAGTGACCTCGGAGATTATTTGAGCTTTGGGAGGCTCTTCTGGGAAGTCGACGCACAGAAGGTCAGCAACTTCTTGCGCTTCAGCTGCCAATAAATCGCCGTCTGCCGTATCTAGGGGACTAGCCTCCACAGGGTTCAATAGCCTTCGGCCTTCCTCCTCAGCCATGCTCTCGATATCTGACTGACTTGAATGCCTCTAGCGAGCTGCTTCAGCCTTTAAGAATCGATCCTGCGGTGCAGGTATCTGCTGGTGTTTGGTGCTTTAACTTGATTCGATCGTGATCGAGCCAAGAAAATGATGCTGGCGCTCCTAGTTTTTCAAAGATAGCTTAGAGGGCTCCACTCGAATAGGTCACAACGTCGAGAGACAACGCTTCCTATGGAGCCTCATTTCAAGGTAAGGTTGTAAGGCTCTCCCCTATTAATGGAGCGACAGCACTCTCTCCTTTCTGTCTGTACACCCTACACACGTCGCAATTATTTCTGGACAACAACCTCGAGCCAGCGAACCAAGCGTTCTTGTCCGTTGACGTGGACATCCTATTTGCTCAGCGGCCAATCAGAACAGTGAACAGTCCGCGAGCGAGGAAGCAAGTTGTTGTGCATTGCTTTGTGTGTGTCAGAAGTCAGAAGTAAGCACTGTACTACACTCTAATTCTGTAGAAATGCATTGTTCCCAACGACCGACGAGTGTCACCAGCTGGATGGCAGATGGCACCTCCTGCTCTGAAAGTTTCGTGATACTACATGGCGCCCCGCTCGTTGTGAAATTAAGATCAAGAGACCATGCCAAACAGCAGAATCGCCAGGACGCTTAACATTCGGTTCACCCGGTGAATCAGAGACAAGCCGTGAATATAAGTTCGGATATCATTCGGATATCCAACATTCATCTCGAACTCGAACTTATATCTAACATAAATCCGTAAATCCAACTGACACATGGCACTAACACAGATTCCAATGCGCCGGGAAGAAATACACACATGTCGTGCAAGCCAAAGCAGCAAAGAGCGGAGTGTTTGATTCTGTTGATGAGATAAACCTAGAGCTAGACGAGAACCAATCAGGGTTGCGATTCCCGCTTCCGCGGAATTCCCGCGCGAGGGCCATTTGATTTTCTTCTCTACCTGTTAGTCTTCTAATTCCGGCCCTTCGGGGCCTGTCTCAAAAATCTCACTTCACGTGGTAGTGGTATTTGCGCGGTATTTCCACGACGTCCACATTACTTCCGCGGGTTTTCCAAGCCGTAGTCATAAAGGCACTGCCATATCCCAGTCGCAGAAATCACGTCTGAGTGGCGAAAATTGCCCTTTTCCCACGGGAATCCTAACCAAAGAACCAATTGATATTGACCTCCAACAATATCTAGTATTTCGGTGATTCAGGCCAACGGTGCCGGAATTGATCGCTGAGCCACTAAACGGTGCTTCTACAGCACCGCACTGGGCACTTTAGGGAGCTGAAATAGCTAGCTAGGGCGGCAAAAATCTGAGGCAAGGAACTATACATACTACTTATTTGCCATTCAGAGTAATATTCGGACATGCATGCCAGCTCTAGCACCGTTCAAAAACCTTGTAGAGTTTTTCAAGGCACGCGACCTGAACGAGTTCATTCGCGATGTCTGGAGGTGGTAAGAGGTGAGCTCGATAAGCAGGCCAGAGCACGTGCTGCACAAGTGGCAGCACTTTTGGGCTCACTTGCGACCAATCTGCTTCGCTGCCACTTGTTGCTCCGGCAGCAGCGAGAGTTGTATCAGGTGCAGCAGCAGAAGAAGAAGATGTAGACGATGAAGATGTCTCTTCCGCCTCTTTTTCTCCTCCTTTGGCTTCCTTGCTTTCGTAATCGTCGTCTGGGTGGGCGTCGGGTTCAGGAAGTTGGCAGTAAGCGTTCGCCAGTTCAATCGCAATGGTCTCGAAACACGCTTGCTCAGCGGCCCATTCGACCTCCGAGGCCAGGCGCAGGAGCAGCATAGGCAGCGCATGTGGTTCAGGTGTGTGTCCATCCAGCAGCACCGGGACGCCTACTAGGACTGCTTCGCCCTTGACACCGCCTTCTCCTTCGTCGCACACTTCAATCTTCAACTTGAAGTATTCATCCAAGAGCGCTGCTTTCTCAAGAAGCAAAGCGGCTGCGCGTGCGGCGAGTTGGTCCTTTGGTCCGTCGTCTGCCCGCCAGCCAGAAGAGGGCAGCGAGAGCGCTGCCGTGAGCGCAGGCAGCAAAGGCAGACCCCCGCCTTGCAAGTGGCAGCGCGGCATGCACCCAAACCTGGGAAGAGAATGTCACATTCGGGGCAGATCAGAGCTATGAGAAGAAGTGGGCGCAGAGTTGGTTTTAGAATGACTACTCCTCGGGTGATCGAAAAAGCACTACTATAATTAATTTCATCCATTCTCCTTTGAATATCATGTTTAGGCGCTTACCGCCGCACAGCGAGTTGAAAGAAGAGCTCTCTCGACAGCTCCATGTGATTGGCCAGAATCAACTTGGTGTCGCATTGCACTAAGGAGAGACCTTGATCAGCGACTCCTACAAAGACGTGCCGTCGCAGCAAGCCACTCAAGTTCTTGTCGGCACCTGACTTGACCTAAGAGGGGGGAAAGACAGATGGACAACAATGGCAGCAAAAGGATGTTTTGTTTAAAAGACTGCGTGAACACTGGTAGAGTGAAGGGGTATAAGTGTCCAAGGAGAGCCTCCTTGAAACGAAAAGGAGTAGCCAAAGGTCTCACCTGCGCGATGAGGGTTTTCACCGACTCGTAGGTACATGTAGTCTCCACCAATGGGCGTACGCGCCGGGTGCCTGGAGAAGGCGGAGACGATACAGAGGCCCCAGCTGCTCCCACAGCTCCTCCTCTTGCTGCCCGTACAGCGGCGGGGTTGCGGCAGTTGCAACGAGCAGCGAAGGCACCGGGCTCGGCACTTCCTGCCAAATGCACGTCACACGAGTTGGTGTTATCGGAAGCATTGGCATCAGGGTCATCTGTTGTTGCAGTTGCTGTTCCCTCGGGTGCGTCTTCTATCTCATTCGTGGCAGAATCATCGGAGCGCGCACGCTTCAGCTCTGATGAAGACGTCCCACGACTACTGGAGGAAGGCAGGAGAAATGCTTCGAGGCTCTGCGACCTTGCGTCGGATCGCACTAATTTGTTATCCGCTCGATGCACTCGTTTGGCTTTATCATTGCGCAAATCTACAGCTACACGCGACGATGACGACGACGACGACGAGTCACTTCCTCCTGGATTAGCAGCGAACGAAGCAATGTCTATGGGAGTGGTCGCCTTCTTGGAGGTTGCTTTGCCCTTGTCAATAGCCCCTTCTTCGTCGCCATCGTCTGATTCATCGCCCTCATTTCTTTTTGTATCGCCTGTTCGATCGGATACCGCTGCAGAAGCGTCAGAGGTTTTGCGCACTTTCGATGCTCTTGCTCCCTGTTGGGCAAGAAGATTGCCGCCACCGGGGTCGGCGAGTGAGGGCTGAAGGGACGCCACCACGAAGGAACGAGACGCATTGGCATCGCGAAGGCACGCTGAAAGGGCGCCGTGCAGGGCTCCGAGCAAACGATCCTCGTGCAGGAAGTGCACTTCTTTCTTAGTTGGGTGCACGTTTACGTCGACGCATTTCGGCGGTAGCTTGAGGCTGAGGTACACGAAAGGGTGCGAGTGAGTCGGCAACAAGTCTTTGTAGACAATTTCCACCGCTCGCTTGACAGCGTTTGCGTCCACTAGCCGATCATTAATGAACACGATAAATGCTGGCTTCTTAGCACTGTAATTGGCGTTGGTGACATAGCCTTTCGCAGTAAATGCATAATCAGGAGGCGCCTCAGTTATCTCTTCGCATCCAGCAGTGCTGGAAGCATCTGTTCCCTCTGAACTTACGGAAGCATCGAGTGAACGGCCGCCAGCACACGTAAAGGGCAAAAGCTCCCTCGCGACTGCAGCCCCATAAGCAACCCGTATCGCAGCTAAGGTTCCGCCCGGTGCTACGACTCCGTCCACAGGACTCGCTGCTCTTGAAGAGGAGGACGACGAAGATGGAGCATGGCTAGGCGTGTGGAAGTCCGCCGCCGCTTCTCCGTGGCGTTTGACGGTGAAGCCTACGCCTCTGTCGCCGTTGTGTATGGCGTAACGAGTCACCACCTCCAGCACTTTGGCGTGTTGCTCGCTCGGGCTTTTGAAGGCCTGCGCGCGGGTTGGCATGTTGTAAAATAAATCCTCCGCCACAATGGTTGTTCCAACTACACCTGCACAGGGCTTTGGCTGAGGGTTGGCCCCGCAAGCAGAGGTCGCTGCGCCAGGTGGGTGCACCATTTTACCGTCGAGGTAGTGCGCCCGATAGGCGCAGGGTGCGCCGGCTGTCTTCGATGTGATGTGAACTTTGGCTACATGTGTAATGCTAGCTAGGGCTTCTCCTCGGAAGCCAAAGGTGCTCATCTCTTTAAGGTCCTCAAAGTGCCGCAGTTTAGACGTTGTGAAGCGCTCGCATACGATCCCCAGCTCTGATGAACGGATGCCGTGCCCATTGTCCTGAAGGTTTCAATGTACGCGCATGCAAGAGGGAGGGTCAAAGACGTGCGGAAGTCAGGAGACGGGCATTTAGGGGCTTGGCACAATACGCCATACGAGAGGCAATACTATTGTAGCAATAACTTGATGCACCCAAAAACGCGTCTCCAAGGCTCACCGTAATTTGCAAGAGCTTCAAGCCACCTTTGGCTGTGGTAATCGTAATTTGAGAAGAGCCAGCATCCAGGGAATTCTCAAGCATTTCCTTGATAGCAGCAGATGGACGTTGGACAACCTCACCGGCAGCGATCCTATTAATCACGCTCTCTTCTAGGCGCGCGATGTGCGCTACCTCTGAGGACTGTGCCATTGCTTCTCTTTTGTAACAATTTTTTTGTAAACAGAGAGATATTCTTATAGATACTTCTAGATCGAAGCTTCGAACAAAGTTTTACAGGAGCTTTTGCAGAATCCAAGCCGCCTTCACAAATCTAATTGCCCTTTCTCTCGTGCTAGATTATAAGGCTTTAGAAGAACTCATACGCCATTTTGCAGCCGCTCCAAAAAAATATTTTTGAAATCATTCTCTTTCAGTGCCGGTCTTTCGTTAGTGCAGTGTTTCCGGGAACTTTTAGGGAACCGAAGAATTAACGAACTTTCCCTTCGGTTCCGGGTTGGTTCACTAACTTTTTGTAGCGGAACTTTTAGTTCCGTTCCGTTCGTTAAGAAATGAGTAGCCGAACTCTTCGTTCGGTTCCGTTCGTTAAGGGTAGCACCCCCACTTCGAATTAAATTCAGCATCAAAGCTCAAATCCACTTGTAATACTGGAAATTAAAAAAATTTCTTCTTTGTAATTAGAAAAACAAGAAGCACAAATCGGCTCCAAATAAATTTCCCCATTCTTAAATCTGAAATCCGCGGTTTTCAAGACAGCAGCTCGGTTCCATTCCGGGTTCGTTTCTAGTTCGTTAATTCTATGGAACCGAACTCTTCTTTCGCTGTGGGTTCGTTAATTCGGCGGGAAACGAACCTTTCTTTCAGTCCGGTTCGTTAGTGTAGCAAAACCGAACTTTCCTTTCGGTTCCGTTCAATTCCTATTCACTAACGAAAGACCGGCACTGTTCTCTATCGCACCAAGGGTATCTACTACAGTAGTACTGTAGCACAGTATTTACATCGTACCCTTGATCGGCACTTGATCGTACTTTCGTATGTTACAAGTTCAGGTGCCCATGCGATGCATGGTGTCGGAGCAATGTGTTTGCTGCAGGGCTGTAGGTATTTCTTCTTAGCACCTCAGTGCGCGGCCTTGAGATGCCCGTGGGTGAGTGCCCTTGTATTGCCCGTGGTGCGTGTCCCTTCTCGAACTCGAACTCGAACTAATACAAACCCAAATGGCACAGAAGCCAATGCTGCGGGCAGAAGTGGGAATGCGCGTGCGTTGCGCAAACAAAGCAAGTGCGGAATGATTCAGGAGGGAGAGGGGCA
>Ga0307931_1000508_pt1 | contig 24510 bp, 32 predicted proteins | sample OrgLakmetageno47_FD_201816 | JGI IMG/M metagenome (GOLD analysis project Ga0307931, IMG submission 201816) | Saline water microbial communities from Organic Lake, Antarctica - #47 | ecosystem: Environmental > Aquatic > Non-marine Saline and Alkaline > Saline | place: Antarctica: Organic Lake...
TTTGGAGACGCCAAGCGCACTCTGGCCCACGTGGTGCTCAAGGTAATCCAAACTATATATTTTGACGACGATGACGAAACACAATCATTTATTGTGAAGGGAGAAGTTGAGGATATGAAGCAGATGTCGTGGAGATGTGGTGGTTATGTCGCATTGGGCAATCTCTGCCATTTCTTCTCACTTACCTATCTTGCCTCTCCGTTTACCACCACCGCCACCAACAAACTACTCGTACCGTAGGTGCACCGCCTCGCCAAGACGGGCGCCCTCACTTTCGCGGCCAACCGGGGCTTAGACGAGCAGGCCGCCAAGAAAACCGCCGAGCGGTCTGCCGCCTTGCTGGCCTGCTGCTGCGCCCTCTTGCCGGGCAACAACAACAACAGCAGCAGCAGCGGCGCGGGCGGCGGCGGCGAGACGGCAGCGGAGTTGGCCGCCGGGATGGGCAAAGACGCGGGCCGCCTGTTTTTGGACCGGGTAGCGGCGCTGGAGACCTCCACAGACGCGTCTGACTTCGAACAGGTGAGAACTCACAGAGGAGGAAACCGAGGAGAAGAGAAGGATGACGGGGAGAAAGGCGAAGTGCTCTTGAGAGAGACTCCGTAGAAGAGAGACGCAAACGATGATTGGCAATGCCGACAATTCTTTTCGCCTTTTAAAGAAGCAAATTCTCCTATTGTTTTATTTTTCTCCCGTGTTTTTGTTTTGATTCTTTTGGTTTCCCATGTATTTAAAAGGTGTTCGAGAACGCGTGCCCGAAATTCGTGAGCGCGGCGGTGCACCCTGTACCCAGCGCCGCGGACGCTTCGGCGGGCGTCTTCACCAACATGAGCCACGAGCCGGTGCGTGAGCGTGTGTCTTGGCTTGGTAGAATGATTTTTTGAGCTTTTATAGGGCACCACCATCCACGCCGAGCTCTGATTTCTGTTTGCTCCCCTTGTTTTGATCATTCGAACCTCTTCGCTGCTCTGTTCTTGTCCCTCCTAATTCTTTAATCTCCTCTTGCTTCGTATATTCAAATACCCTCAACAACAGCTCCGGCGCCAAGTGGAGTTGTTCGGGAAGCAAGCAGCGTCTTTGCACGGCGCAACCAAATGCCGCTCGTTCCTCAAGCTGTACACCGCCACGCAGGTCGCGAAACTGGCCAAATTTACGGACCAAACCCCTGACGAATTCCGCTCGGCGCTCTTGGCAGCCAAGCACAAGCTTTACCAGGTGTTCAACTTATAACGAGAGGGACCTCTCAATTGTCTTTCTGTATTGCTTTGCGCAATACTTAGACATGCACTGTAGCTCCTTCACACCACCATGCATCGTGCTGCCTTTTTCTTTACTCATCACGTTTCTTGCTTGCCTTTTGTCCTCTGCTTCTACTCCCACACTCCCCCCCCCCATGAACAAACAGCCGGAAAGCGCACCTGGCCTGCCCCCCCTCGGGGGCGAACGGGCCTGGGCGCTGGACGTGCACTTTTTCGTGTCGGCCGAGGGCGCCATCACCGTGGACGACGGCACCGACATGGACGGCGCTCGGGCCTCGCCGCGCCACGAGCAGCACTTCATGGAAGAGCTCGCCAGGGCCACCCACGTGGAGGAGCAGGTGATGATGATTACGTTGTTGCACTCTGCTTTTCTTTTTGGCATGTCTACGCGTGTGGGTGTGTGTGCACGCGCTGTGTTCTGTTCAATCCATGAAGCGTTTACTACTTGGTGCTTTTTGGAGTATGAAACCATATCACGTGCTTTGCGTCTCCGCCTAGTTCAATTCCTATTTAACGCCTACTCGCCCCCGTCAAAAACCTTCGCCAATTCATGATGCAGGTGCGCGCGGGGGGCATGCGCTTTGCCGCGGAAATGGCGAGGCTTACGGAGGCGTCCGCTTACGGGGGCTACGACGACGACCGAGACTAAATAGCAAAAGAATGAAGCCGCTGATTGAAGTGAGAGAAAGAGAGAAAGCGCGACGGTTGTTAAGATGGCTTCTTGAGAGAACACATGGCCCTGCAACTAGACGGACAGAAGAGGCCCCTGAGAAGGAGCATGGGATTTGTTTGTGATATGCACGACGGGCGACGGGCGGCAGGGGCCCTTATTACTTTATTGGTTACTAGAACTCCTAGCTCTCAGCTCAGTCAGATGTGTAATGTATTCTGGACGCATGACTGATGGATTGTTTCTTATATCTTGCTAGAGCTAGGAGGGCTTAGAGTGCACTCGCACTCGTGAGCTCTGGGCTCTGGGCAGTAGTAGTAGTGGTAGCTAGTAGTAGTGGTAGGTGGTAGGTGGTGGGGGTTAATCCTTGTGAAAGGCTAAAGCTACGAGCCTTGCGCTTCGTGCTGTGGGTTCTAAATTTTAGATGGATTTGAATTGGACATGAACTCGAACTAACACGTTACTAACACCAACACCGGACACCGAATACAAACCCGAATGACACAGAAGCCAGTGCTCCGGGCAGAAGTGTACGCGCACGGCGCACGGGCTGCGCACAAGTCGATATCGTAAAGAGGAATGGGTGTAGAGAGCAGGAAGCATAATACTTCCAGCCTGGTGATGTATGTGAGTATGTGGGAGGTGTCGTGTTCGTGAGGAATTTCCCGTTTGGGGGTGGTTCGACTTGCCGTGTTAGCGGCTTTTAAAGAGCCGGCGATGCGTTCTTTTCGGACTGCCGTCCCGACGGTACATGGATCGTTCTCTATGGTTCCTGCACCAAATGGCACACAAATTTTTGCGCTTAATTTGCCCATATTCACCACACAATAATCTCAGACTGCGGCGTGAAGTCGCGCTTACAAGGGCCCACCCTGTCGATTGCCCGGAATGGACGTATCGCCCGCTCTCTAAAACTCGTTAATGCGGTAAGTCGGACGTCCCCCACGAAGGGAAAAGTCCTCATTAACACAACACCAGCACATCCCAAATACATCAACAGCAGGGTGGGCCCTAGTCAACGCGACCTCACGCCGCAGTCTGAGATTGTTATGTGGTGAATATGGATAAATTAAAATTAAGCGCAAAAAATTGTGTGCCCCTTGGTGCGGAAGGCATGGAGGCATGGTGAACGACCCACAATCAACGTATCGTCGGGACGGCGAGAATTACACTGCCGGGAAGGGGAACAGGCAGAGCACCTCAGCACAAGCCAAGGAGTGAAGAAGGCAAGTTTCTCAGCGCAGGGCGTCCTCTCGTTTCACGTGCGGAGGCTATTAAGTGTGAAGTATAAAGCTGTCAATTTACTTTACCGTAACTTTACGCTCGGCAACATTAAGCCGGTGCCCCACTGGGGCAAAAATAGCCCGGAGAGTTTCCTCATGTACCTGGGACATGAAACACAATGGGCACTCAGACTCCGCCGACTTGGTCGGAAAAAGAGACGCCAGATAAAGCCTTCTGGAACGCGCAGACACATTCTACATGTGACATGTGAAAATACAAATACAGATCACCTCTGAAAGTGTGCTATTTCTGCCTTTGACTTTCTATGCACTGGGGAAGTATATTCTAATCTCTTATCATTCCAATCTAATCTAATCTAATCTACGCACCCTAAAACATTACGCGCCAGATTTGCGACTGGGACTGGGACGTACCTACTTAAAGCTTAAAGTGCGAACGCGAACTACGAACGCGAATCACTTCGGTATCATGTTTATAAATCCGCTTTCCGCGTGATTTATGCGGAAAAGGCGGAAAGCGGAAAGTGGCTTTACGCGGAATCCCTAACCTAGGCCGTTAATAGCCGTATTACTTGTAGACGGGTGTCGTCATGCATTCACAAGCAAACACAAACACAAGAACAAGAAGGCAACCATGTCATCGGCTTTGGGGCGTCTTAAGACTTCCTTTCGCTTCAGTACCGAAAAAGTTGCTCGAGCAAGAGCAAACGCAGGAAAAAGGCCCCGTGAAATCTCCCCGTGGTGGCCACACCTTAGGTGGCGTTCCGGATCGCTCTTCGGTCCGCGCGGGTTTGGGCGTGGAAGCCCGCGCGAATGGCGGCCACGCTCTTGCCCGCGCCGCACTCTTCGCACTGCATGAAGTACAGCCGCGACACCGAGTCTTTCGTCATGGACGTGTTGGGCGAACGGCACGCTTTGCAAGTCACGTACTCGACGATGTACTTCCGGAGCAGGGACTCGATGTACTTGGGCACGTACTTGCCCCGAATCACCAACCGCTGGTTCCCGTCCACGCTGGGTAGACAGAAGGAGAAACCAGAATGACAAATAAGTCATATAACAGAAGATTGAGGTGAAGTGAAAGTACTTGGGCCGGGCTTTTAAAAAATGCCCTCAACCTCGAAACCATCATCACACCGGCAATGCAGCATATCATATACGGACACGCAGACATACCTGGACTCCGTGCCAAGCTCCGCCTCGAAAAACTGCCGCACGTGCTCCGGGTTGCGCTTCATCGAGCCGCAAATGTCGGCGAAGTTGGCCCACAAGGTCTTCTTGGTACCAATGCGCATCAGCATCGGTGGCTTCATGGTTGTGCGCTTCTTTTCCGTCAATTCAGGGTTCTGTTGTTGTTGTATTTGAATCAAGAGTGTAGAGAGGTGGATTAACGATTGAAAGAACAGAAATAGACGAGATGGAGTTAGAGTAAGAACGCCTTGGCTGAGGAGGCTTTCCACGGCACACAAAAAAACAGCCAGAGAACCATGGTTAAGGGCTATCAACCCCACCCAGTACCCTACCCCGATTAATCTGCACCCCACACGGGATGTAACCCGCACCTTAGAGGTAATTATGTCCGAGACGCGCTGCAAAAGCAACTCATACGAGTAGTCTGCATACTTGCGGCCATCGTCAGCGACAGCACCAGCGCTAGCCGCCGCGCCCTCGCTTTCCTCCTGAGCACAACAAGAGCAAACGAGATGAGCGACCATCTCCGAGGCTTATGTGTGTCATGCAAGGCACTCTGAATACGCAAGCCTACGAAGCATGCACTGGCTATTAAACGCATCGCACTGCGTAACTTACTGGCTTTTTCTTCTTTTTCTTCTTCTTTTTCAAGCCTGCGTCGAAGTCTGCGAGCAGCGCGTCTTCGTCCATTTCGGGTTCGGCGCCCATGGGGTTTTCTACCTCAGCCATGACTACGAAGACAAGAGCAACGACCAAAGTGAATACATAAGGCGACACTTTTCATAGATTTCAAAACTGAAGCCAATGAGACTTAATAGGCCAATCTCAAGGGAATGCCCTACCTTTTGTTCTTGTGGCGACTGCGGCGACCGGTACAGTAACTTGAATGGCTTTCAACTTTCTTTCCAGCTTCCAGCAAGCAAGAAGACAGAGAGAAGAGTTCCGAGCGACACCACGAAGAAAGGTTGCCAAATTTTACCCCCAAGAGGGATGATCTGTTCTGATGAAAAAGAATTCTTGGAGAGGCTCCTGCAAAATATTTGGAACAACAGCTCTTTCGCAACAAGAGGTCCACACTGCTTGCAAGTATAACGCGTGCTTACCCATCGGGTGGCAAGCACTGGCAATCATTTGAAGCTCCTTCACAAGTTTCCTGCGAGAGGTTCGTTCACGAGCAATAATCTCCACTATTTGGACGCTTAGATGTTTAAGCTTTCTTGCCTGAACAAGTGTGCCTTACCGATATCAAAATTTCTCTTTTCGCCATCATAAGGTTGTGTATCATGATGGAGCGGCCGCAGCGGAAACGCAACACTACTCGCGACTCTCGAGAAATTATGCGATCATCACTGTCGGAGTCGACAGAAGGACTCCGTCCGCAGTCGAAACGAATTCCTAGAGGTTTAGAGTGGTCTACACCCAAGGTAAAATCTGCACACAAGACATTCTCTTACGAGACTTTTTAGGTTCAGCGCTCATTATGATTTCTTACTAGATTATACTTCCATATGTCTAGATAATACGGAATAAAATCACACTGGTTACGCTGCCCCTTTTGCTACGGCTTTCCTTTCCTGTCTTCCTAAAAGCTTACGGTACTTTTTTTTTGCCTATTTCGATGCAGGGCTCAGACTTTGCGTCCTTGGAACAAGAGCTCGACGCGCTCCCTGTAGACGGCTTCGGCAACGATGAAATGTTTGGCGACATGCTAGACGATGGCAGCGCGGACGACGACCTCGTTGCGCACCCGATGTTCTGTGGCACCGGCAGCAGGGGAGGTGGAGGCGGTGGCAGTTTGAGTGGCAGCGGCGGCGGCCGAGCCGCGAGCGGAGCCTCCGACAGTGGTAAAGCGTCCCGTAAAGGCGCAGTCGTCGACTCTGCGGCGGACTGGGACGAAGAAGAAGACGCAGTGCTGCGGGAAGCAGTGCTGCGCCACGGCCTGCACAATTGGCAGGGGGTTTCCAAGCACATGCTGCCGTCGCAGCTGCACCGCTCGGCGGCGGCCTGCGAAGCAAGGTGGCTCCTGGTGAAAGACAAGGTTGTGAAAGGGCCGTGGCTGGCCGAAGAAGACGCGCTCTTGCGCGAATTAGTGAAAGAAGTGGGCGCCAAGAAGTGGTCAGTGATTGCCGAGTCCATTCCCGGCCGCGCGGGGAAACAGTGCCGCGAGCGCTGGCTCAACCACTTGGATTCGGCCGTGAAAAAGGTGGGTGTTGCCGTAACTTTGATGAGGCATGTGGCTGTGCATCTCGTGTATTTGGACTTTTTGTTTGCATGGCGGCATGCGGACATGGCAGTGCTTGTGTGGATGATTGTTCTTTGAATGTTTGTTACTTCGCACGCACTTGTTGGCTCCTCCTTATTTGCTTCCACGTCGTGCTATCACGCTCGCTGTTACACACAAACCATCGGAAAAATAACAACAACACATACAGAGCGACTGGTCACTGGAAGAAGACACGGTGTTGCTGCACGCGCAGAAGCAAGTGGGCAACCGCTGGTCGGAAATCTCGCGGCTCTTGCCGGGCCGGGCCGAAAACGCGGTGAAAAACCGCTTCAACAGCCTCATCACCAAACGAATCGCCAAACGAACTGCTTCGCTCGCAGCGCGCGCGGAAATGGTAAGATGAGAGTAGAGAGATCCTGTAAGAACTATGGCAGATAGGGCTCGTTTTGGTTCCACTTTAACTCGAAAAAGAATGCTTTTGTTTAAGATTTGTGTTGGGATTATCTTGTTGTTGCTCCTCCTCCCCCATCTCTTTTTCCTCCCGTCTTTTCCTTTCTTTATTTCGCAGGAGGAGCAGCGGGACCAAGAAGCCGAAAAGCAAGCCATGGCGCTCACTGCCAAGCTCGAAGGCAAAAACGTGCTCCAGCAGCTCTTCACCATTGTCGAGCCCACCGCGGCGGAGACCGCTGGCCCTTATGCGTCCAAACTGGCTAGTGATGGCACGCCTCGCGCCGCTTACGGCCAACACGCTGCTGCTGCTGCTGCATTCACGTTTGGGGGCCAACCCGCAAGCAGCAGCAGCAGCAGCAGCAGTCCTCATGCCATGACGGATGGTCGACACTCAGATAGTAGTGCAGGAGGAGGAGGAGTGCCACCCTTGGGCAGTGGGGTAGGGCGAGGCGGGCTAGCGCTGCGGCTGCAGCCTCCGCCCACGGAGGCAGGCGACGATGACGATGGCACTCAGGTGTGGACTGCTCATAAACAAATCGTGCTCATGGAAGGCTCTATGTTTGGTGGATGGGAGGTTCACACGAGAAGTCTGAACGCGATATTTTCTCTCGGTGTCGATCGCATATTAGTGGGCATCATTTTATTCGAGAATGCACCCCGTTTTGTTTGAGAATGTCTTCATGTTTGAGAATGTCCTCATGTGTTGCCATGCATGTACCTTTCTACTACTCTTCATCTGTAGGTGGACTTAGATTTGATGGCCTCCGATGGAGCTCTGGGCGCAGAGCAATTGCAGCAAGCGAAAAACTTTTTCGACCACGAGAAAGAGCGGGCCAACATGTTCCACCAAGTGGCGATTTCCAGCGCGGAATTTTCGGGTATGGAACAACTGCTCCGAGCGCGCCTCAACGCTCCTCCTTCTGCTGCTGACCAAGAAGGTGGAGAGCAATGGAAAGAGCCTGTCTTGGTGCCAAGAGTGGCTCCACTTTCTGCTGACCCTTCGTCACGTGGGAACAACAGCGGCAGCGCTAGCAGGAGCAACGACAAAAGCGCAGGAGCCCGCGGTGGGAGCAGCAGTGGCAAAAATACCGGCAGCCACCGCGGGATTTCGGCGTCGGGCCAACAAAAGTGGGCCGGGCCGCGGCACCGACGGCACGCCGAGCCGGACTCGCCGTCGTCGTCGCCGACGGCCAACGCAGCAGCAGCAGGTGCCCTTGCCCCACCGCTGCGGCGGCACCGGGGTGGGGGGCGGCCGGGCACCCGGGGGTTCGACAGCGTGGCCGCGGAAGCCGAGAGCCAGGGAGGAGGAGGCCTGGGCCAGAACAACAACAACAGCCTCGGCGGGATCAGCGTCGGGGGCAACAGCTTGAGCTTTGGCAGTTGCAACAATTACAGCAACAGCAGCAGCAACAGCCGAGGCCACGCGGGCCCTCAGCGCTCTCGCCGCAACGGCAACGGCAGCAGTTTCGATGCCGGCGGTGGTGGCGGCGGCATGCGCATGGGAGTTGGAGGTGCTGTGCACGACGAGTTCGACCCGTTGTTGTCGTTTGCGGTGTCACCGAGCAGCGATCTCACAGGTGTCGATGTGTGGGGAGGAGCCCACAACCCTCCTTATGGCCATTCTAGCAGTACATCGCTTCATGGAGGCGGCACCGCTGCAGCAGATGCGGCAAGTGCGGCAGCAGATGCGGCAAGTGTGGGGGATTCCCTACTAGGCGGCAGTTTAGGCATGGGCGACGACCTTTCCGACTCGTTTCTCGGTGGCAGCTTTGGGAACGGTAGCCTTGGCCTGTCTTTCGGTAGCAATAACGGCAGCAGTAGCAGTGGAATGCCTCGCGCAGGGACGGCAGCAGCAACTATGGCAGCAGGGTTTGAGCCGTCAAGCGCCGACCACGATCAATCCCTGACCGCGGCTAACATCGGAAGCAAGCTGTCCGGCATGTCTTTGGACGATGAGCATTGGCAGCAAGTGAGCGCTTCCGTAGCTGCGCAGCACCAGCAGCATCATCTGCAGGCACCAGCAGGTGTCGGCGCGTCGCCGCGAGGTTTCTTCGATGGAAACGCTGGCAGCCTCGGCGACGGCGGCAGCTTAGGAGGAGGAAGCAGCAGCAGCAGCAGTGGTCCGGGATTCTTTGGGCTCCATCCTTCGACTTCTTTTTCGTTTTCGCCGCGCACTCAACCACCCCTGGAGCCCAGCCGAATTCGGGGTGCTTCTGCTGCGGCGCAGCATGCCGCTGCTACTCAGGCAGCACAGGCCGCTCTGCGCGGAGCCTTTCACAACACGAGCGACTTCGCCGCTGGCGGTGGCGGTGGCAGCAGTAGGAACAGTGGCAGAAGCCTAAAGTTAGCGCCGCCGGAGATGGCTGCGCCCGAGTTTTCGCTCTCCCCTACGCTAGGAGGCTTCAGCAACGACAGGAGCTCCGTTCGCGAGTGGCCTAGCACCACCGGTTCAGGAGCAGCAATAAGAGGCGGTGGAGGAGGTGGCGGTTACAGCAGTGGCCCTTTCCGGAGCAACAGCCAGCAGAGCGGCTACGGATGGCCGGTTGCCACGAGCCCGAGCATGTCCCTTGAAGACGAAGATTGGGACCTGCTGGCCATGGGCACCACGCCGCATTTCACCCCGCACGGGGGAAGCAGCAGCAGCAACACCACCGCGGTGTGGCCTGAAGCCACCACGTACAATGCAGGCGGCGCGTCCAGCGCTTCGAGCAGCAGCAGCAGTAGCCGTGGCGGTGACGGAAAGTCGTCGAGGTTTCCTGCGAGCCGACACGCCACTGCAATGCCCTCGACTGCCGGTGCTGCCGGTGCTGGTGCTTCACAGACAGCGCCAACTCCTCCTAGTACCAAACGCCCCTCGCGCGCCATCAAGGTGAATTAAAGTAAATCAAGAAAGGGAAGAATTTTTTGCATGCTGGATATTCTTCGAATGTCTATTTGGTTACTTTTTACATTTGTAATAACATCTTACTCTCTCTCAGTTCACTCACACTCAATGACCTCTGATCGGTGCCTTCTCGGTCAATTTTCTTTGTTCTGCGTCTATTTCCGATACACGATATTCACTCAAACACTTTAGTTGGAGCCCGCCGAAAGCAGCAGCAACCCTTCCATGAGCCCTCCTAGCAGCGTCACGCCTCGCGCAAGGGCTTTGATGCAACTCAACGCCGACTTTCGGGCGGGGCGGGTCACGCCAGAAGACAAGCAACGCCTCAAGCAGGCCATCCTGGAAGACCTTGCTTATTAAGTGGCATATCAGTGGCTCTGGCTCTTGCGTGTTATGAGGCGCGCCTTGTTGCCCTTCTATTTTGCCTTTTTGAGTATATCTTGAAAAACACGCCGAATAGGAATTCCATCGTGATCGTTTTACTGCGTTGCGCGTTACTTACCGCTTACCGCGAGTATTTTACATTCTTTGGAACTACTAGTAGAAACTTGAGTTGGCACTACTAACACGATGTAAAAAATGGCAAAAGAAAAAAAAGCACATCTAAAATCATTTTAATGCATGACAATAACATTCCCGGCCTGTTTGTTACCAAATCCAGCAGACATCTAAATGAAACGATTAACCATTCCCATTCCCATGTAAAAGAGGCAGCTGGAATTATCTAGATAATGGGTTTTGATACAGAACGCCAGAGGCAGACACGATGACCGGTGACTCGACCCAAAAAACACAACGGCACGGTAACTATATGTGTGCTGCGTTGTAAATATGCATAACCAAATAAAATGGGCATCATTTCTTCTCACTGGGAGTGAAAGACGCCAGGCTGCAAGTGCGGAAAGAAAGAACAGTCCGCTAGGTCATCCTCGCCTGCGTCTTCTGTCGATGGCTGCAGTGGCTGACCCACTAAATGGGCATCTACGCGAGCTGAAGGCGGCGGGAGCGGTCGCGAAAAGGGAGATGGTGGTGGTGGTTGCTGCACCTGGTGGTGCTGGTATTGGGCGCTGTATTCGTGAGGTGCATTCATGGGCGGAGGATATGGCGACAGTTCATCAGGCAGCGCTGAACGGTACTGCGACTGGCTAGTGTTGCCATCCCTATACCTGCTAGTACTTCCACTGCTGCTGCTACTACTGCTGCTACTACTGCTGCTACTGCTACTTCTATTGCTACCACTACTATTATCAGTGTTCGTCCCGTGCAGCCTCTGAAAGTCGCCTCTACTGCCACCATTGCCACTGCTGCTATAGCCACCGCTCAGGTCGCGGTACGGCAAGTCGATTCGGCCATAAGGTTGATGGCCTGAAGGCTGAGAAGGATCTTGTGATTGCTGCGACCTCGAAAGGGGTGTAGCACTAGATGAGCCCCAAGCTTGGTCTCCAGGCTGCGATGGCATGCTGTAACTTTGTGAATAAGAACGGTCAATAGAATTCCTCGGTAGTGGTGCGTCAGGCTGGCTACTCCATCCTGTGTGCCTCGAAGAAGGTCCACTCAATCCTCCTTGACTCCAACCCTCCCCTCGATCGTGACCATCAGCAGCTCTACTACTGCCGCTGTAATAATGGTGGTCAGGGCTGTTGCCTGGAGAGTGTGCACCGCCAGAGCTTCTCCTACTTTCATCGTTTGCCCCGTTGCCAGGGTGCCCGCTACTGCTACTGCTAGTAGGGGCAAGGTCATAGAGTTGAAGGCGGTCCAGCACCAGACCCATAACCAATTTGAAGTCCTTGTCGGGATCGACAGGAAAGTCCGAGTGAAGCACCTTGAGAGAAGGGAAAAGGATGAGAAAAGTCAATGAGAAGATCGAAGGTAAATCAATTACTACAGTAAAAACTACAGAAGGTAAATGGCATGAACGAGAAAAATGTGTGCATGAAATAAGATCATAAGGTGTATTGGTTGGCTTCGCTTTTCAATTAGTTAGGTACCGAGTCCAGGTCGAGGAGCGCGGAGGTCATCATCGACATTTCTACGCACTGCACCGCCACCACCGCGTCCAGCACATGTACGGCATTGGAGAAGCAGAGCTTGGCGTGGGCCTGAGCCAGCCGCACCAAGGACTCGAGCATGCGCACCTAGCAAGGAAGCACGTGAGCGAGGAAGAAGACGGAAAGGTTAACTAAATTTGCGCGCAACAAGCTCTGCTTGATTCCTCGACGAAGAGATCCATAGTATTTGATAGAAACATAAGAAACTTCTTCAATTCGGAGACAGTAATTTTGTTCAGCTTGGCGTGTCCTTTACCGTTGTTCTGGCCGCGCTTCGACCTTCGCCGCTGAGGCGATGCATTTCCCAGTATCTGTAGCACGAAGCGGTGCGGGAAAATTTCACCAAGAAACAGTGAACACACAACTTTTTTGTAAGCCGCCTTTAATCAAAAAAAGGTTGCGCAACACACGCTCCCAAACTAATCTTTCCATGACTGCCAGTGTAATGATTGCACACCTGGTCAAAACTCGAGTTGCATCAGGAGTTAAGCGAGGGCGGTACACAGCCTGGATGTAGCTCAAATACCTAAATTAACATAGAAGAAAAACAACAATGATTTCTTTGGAAGCCAGCAAAACTGAAATGGGTAGATACAGCGAGAAAGTTTGCGCTAAATACAGAGGAATAGGGATAAATAAGCAAGGTTGTAAAGGTGTGCAGGACTCTTTACTTGCGAAGTTTTTCGAGGCCCCATGTAGGAGCCGACGCGTCAAAACTGCGGGTGGAGAGATGGTGCCCTAAGCTACCACCATAACTACTGCTCCGCCGTTGCCGTTTGCCTTGTTGATGCTCCTCATCGTCGACTGACTTTGGTTCTCGGTCCTTTGATTTCGAAGACGCAGATGAAGAAGAAGCATCTGTTTGTTGCTTGCCCATCCCGCAGGCATCGCGCAAGATAAACGTGGAAACCACTCTATGGACAAGAACGCCGATTCACAAAGGAGAAGAATAAGAAGCGCAAGTGGATACCGCTATAGGGTAGAAACCACATGTTTTTTTCATCGAAGTCAGAAACAGCTGTGGACCCGAAAACATTCAATTTCTGAAAGTAAAAAAGTGGAGGAAAACATAATGTGCGCCGCCCACATGTAGGTTAAAACGTTTGCTTCATTTATACCGGTCCCAGTCTTTGTTGATGGTGTCAAGGAGTACGAGGACCATGTCGAATCGGCTCAGAAGTGGGGCAGCAATGGCCGTGTTCACGCTGATGTCTTCGTTGATATCGTAGACCCCTTTGGGATTGGTCACCGCAATCACCTTGTATATAAAACCGGAACAATGCAATCACCACAACGGTCAAGGTATGAGACAAAAGAAGAACGAGGAAATTATGACTATGCAAAGACAAAAAACGAAGAAGAAACTTCACGGATATCAAACTCGAAGACAAAAGTGAATGCTTACACACAGGTCATAAATAAACATTCACACCCTACCGTAGCCCGCGCATTCAGCTTGCAGACTAAGCCCGCTTTGGCCACGCTCAAGGTTTGTTGCTCCATGGCTTCGTGGATCGTGGCGCGGTCTGCCTCCCGGATGGAACTGAAGAGGTTGGGGAGGGAGGGAGGGAGAACGAATGAATAGATTATTGAGAGGTGAAGCGAATCATGATACTTGCGCGGAAAGACAAAGAAACCGCCGAGAGCGCTAAATGCATAGCAAAGCACTTGCAACATACATCGATCGACTTTAGCCCATATTTTAGCGCATCAAAATACATCTTGCTTCTCCTCTCTCTCCAATCACCACCACCCTATCTATACCTGAACTCGTCAATGCAGCACACCCCTCGATCGGCGAGCACCAATGCGCCCGCTTCCAAAGTCCACTCCGCGCCGTCCTTCACCGCCGAGCAGGTCAAGCCTGCGGAGGTCGTCCCCACCCCTGTAGTGAGCACCGCCCGGGGGCTGAGGCGCGCCGCGAACCGTAAAAACTGCGATTTCCCCGTGCCGGGATCGCCGACAATCAGCAAGTGCGACTGCGCTCGTACCTGTAATATAATATTTTAAAAGAAAGAAATAGACGACCACTTTACAATTAGAAGAAAAAAAAGCCGATGCCCCAAATATTGCAGGCTTAGCGGCAAAAATGGTAGCCTATTATGATAACTCTTGCAGGTTTCCTTCTCACCGGCATGCCGCTAGCGTCAGCTTGCGGCACTCCTCCGGTGAGGGTCAAGAGCAGAGCCAGTTTGACCGTAAATAAACCGTAGATTTGAGGGCAAACGGCGCGCACGACGAAATCCTGGTTCATTCAAAATGAAGGCAATGATAAAGAAGAGTGTGAAAGTGTGCAGGGCTGTGTACGTATTCGCTGGGGGGGGGGGTCAATATAACATTGGCGACGAAATGGTGATGACTGATGCTCGTAAAAAATCTGGCGGCAGTGGCGATTAAATCATATTTTCGTCGCAACATCCACCATTACTCCAACAACTTACTCGAGCCAAGAGTGGCACGCCAAGCGCGTTTGCCGTTGACCACATTGCTTCAAATTCAGCGCTGAGTTCGGCTGAGACGCCTTGCGCAGCTGCAACGGCCGCACCACCACTGTCGATGGGAGTTGAGGAGGAAGAAGACGAAGAAGAAGAACTGCTGCTGCTGTTATTGCTGTAGCCGTTGGTGTCGTTGGAAACACGCACGGAATTGGCCCGTAGCACTAGGCTCACCTTTTAAAAGAGAAATTGGAAATAGAAATCGATGGTGAGAAAGGAACAATAAAAACGCACGAGAATCGTCCTCAAAAGAATCCTTCTAGATTTTACCTGCTCGTTAAAATGCAGTGAGAATTTTGATTAAAAAGAATGAAACTGCATGTGCCTTAGGACAGTTTATTTGAAGCGTTCATTCTGGGGCGCGCATAAGGTGTTGTCTCAATCGTATTCCATGCACGCACACCTAGTAATCATTACCTGGCATCTCAAGTCCTTCTGCACGGGCCGCCACCGCCGCATCAAGCGCCCTACCACCACCACGTCATCCCCGGGCTTGGCTCGGTCCACTAAGTCGTGCTCTAACAGCACCACCAGAGACCGCGGGATCCGGCCTACTTCCAATGCTTGCACGTGCTCCTGCACCTGTTGCAGTTTGCGCACAGGACGGTGAAGGCTCTCAATACGCAGCAATCTATTGCTTTTCGAATGAAAATGAAATTAGCAGGTTTATTCTTCAACTTAGCGATGTAAAATAAATCTTCATCATTGAACCTCAATCATATCAGCTTTAAGCAGCAACAATCGCACCGACAAAAAATGCCGCAGCACAAGACATAGGCATCCTCTCACCTTCACTTCCTGGTAGTCGGTGCATTTCGCGCTCGAGCACACGAACTGCTTGGATTTGCATGGCTTCATGGGATCGCCTGCCATCGGGCAAGCTTGCGGTTCTTCGAGCACGTTGCCCTGTTCCATGTCCGCTGAGACCTAACACAAGCACAGCGTTTGCTTTATATTGGCACTATCAGTCGTGCATGCATCTCAGTCATGTACAATGACCCGATCTCAGTAGAGTACCCCCACAATCAACAGCCAGAGAAAAGCTTTCATTCATACCGTAAAGGCGTGACCGCATTTGTTGCACTCGTATGATCTTGCGCATTCGAGCATTTTCACGCCGCCGCTCCTGATCACCGTGCCGCTCACTTGCACTAAGCCGCCGACGTCATCCGACCGCAGCCCGGACACAGTCGGCTTGCAAAACTCAGCAAAAGGAGGCAAGTGTGTCAACCGCGCAGAGACGTCGTGCTTCACTTCAAAGCCGAGGCTGCCTCCGTTTGCGACGGCTTCTTGCCGCATTTGGTCGGAAGCTAGGAGCCTTTCTTGCGCTTCCACGATGGCCTGGGTGAACAAGTCGAGTAGGACGTCCGGGTACCGCAGCACCATCGGCCCGTGCCGTGGTGCGTACTCCAACAACTCTTGGGCGTTGACTTCGAAGCTGTAGTGTTGCAAAGGGTTCGGTGCGCGCAAAAGCGTCACTAGCGCAGCTTGCCGGCTAGCTGCACCGCAGACAGGCGGTCCCTGCTCTAGGAAGGACCGTAGTAGCTTCCGCCATGCATCAGGACTTATGTCACGGTATTCCATATTTGAGTCTATTCCTGTAACGACGTTAGTGTGACATTCATCTCGAGCAGCTTGGTAGACAAGCAGTGAATGTTATCCTAGCTCTCTAAGTGTGAAGCAATGGTCAAGAATTTCATCGAGAGGACATTTTTTGAAATGATCCAGAAGAGGAAGCGAAGGTGTTCTGCGTGTCGTGGCACACTAGAATATAAGTAGTAGAATATATGATTCTGCGTACTCGTCGCATCTCCCCAGCCCATCACCGCTTCACGCTTCACCACTTGACTCCGTGGTCAGTGTTAGACACGAAGCACTCGTGCTGCCCGCTCAGAGTAATACGTCGCCAATTCTAAATATCCGCAGCGGTATTTAAGTATTAAAGGTGCGTCTCAATCATGGGCGTCTCGTGGAGCAAGGAGGAGGACGTGCCGGGCGGGTCGGGTAACCCGCTGGACAAAGAGACCATGATTTACATTTTGAAGCACTTCGAGTCGCTCGACGACTTGGCCTCCATGTCCATGGTAAATCGTTGGTGGTCGGTGCTTCTCGCGTCTGACGTGGTCCCAGAAGCCCTTGCGCGAATGCAGCTGAAAGCGTGGTATCACACGGATAGCATCCGGACTTTTCGGGCGAGTAGCGCGCCACCGGGGGTCGAAGCATGCTCGGCGTGGTTTGCGTCGCCTCGCGGGGTCCAGCATTTGCTGCGCTGTTTCCCTTTTCCTGAAACTGTGCGTAGCCGGCTGCCGGCCGACTGCGCTACCCCCGCCGTGAGCGCGCTAACTCCGTGGGCCTGTGCGCCCGCGCGAGGCTGCGAGCCCCGTGTCGTGCCGTCGGCGTTTGGGCCCAAATGCGTGCAGTTCGTGGACTTGGCGGGGAGGCACCCGGTCCACTTGCGCTCGAGAGCGTTTGCGCAGCCGCTGCAGCAGCCGGTGACCCTGTTTTGCGTGGGAATCGCGTTCGAAGACGCCACCTTCGTCTCGGGCCTCAACGCCAGATTCGAAGTGTGCCATGCGTACCCCACGGCGGACCAGCCAGAGCACGAGCGAGCACCCGTGAGCATGACAGCCCACCCGGTGGGGGATTCTTCCGACAGCGACGATGACCCGAGTCCGGGCGCGATTGTGAGCGGCTCGACCCAGCCTGGCGCATGGCATGTGTACACAGCCGGTGAGTCAACATGCTAGTACTTGCGTCGCAGTGTAGGTGACAAGGCGGGGTAGGCCCGCATGTGTGAACGCATTCCTTTTTGTGAGGAATAAGAGTACACCTCTATTCATTAGGGAGGATTGCAGGTTGGGATTGATCCGTGTGCGATCCTCTTATTTGAGAAAGGAAAATCGCACGAGTTTTGATACTATTGTCTTCGTTATCCACACCCTTCTAATTGATTCCATACTCATGTTACCCACTAATCTTTCGCTTCGCCAATCTTCTAAAATTTTCTTCTTCTTTTTTTACTTTCTTTTTCTTCATGGGCTTTGCGTTTCATAGTGTTCAACGGCGACTCCTCGTCCCTCTATGTGGACGGCGTCCGCGAAGGCGACGCGTCCTCCACGGCGGGGGGGCTGACGTCGTCTTCCGGCCGTGGTGGCGGGGGCACCAACGTGGGCACGGGCTTCCTCGACGGGTTGACGATTGGCGCGGACCACCGCAACGACTTCCCGCTGGGGAGCATGATTGAGGGCACGGTGCCGGGGGCGGTGGCGGAGCTGGTGGTCTTCAACAGCGTGTTGACTCCCGCCGACCGGTCCAGAATCGAGGGCAAATTGATGGTAAGCCTGCCCGCAATCAAACTCAGCGTTCGAAAACGAGTCTCAAGTAGGAACAGAGATGCAAAAAATAGATCTCGCTGATCATAGAATTTGTCTTTATTTTTGATGTTGGTTTGTGTTGGGTTACTATTGTGTCATTCTCCTTTTGTGCTGTTGACCTACGGGTGTTCGTTTTGCTTCTTCCGTCTTTCTCATATTCTCCATGCTCCTCTCGCAGCGCGACCACGGGATTGACCTGCCTTCCAGCGCGCGCGATTTGGAGCGCGCCCGCACGGCGCAGGCCCACGCGATGATCACGTCCCCTCCTTCGGGGCGGGCCTACAAGCAGGTCCCGCTGCGGTACTTGACGCGCCACAACGACGTGCGGTGGCAAATCCCTCACCCGGTTACGGGGGACAAAATCCGCCCCAAACGCATTGGCGTGCGCGAAACCGACGTGTCGAGCGGCTGGGACGATTAGCGGCCCCCCGCGCGCACGCGATCGCGCACCCCCTCTGTTTTATCTTTTTGGATGCGAGAGGAGGTGCGCAAGGGCGGCGGTGGTGTTGGGGGCTGGAGTGTGTGTGGGCATGTAAGAGGCACACTTCTGCTTTCGCAGAGGGGGAACACTTCTGCGCCTTTGGCACACGCCCATATGTGTAGTGGAGGAGGCCTTGAAAACGGAAGCTGAGCCGGTTGGGTCTTCTGGCGGTGACGCTGCTGGATCCTGAACTGCCTCATCGATTTGGTGGCGCTTTGGAAAGTTGGTGCTTTCGCTTTCAGCTTTTTGGGGAAGGGGACATGCGTGAGATAAAGAATTAGAGAGATAGAGAATAGAAATTCCAACGAAGAACGAAATGCGAGCGCGAAGTAGAGAAATGGCTATGGGGAGTTATCGGCATTCGCATTGCATTCGCATGAAAAACAAGTGGGCTTCATAGTAGAACAAAGTTAAATCGGATGAAATCTGGCAGCTGAAAGTCTGGAAGCTGAACTCGAGCTATTACAAACCCAAATGACACAGAAGCCAATGCTTCGGGCAGAAGTGTACGCGCGTGCGTTGCGCGCAAGTAAATATCGCAAAGAGGATAGTGTCCATAGTGTGTAGAGAGCAGGAAGCATAATACTTCCACCCCCCCCCCCCTAAAGTGGAAACTGTTCATGAAATAATTTTGAAACCGGACTTAAGTCGTTTCTGCGTTTGTTTCTGCATTGAAAAGAGCACGCCGTGGTTTAGTCTCTTGGGCACGCCGCGCCAGGAACCTCCGCTTCTCCTCTGGTGTCACTCTAGTGTCGCACCGAGGTGGCCGCAGCTGCGGTTTTCCAATGCGCGGTCCTGCGCCAGGGTTTCCCATTCCGAAAAGGTGATCGCTTTGCCGCCGTCGTCCACGAGGCCAAAGCACTTCAGATGCCGTTCTAGAGATCTGCCATAAGTCACCTCTTGACCGCCCGTTATCCTCGGCTTGTGTACCCACGAAAGCATGAGCCTTTTGGGTAGCCGGCTCTTAGGCATGCTTGCGACGTGACCAGCCCAGAGTATAGTGCGGCTTGCGAGGTAGTACTCAATCTAGAAGACACCCGTGCGCTTCTGCGAGCTCGTTGAAGATACTTGGTGGACAAACGATTGACACATCGTCACCCTGCACATTTCACGTACGCGCTTGTTATGCCAGTTGCGCAGGCGAGAGATGAACCCAGCCGTGAGGCACCACGATTCGCACCCATACAGCAGTATCGCCAGAACACCACCAGAGTAGATCTTCCCTGTGAGCCGCTCAAGCACATCGCGAGTACTGAAGAAATGATCACGTAGCGCACCAAAGGCCTTCTTGATTCGAGCATCCACGTCATGATGATCTGATGAGTCGCGATGAAGCAGTGACCCCAGATAGACGAAGGACTGAGTGAAACTAATCGTTCCCCCACAATCCAAAACGAGGTCCGAAGTGTCCCCAGCCCCGTACTCCTCATCCCGGGCCGGACAGTACATGGCCTCCGTCTTGTTCTTTTTGTCTGGTGCGCCGACGTGCATGAGGAGACCGAAAAATGTGGATGGCATTTGTAGCGGCAAGTAAACCTTAGGAAAGGGGTAGAGCAGAATAGTCAGCATGTTGTGACGCCCAGAAACTGAATTCGAATTCGCCCTGATTCGCCCAATCCGTGCTCGAATCATGTCCACCATTCTTACCCTCAGCCTTCGTGTTGGTCCGATACTTCAACTTCACATCCGCTGGCATGGCCATCTCTAGGGACTCCAAAAAAGCCTGCATGGCGAAATGGAAGAGTGTCGGGCTCAGAGGTATGTAGATAGCATTCACAAGTCGGTTTGTGTTTGTGTTTAGGCCGCACTTATTTTTAAATCAAATTCTCACCCCCGCATACCGCGTACGCCGGAAGTCCTATCTGAATTATAGGCCATGAGCCACTCATGAACGCACTCTTAGCCTTGCTTGGTATTCACCGTTCTCCGGTATAAGTTATACGTATAAGCGGCAAGTACAGGTGTTGATACCGAGGTACCATGCTTTTTGAATTGTTTGATGTGCGCATTGGCACTTCAAGCACCAAGTATAAACAGGCTTACAAGCGAAGTAATTAAGAATTATATGCAAGCCAAATGGAATCACATCATAATACCCCAACACGGCGCCCAAGTCGACAAATCCTCGCCAACTTGAGATCCAACTGGCTTTGGCTTTCGATTCCTAGTTTTGAACCCAGAAGGATTAACGCTCGGCTCCTTGATTCTCTTGATGTTGCTGCTGCTGCTGCTGCTGCTGTGGTGCCTTCGAGCAGCTGTTGAGGTTTTATAGTAGCGGCGTGGGCCACAGCCCTCCCCTCCCCAGCGCCCTGCCCGGTGTATGCTCGAATTGGCGCGGTTTTCTTCTCGGGGCGCAACTGGAGCTTTGGGGATGGCGAGGAAGCCCCAGCCTCCGCGAGGTTGTGCGTCGTTGCGAGGGCGAGGCCAGGGCACTTTCGGCGATGAATGCGCCAATGAGCTACCGTCACGATCAGCAATGTTTTCCTTGTTTGATTGAACGCTACGGAAACGTGGGGGCGGAGGTCGCGCATCCGCCGACCTCCACGAGGGTGAGTCGAAGCCCGTGTCGCTTGGCTCGTCGTCGAGCAGAGCCCGGTCCCACCACGGGCCGCCACAGTCACGCAAACGCTCGCGGCCGTCCCACCAGTCTCCTGCTTCCGAAAATTGAGCCAAGCAAGCCAATAAGTCATCGTTGTCCTCTTCATAGTACTCGGTTTCTGCGTTTTCGTAGCCATCCAACATTTCTTCCTCGCCAATTGCAGTGTTGAAAGTCGCGCATTCACGAAGCGCAGCACTGCTTTCAGGACCATTTCCATCCATTTGGGCACCACTTTCGGGTATATTCGTAGGTTCTACAGCGCTTGGGATGACTATGGCATTCTTTGAATTGCGGTTCTTCTTCAGCCATTGAGAAAACTGAGATTTCTGCGGAGGTGCATTAGTACTTATAGATATGCTTTTCTCTGAGGGGCGTGAATTTAGAGTGGACGTCACGGAGCTCGTAGATTGATTTGAGATAGCATTGGAAGTAGAAGCACTCGTATGCTCATCTGACACAAGCTTAACAAGTTCGTCATAGTCGGTTGATCGATGTTTCTGCATAGGTGGTGTTAGGCCATTCGTCTCTTCGTCTTCATGGTCTGGTTTCAAGAGTTCCAACAAGTGAGATATTGACATCTGACTAGAGGACTCCATACCTTCGCTAGGATGTGCTTTGGAGTTCTCGCTAGCCATTATCTTAGAATCGGAAGCAGTGCCAAACACATTCAGAAGCTCCACACCAGAGACAAGCACTTTTGCTGAGGGCTCCACAACTTTTGAAGATCTTGAAGTTGAAATAAATACTGGTGTTGGCTGAATAGCTTCGCGAATTCTGCGCTCAATTTCGTTCACACTCATGGCTTGCCTAGTCGATGTTGGAGCTCTCTTGTTAGCCTAAGAAACACTGCTGTAGCAGACAATGCGACACCGCAACGTTCGACGTTCGACTCATTCGACCAGGTTTCGACTCCCCAATATTTTTTGGCACTTCTCTCTTCTTCTGGAGCTCATCGATCGTGAATTGTAAAATTCTTCCAAGAAATGTCTTCGCCTTCGTCTTTTTGCTGGCTAATTCTCTAGCTAGCTTGAGCTGGGCAGACAGTTTACATAATTGAAACGTGAAGGCAAATTTAAATCTCGCTTGATATTCGAGCAGCGCAGATTCGAGTGATTTTACAAGATTGGCAACAAGCGAGGCATCTCAAGCTGTAAGCGAGATCGACAGCGTAGAAGGTGGTGCACGGACAGTGTCACCATCGCTAGAATCGCCGCACGACTTGATGGAGTCCGCTTGGAAAGTCACGTACCTGGACAAACCCGAAACAGGTCTTGTTGCTGTTAGTGTATCACGTCGATTTGCTGTTCGGACTGATGCCGGTGATGCTGATGCCAATGCTGGTGCTTCGAATAACCATGCTCCTTCCGAGAAGGCAACTCCAGCGTCTGGCTCGCCTAGCTTGACACAAGCCGATGGTACAACACTAGCTCCGATGGCGGAGAAGTATAGCTTTGATAGCAGCCGCATCCGAGGTGTATCTTTCCCACCGTGGCTCCGCGAAACGCGATGGGAAGATCTGACCAAAAAGGTTCAACTGCGGCCTTCAGACATTCTCGTGGCTACTTACCCGAAAAGGTGCACTAAGATTTGCGTATTAATTTTTATTTGGTGGACTTCGTACAATTCCTCATTTTTTAAACACAAAAGCGAGTTATAGAAAGTCTTTGTCGCAAAGTCGAACCTTTGGCTGCATTCCACAACTGCCTTACATGTGTGTTCTGCATCGTCGCACAAATTATATCTCTTCGTCTTCTTACTCTTTCCCAGTGGAACGACCTTGATGGAGCAGGCCATTCTTGCGTTTCTCAGCGGCGCTACTGACCCTTATCTATTCCGTGCTGCCGATAAGAATGCGCTTGGTCGCCGTACCATAGACTCGACCAGCAACTTAACTTTTGCGAAGGTGCTACAACTTTTACAAAAGTTTGACAGATGGTTTACTTATCTCATCTCTTCCCCGCAGAACTGCTAGCACAACCTTCAAATTGCTGTCTTTTCATGAATTGCCTCCTAATATAGTGGTTTATTCCCACACTTGACGAGTCATGTTTTTTGTGTGGCAAAAGGTGTGGCCTGAGGCATGTTTGGGGTGGGCACCTGGCGAAGACACCGGCGAAACGAAACGCGGTGCCGAGTTTGCGCCACTCTCGTACGAGGCCTTTGATGCGTTGCCTACGCCTCGCTTATTGAAGGTGAGAAGGGCATTGATATGGGAGAGCAAGAAAGAAACCTGTATGGGCGCCTTTCATTGCGTTGTGGGATCATTTCGAACTTAATCGTGTGGCCTCTAAGGCACACAAATGCAACGTTGATATGCGTGCCTTTGGCTGATACAGAGCTGTTCTCCTTTTAACTTCATGATTTTCGTACTGCTTTCTCATCGATGGCTGCTGCAGACCCACGCTCCGGCACACATGGTACCAGGCGCGCTCCCTCCTTCTCTTCCCAAACAAGAAGGAGAGGGCAGTCAAAGCAGCAGCAGCAGCAGTTGCGCTGCATCACCCGCTTTGGCGCTCAGTGGAGCGAAGTTCGTGGTGGTGGTTCGGTCTCCAAAAGACGTGTGCACGTCGGCATACTACCACGCCTGGTCCCCCGCCAAGAGCGGGTGGCCCTTTGAAGCCTGGGCTACTGCTTGGCTGGCTGGCGCTACTCCGTCGGGCAGCTGGGTCAACTGGCACGCGGGCTGGCGTCAAGCGCTTGAATCGCTAGGTGGGGAGAATGGAGAAGGCTTGGAAGGAGACGATGACGGTAGAAGCAGTAGCAACACTCATCATCCCCGCGGCCTCATGCTCACGTACGAAGCAATGACGTCATCCGACGAAACGGTTCGGCTCGACACGTTCCGCCAATTGGGCCGATTTGTGCTGCCCGCGCGCAGCAGCAGCGTGAAGCATGGTAATGATGGCAGAGAAGACAATGAAGAAAAAGAAGCCGAATTTGAAGCGCTCGTGCGACGAGTGGACAAATTGTGCCAATTTGATGCGATGAAAGCGCAGGCTCTGGCCACTCTGAAAACCACTGCACCAGCACCAATAGCACCAACAACCGCACCAGCTGTAGCAGAGACAGCAGTAGCAGCAGCAGCGAATGAGACTTCCTTAACCGCCAGTAGTGGCAACAGCGGCACCGGCAGCCACCACCGCAGCAATTTGGGCGTAGGGCACATGCGGCACGGAAAAGCAGGCAACTGGGCTGAGCACTTTACCCCTGCGCAAGCCGCCCACTTCGATGCGCAATGCAACGAAGAAGCCCAGCGCTGTGGCCTTGTATAAACGTGCTACTAACGCCTAACCCCAGATTACTTTTGAGCTACCGATCTTACTAGACCTTACTAGCTAGCCGAAATAACTACAAGAACGCCCATTTGTGGCCTATTGCAGAGCTCAATCCGCTGCTGGATTTCCTATATAACTACATTGCAGCGATATGCGCATGGCAAAGCGGCGAAGCGAGGTATAGAGATATACTGAGCCCCTATATACTATATATTTACTATTGATACTTGATCGTACTTCTCGAAATAGCTGAATGGATAATTAAAAAGTAAGGGCTATTTCTTAAGGAATAAACCACATGGTAAACTTGTATAATTAT